>ERZ1090864.17-NODE-17-length-78390-cov-12.716117_pt1 | contig 78390 bp, 71 predicted proteins | sample MGYA00478479_ERZ1090864 | MGnify/ENA primary metagenome ERZ1090864 (study PRJEB33644, sample SAMEA5815743) | chicken gut metagenome | biome: Chicken; feature: Gastrointestinal Tract; material: Caecum | place: Ireland | collected 2019-01-01 | study: A study of the...
GTTCGGATTCTGGATAAATTTACTGCACTTACCGCTGAGCTTACCGCTGAGCTTACCGCTGAGCTTAACATGCGTAAAAAACAGTACAACTACTATCGCGACCAGTTGTTGAGTTTTAAAGAGGGTGAGGTTGAGTGGAAGACTTTGGGAGAAGTGGCTCAATACTCGAAAACAAGAATTAGTTTCGAACTACTTGATGAAAGGAATTATGTTGGCGTAGATAATCTGCTGCAAAACAGAGCAGGAAAATCATTATCTAATCATGTACCGACATCAGGTAAATTAACGGAGTTTATACCTAACGATATACTGATTGGGAATATCCGCCCATATTTGAAAAAAATTTGGCAAGCAGATTGTATCGGTGGAACAAATGGCGATGTATTGGTTATTCGTTGCATAGATAGCTCAATAAATACCAGATATCTATATCAGATTTTGGCAGATGACAAATTCTTTGAATACAACATGCAGCATGCTAAAGGAGCAAAAATGCCGCGTGGCAGTAAAGAGGATATAATGAAATACCCAATCCCTGTACCGCCACTCACCTTGCAAGCTCGCATTGTCGAAATACTCGATAAATTCGACACCCTGACCAACTCCATCACTGAAGGTCTCCCGCGTGAAATCGAGTTGCGCCAGAAACAATACGAATACTACCGTGATTTACTGTTCAGTTTCCCGAAACCTGAAACTGTCAGTAATTAATTGACCATTGCTACCGATCGGGCCACCTTAACACCCGGTCAGTATATAGACTATTTTTTACGCGCCGGAAGTCACTCTTAACGCCCTTCCGGCTCTTGCCAGGCGGCACAAAGGATGCGCTATGACTCATCAAACACACACCATTGCTGAATCCAATAACTTTATCGTCCTTGATAAGTACATCAAAGCTGAGCAAACAAGCGACAGCTACCAGAGCGAATCGGACCTGGAACGTGAACTGATTCAGGACCTGCGGAATCAGGGTTATGAATTTATTTCCGTAAAATCACAGTCGGCAATGCTGTCTAATGTTCGGGAACAGCTTCAGAGCCTCAATGGTGTGATGTTTAATGACAGCGAGTGGCGGCGCTTCACGGAGCAGTATCTGGACAACCCCAGCGATGGTATTCTGGATAAAACCCGTAAAATCCATATCGACTATATCTGCGACTTTATTTTTGACGACGGGCGACTTGAGAACATCTATTTGATAGATAAAAAGAATCTCATGCGCAATAAGGTGCAGATTATCCAGCAGTTTGAACAGACGGGTTCTCATGCTAACCGTTATGACGTCACGATCCTGGTTAATGGCTTACCACTGGTACAAATCGAACTGAAAAAGCGCGGCGTGGCGATTCGTGAGGCTTTCAACCAGATACATCGTTACAGTAAAGAGAGTTTTAACAGCGAAAATTCCCTGTTTAAGTATCTGCAACTGTTTGTCATTTCTAACGGCACCGATACCCGTTACTTTGCCAACACCACAAAGCGCGATAAAAACAGTTTTGATTTCACCATGAACTGGGCGAAATCAGACAACACGCTGATTAAAGACCTCAAAGACTTTACCGCTACCTTTTTCCAGAAACATACTCTGCTGAATGTTCTGGTGAGCTACAGCGTGTTTGACAGTAGTCAGACGCTACTGGTGATGCGACCGTACCAGATTGCCGCCACCGAGCGCATTCTGTGGAAAATTAAGAGCTCCTTTACAGCGAAGAACTGGTCAAAACCGGAAAGCGGTGGGTATATCTGGCACACTACCGGTTCTGGTAAAACCCTTACCAGCTTTAAAGCCGCGCGTCTGGCAACAGAGCTGGACTTTATTGATAAAGTCTTCTTTGTGGTCGACAGAAAAGACCTCGATTACCAGACCATGAAGGAATATCAGCGTTTTTCGCCAGACAGCGTCAACGGCTCGGAAAATACCGCAGGCCTTAAACGAAATCTGGATAAGGACGATAACAAAATTATCGTCACTACTATTCAGAAACTCAATAACCTGATGAAAGCAGAAAGCGACCTGCCTGTATATAATCAGCAAGTGGTGTTCATATTTGATGAATGCCACCGCAGCCAGTTTGGAGAAGCGCAGAAAAACCTGAAGAAGAAATTCAAACGCTATTATCAGTTTGGTTTTACCGGCACCCCTATTTTCCCGGAAAACGCCTTAGGCTCAGAAACAACCGCCAGCGTATTTGGTCGTGAATTGCATTCGTATGTAATTACCGATGCGATTCGTGACGAAAAAGTGCTCAAATTCAAGGTGGACTACAACGATGTGCGGCCACAGTTTAAGTCTTTAGAGACAGAAACTGACGAGAAAAAACTAAGTGCGGCTGAAAATCAGCAGGCGTTTCTTCATCCCATGCGTATTCAGGAAATCACGCAATATATTCTGAATAATTTCCGCCAGAAAACTCACCGTACCTTCCCTGGCTCAAAAGGTTTTAATGCTATGTTGGCAGTGAGTAGCGTGGATGCCGCGAAAGCCTATTATGCGACGTTTAAACGGTTACAAGAAGAAGCCGCTAATAAATCGGCTACCTATAAACCGCTGCGTATTGCGACAATCTTCTCCTTTGCCGCCAATGAAGAACAAAATGCCATTGGTGAAATTTCCGATGAAACTTTTGATACCAGCGCAATGGACAGCAGTGCTAAAGAGTTTCTGGACGCTGCAATTCGTGAATATAACAGCCATTTTAAAACTAACTTTAGCACCGACAGTAACGGTTTTCAGAACTACTATCGTGATTTAGCCCAGCGGGTTAAAAATCAGGATATCGATCTGCTAATTGTCGTGGGGATGTTTTTAACCGGCTTCGATGCTCCAACATTGAACACGCTATTCGTCGATAAAAACTTGCGTTTTCACGGCCTGATGCAGGCATTTTCCCGCACCAACCGTATTTATGATGCAACTAAAACCTTCGGTAATATCGTCACTTTCCGGGATCTGGAACGCTCAACTATTGATGCCATAACGCTGTTTGGTGACAAAAACACCAAAAATGTGGTGTTAGAAAAGAGTTATACAGAGTATATGGAAGGCTTTACTGATGCTACTACTGGTGAAGCTAAACGCGGCTTCATGACAGTAGTTTCAGAACTGGAACAACGGTTCCCTGACCCTACCAGTATTGAAAGTGAAAAAGAGAAGAAAGACTTCGTTAAACTGTTTGGCGAATACCTGCGTGCCGAGAACATCCTGCAAAACTATGATGAATTTGCCACGCTGAAAGCCCTGCAACAAATCGATCTTAGCGATCCTGTTGCGGTAGAAAAATTCAAAGCAGAACATTATGTGGATGATGAAAAGTTCGCTGAATTGCAAACAATTCGTCTCCCTGCTGATCGCAAGATTCAGGATTATCGTTCTGCCTATAACGATATTCGCGACTGGCAGCGCCGTGAGAAAGAAGCTGAGAAAAAAGAGAAATCAACCACTGACTGGGATGACGTAGTTTTTGAGGTCGATTTGCTGAAATCTCAGGAAATAAACCTGGATTATATCCTTGGTCTGATTTTCGAGCACAACAGACAAAACAAAGGTAAGAGCGAAATGATCGAAGAGGTCAAACGCTTAATTCGTTCAAGCCTGGGGAACCGTGCTAAAGAGGGCCTGGTGGTCGATTTTATTCAGCAAACGAACCTGGATGATTTACCGGACAAAGCCAGCATCATTGACGCATTCTTTACGTTTGCTCAACGCGAACAGCAACGTGAAGCAGAAGCATTGATAAAAGAAGAAAATCTCAATGAAGATGCAGCAAAACGCTATATTCGCACGTCTTTAAAACGCGAATACGCCACCGAAAATGGCACAGAATTAAACGAAACATTACCAAAACTTAGTCCGTTAAATCCGCAATATAAAACGAAAAAACAGGCAGTTTTCCAGAAAATCGTCTCGTTTATTGAGAAGTTTAAAGGCGTAGGCGGAAAAATATAGCCCAATTCGTGTTTTTCTTGCGGGTTCTTAATTAAACCCGCAAGAGACCGTGGGGTTCCAAATGGCTAATATACTCCCCTTACCCATGCGCGACGATGCCGCCAAAAGTGATAGAGAACAGCCAGAAATAGATCGCGGCCATAATGATTTTGAATGCCGTGTTCATATTTTCAGCTCCTGTGATTGATTGGATACATGCCGCGCCTTGCGGCAAGTTTTTATTTTCACTTTCTCTGTTTTAAAAATCAAGATTTATTAGAGTAATTATTGCTGATGAAGAAGCGCATTTTCATACTCCCTGACCATTAACGTAAGCACGCCGTGCTTCCTGAAAACACGCGCCACTTCAATCTTATCTTCCAGCGCGAACGCGATTTTACTTAGACCAATTTTCTTAAGGAGATCAATCTTTGCTGGGCCGTCACTTCTGTCATCGGTGGCAGGACGCATAGATAGCAAAGGCTCAGCCCCGTTTGTTACGTACTTCCGCAGCCAGGCTCGTGTTTTATCCCTTGCGATCTCACAGCGCCCGGTTACAAACCAGACCGTGTAAACGTTAAATAACTGGCGCACAATATCAATAACTGGAGTTATGGGAGTATCAGTGTCACAGGCGAGATTAAACTCGTTCCAGTCCTTTGTTAATGCACCTTTACCTGGTGGCGGAAGCAAATGCAGTCTGTCTTCAGTTGCCTCTGATATTGTTCCATCAATATCGACTATGACGATATACGGACGTTCCTGGTGTGCGTGTTTATTGAAAATACTCAAATGCCCTCCTCATTGGACGAAAAAAATGCTGGTGGGCGCACTCCACCAGCATTAAAAGTGACACTGTAACTATCAGCGAACGTAAATAGTGCCGCCGTTCTCTTTTTCCCATGCATCGCTACGTGCATAGCAAACATCGAGAAGTCTTCTTGCCGCTGTTTCCTCTAAACCCAATTCGACAACCAACTGCTCATGACGGCGGGTAACCACATCAAACAGGGTATGCAACCCTTTAGTTGCCAGATCATCAATGAATTCCGGTTCGAACGGCAGCTCTGCATCTGCCAACATAACCTCTTGCGCCCACTCAACTCGACGGACCAATTCCGGGCGGCGGCTTTCCATCTCTTTACAGATCAATTCATGGAAGAACTCTACCCAACCTTCCGGCTGGAACTCGCGGAAAATTGCCAACGGCTGGAAGTTTGGCATCAACCATTCGTTGATTCGGATATCAATGGCATAGCCCATGTCGCAGCAGAACTGATAAGCAAAGTCCAGCTTAGAAACGATATAAGGACGCTCGTTATTGAACTCTTTAGGCGATGAGATCCCATAAGCCAGGAGGCGCGGGAAGAAGGAGATTTGCCCTAACGTCGGATGAAGTTTGCTTGCAGGGAAACGGCGCTCAGTAATGCCATACATTTCCTTCTTGAGCGTCGCAAATTTGGCATTCTCATTAACCAGCGCGGTAACCTCTGCTTTTTTATTAGCAAATGCCACGCGCGCTTCGCTTGCATCTTTAATAGTTTTTTTGAGCTGTTGGTTAAGGTCGGCGACCTGCTTACGCAGTTCCTGTCGCTCGCTTTTAGCTTTGTTATAGCGTTTCTCAAGGTTAAAAGGATCAAGTTTCATGATCTCTTTATATTGAGATTTTAGCGTTGAAATCTGTGAGTTCCGCAGTTCAACCATCGCGGTCATTTCATTGAGTTTTGTTTCCAGCTCAATGCTTATACGTTCGGCATTATCAGCACGCTGGTTGGCGTCATGCGTCGCATCGTCGATCGCGTCCTGTTGCTGGCGTTTCAAATGTTCAATTTGTAGCTGAAGCTCTTCAATTTCTTTACCCTTCAGACCGAGATCCAACTGCATATTTTCAGCTGCATCTACCAGGGAGTTATGGCTATCAGCTTCTGCGTTATAAACATCAATAAGCTGTGCGTGAAGCATCTCCGCTGACTGAACCGCATTATCAAAAAAACGCGCTGTGAGGTCATCACAACTAACGCGGCGTTGCGCGGCCCGGATGTTCTGGATAATGGCCGGGATACCGGCATTCAGGACGTCAGGGATAGATACATTTTCGATTGATTGGTTTTGTGCTGAAGTGATCATTTCAAAGTTCCGTATTAGCTTGTGCTTCGGTCATTTTTCCTAAGTATGAAGGAGGAAGGACTACGCAATTTGTATCCAGTCCCTCACCTATGGCAGCCTGTAAAATTCTGGCTAAGGTGAGTCTCTTGTTGCGATACCTGGTGATGACATGCCTGATACCGCCGGTCGGCGTAACAAAGGCGATCAGCCAGTAGTGATATTTCCGTCGGAATGGCCACATAGTGCACCTTGTAGATTGCTCTAATAAAAAACGTGATGAGTGTACATCACGTTTTAAAAATATGGAATTATTAGAGCAATATTATTCTAATTCTCGCTCAAAAAATGAGCTGATAAGGGGAAGCCAATCCTCTGACACTTCGCGAGGTCGCGGTTTGCCGTGGAAAAAGATTATTCGGCAGTCTTTTGGTAATGCCCCATTCCCCCTGGAGTAACGCGCGCTCGCATATTTTGAACCAGGTTCCACAACATCGGCCTTGTAACTTACAAACCATCCTGGATACAGATCCTGAAATGCTGGTGTATCATCGCCCATAACCTTTCGTAAGAACCCCTGGTCACCCCAGCACTCAGTAGTGACACAACGAGAAATCCAACCTTCCGGATCTTGCCAGAATGAACTCCAGATATGCGCTTTAACACTATTTGGTATCCACAGGGCACCGCTGCCACGATATTGTGGATGGTAAAAATCCCTAAGCATGGTGAAGCTGGTTGGTGGATGCTCTAGGATTGGGCGTATATCACCGGCAATAACCGTGTCCAAATCCAGATAGAACAGATCATCGGTTATATCCGGTCGGAACAACTCGATTTTCGCCCACCAGCCACGGCACTTTTGCCACTGGTTGATCAATGGGATAACTTTGACGCCAGGTACATGTAAACACTTCAGGTCTGTCAGGCAAATAATTTCATAGTCTTTTGGCAGTTGATTAACCAGCCACTGCACATCGGAAGCGTTATAGTCACCACCAGAGCGAAGAACTAAAGCAATCTTCATGCTGCACCATCACCTTTCACTTTCATCAATGTCAGGTTTCCGCAAAATACGGCACCAGTGTCGATATACTGCTGATTCCAGAATGTCTTCGGGCTTTTCACCGGAGTGTGACCAAAGATAAAACGATCTGCGCCCGAAATTTCGCCACCAATATCATCCATCGAATCACTGATACGCTCGCGCGCCCAGACAACGTTGAAAAGCGGTACCTCCTTACCGAATTGGTATTCATTATCCGGATAGTCGGCATGGGCTATAACGATAGTTTCTTGCCCGGTGTTCAACTCAATGATATAGGGCAGACGCTTTACCAGCTCCACCAGCGCCCAGGCTAATATTTCCTGATCAGTGTCCAGCATGAAGAACCATTGTCCGCCATTCATTAGCCAGTTATTCACGTTGCCATCTGGACTTAACGCATCAATCATCAGCCGCTCATGGTTCCCCATCACTGCCCTGAACCAGGGCATCTGCAATAGTTCCAGACATTCGACATTTTCAGTACCGCGATCGATAAGGTCGCCGACCGATATCAGTAAATCCTGCGCCGGGTCAAAATCCACACGATGGAGTTCGGACATCAGTCTGGTGTAGCAACCATGCAGATCACCAACAACCCAGACATTCCTGTATTTGGTACCGTCGATACGGTGATAAATTGTGGGTGCCATCATGTATTCTTCAGCCATTCTTTAAGAGTCATCTGCGGAATACCTCCCATTTTCCCGCATGAAACAACGTCAATCCGTTCACGCGCAGACTGGAATAACAAAGGCAGGTGACTTAGATTTTTTGGCGTGCCGCCGGAGTGAACGCGTGGTTCTTGTGTAGCGTCAACGCCCACCAGGGCGACATGTTTGAATCCGATATGGAAAGCCAGGTTCAGAGCGCCATATGCACTATTGCCGCTGGCAATTTCATTCTCATCTTCGCAAAGTCCGAAATGTGCGGACCAGCGCCACGCCCACCACTCGGGAGAATTCGTATTTTTTGGCTCCATGCCACGTTCAGCCACACGACGGAAGCACAGAACGCCGTCTCTGACTTCACGTTCTTTAACATCGGGTAGTGCCATGCAATAACAAACACCACGGCGACGGCGGCCACGACCAACGCGCCGCATATTGTCTGGCGATGGATCAAGTGTGAAAAAATAAGAAGCGCGGTTCAGCCAGTCGATGGCCCCATTGACCGCTATAATCGGCACTCCGCGCGGCGCAACAAAGTTTGCGGCGCTTGGGCCACTGCCGACGATAATAACGCGATCACTGCCTCTAAATTTATTCTTGGGAAACATTGAATTGCACTGCTCCTACTTGCATTCAAAATATGTAAATCTGCGTGTTTTTTGCGGGTATCCAGGAACTGCTGTTGCCATTTTGAAATAGACACCTGCGTTGGATTCCGTAGGGCTTGAGGGTGCGCGCCATGCCAATGAAGGCCGTTTTGCAGAGAACAGTCATAGCCGACTAATACCACTACTTCAGCCCCTGATTCAGCAGCCAGACTGATAGCCTGCGCGCCGCTATTTACCCCTTCCGCCGGTCCACAATATCGCCTGTACTCCAACGAAAATGATTTCGCCGCCGCCAGGTTGGCTGTCACTTTGCGGAATCTCCCTCCCGGTATGGTGGATCCGTATTGCTTCCACCATGACAAATCACCGGCGTATAAGGCATAAATGTCATCGAACATCTGCCAGGAATTGTTAACCGCGATGATTGAACAGCCAGTTTTTTCTATAGCAGCACAGTCCTCACGAGTGAGTGACGGACCGCTACCGACACAAAAAACAGTCCTAGTCGCCCTGCGTGGTATGTTCATTCTCAGCTGCAAATTCAGCCTCCAGGCGAGCATTCATTTCAGCGATTACAGGGTCCACTACAGCATCTGTTTCCTGTTCATTACGCGGCATGATCGATGCCAGCGACTCATAATTAACCTTGGATGACACGATTATTCTCCCGATGTTAAAGTGCACTACCACAAAGAGCGTACATGCACTAATTAATTTATTATTTTAAGCAGCATACAACCACTTGTCGCCGTTCAATACATGCTCAATAGCCTCACCCTTTTTAAGGCTTATGTATTCCAGGATGGCGGTTATCGCTTGTTCTGCACCATACGCAAGAACGACGTAGTAACCTTCCTCTCTAAGCCTGCGCATCCAGGCGATCTGCTCTTTCGTCGGGGCTTTACCATTTGGTTCTTTAAGCTCAATTCGCATGCCGTGATAAATACCGCATGCTTTATCGAGACTCATGTCCGGATAACCTTTTTTCTGCCCTTCAGCCTTCATTTTCCCGGCGGTTGCTTTTGAACGTTTCCCTCCGTTAGGCGTTGCATGCAACAGCTCATAGATGTCAGGGTGCTTGCGTTCGAAGTAATCAAAAATGAAAACCTGCTCGAAGTGCTCGCAATTTCCGTCGCGCAGGTCTGGGTTCTTTGCAAGTGCTGCAAGTGCCTTCGCATGTGGAGAAACTTCTTTTACCGGCGCAAGCGATAAGAATGGATCCTTTTTGGTTTTTGGCCTGGACCGCCCCTTATTTCGACGCTCACTAAAAGCCTGAAACTCTTCCTCAGTAAAGCGCAACATAATCAGTCAAATCCTGCCGGTCGCATGCCATATTTACGCTGTTTTGCGGCCTGCTCTTCCCTGTGCCATTGCGCACATTCAGCGTCACAATAAATGCCTGATTCAATCGATTCATTGCAGTAACGACACTTCCCTGTAAATACCTGGCTCACGACCTGTGCCTGCTTTCTGATGTTATCGATGGCCATGTCTTTGAGAGCTTCTAACTGATTCATGCTCAGCTCTGCATCATCAACACGTTCTGCCAATTTTGTTTCCTCGTGAAGAACCTACTTAAGGGCAGAATGATACATTTCACAATCAAAATTGCACTAATAATTTTCTTTTATTGAGTTAAATATTCAACAAATGACTAGCGGTAGAATCACCATCATCTATTTCTGGCAGGCTGACTATGGCTACATCAATCACTACAACCCAAAGCACCCGGCAATATCCTCTGTCGCGGTATGACGACCGCAACATAGCCGATCCAATACTCAGGGCAGAGCTACGCAAAGAGGTGATGCTTATGTGTGAATCGAACGACAAGAATCTGACGATTTATTACGTTCTTCCCGATGAGCAATATCGCCCGGATTTGCTGGCTTACCGTATGTGGGGCATAGCAGAGCTACGCTGGGTTGTGACGCTCGCCGCCGGGCTTGAGGATGAGTCTCAGGGTATGACTGTTGGCAAAAAATTAAAACTCCCACCTGCCACCTGGATCCGCGAAATGATTCGCCATTTCCAATACGACGGCCAGGTAATAGGGACATTATCCATTGCGTAAGGGAAATGAATGCCAACTGAATATGCTCGCGACAACCTTGGTCGCTATCAGACTGATGGATTAAGTGCAAAAGACTTTAACAAGGTCTTCGATCTTATCCGTAAACAGCAGCGTCAGAATCGGCGAAACGCGCGACGTACACTCACCCCAAGGATTATGGGGATGCGTAACCGCGAACTTGAGGCATTCCTCAGCCTTGGGAAAAAGAAAGATGGCACCTACTTTACGCCCGAAGATATACGCAGTTTCAACACCTCAAGGCAGGCTCATAAAACCAAATTCAAGAGCACGGTACCCGGCATTACCTATGCTCAGTTGGTGGCGCAGTCCACCAGCATTGATATAAAACGCGCTAACAACAAAGTTTCTGATGGCACAGGGATCAAAGCCGCGACATTCCTCGGGCTAAAACACAACCTTGCATTGATATCTGTTAATGCCTCGGATGAGTCGGTCCACCAGCATCACCGTGTCAGAATTCGATTTGAGGAATGGGATAAAGCCGTTGAGGATATTGCTGAAGACGGTGCGAAAAAAGCCCGAATCGCTGCCGATCTCTGCAAGGGCCGGGTATCTTTCGACTGTGATTGTGGACGCCATCAATACTGGTATCGTTATATGGCCACTGCTGGTAACTATGCTGTCGCGCCGCCAAAAGAGTATGCCTTCCCCAAGATCCGCAACCCTGATCTGACTGGTGTAGCCTGCAAACATGTGTTGCACGCTATGACGCGTTTTCAGTCTCCCACATGGCACAAGGCCATCATTATTGCCCTGGAAAAAGCAGCTGAACAGGTAGCCTTCGGCGATGACAAGCGGAAGACAACAACCTATTTCAAAGGCGAACTGGCTAAATCGCTCGCGCGCAACCGGACAACAACGACGGATCAGGCTAAAGCTGCGCGTGAGTATGAGCTGTATCTGAAATCTCAGGATGCATTAGGCAAAAAACTACGCGCCAAAGATAGCGCCACGGACAACGTTCGCCGGTTGTTAAAAAAAGCTCGCACCACGGCAAACAGGAAGAATGCCGAACTAAAAGCATCGCGGGTGAGGGAAGCCCAGGCTCGCGCTGAAGCCGACGCTCTCAAAAAAGCCCTGCAAACGCAGGCGAACAACCTCATAAAGTTTTTCATGAGTCAGGGAATGGACAAGGCCGCTGCCACCGCGCAGGCGCGAAGCATTCTTGAGACACAAATTAATGAAGCCCGTAAACGGAAAGGATAATCGATGGCTGGTTTCTTTGATGACATGTTTGAGGACACAGAACCATCACAACAAGTGACTGGTGATAACCACCCGGACACCGAATCGGATCCGGATATTCCAGGCGAAGGTTCTGAACTGATTGAAGAGGAAGATATTGATGCTGAAATCGAAACCGATGGTGTTAACGTTGGTAATATTGTTGATCCTGTGGAGGACAATCACCTTCCCAATCTGGATCACGGCCTGCTTAGTGATTCTGGTGTGCGCCACCGTTATCAAGGTCATGCAGTTTTTAATAACCTTGTGCGGATGGACTGGCTCAAAGCAATCAAGCTAGACCCTGACTCATTCGATGCAGTTCTGTATCGCGCAATACCTTACAGAAACAAAAATGCACCTGAAACGGCACCTGAAATAATAGAACCGAACCAACGCATATATGACTATCAGGATCCAGAACTGATAACGGCCCTCGACTGCCCGGATGAGATGGACGCCTTCTACGCGCTATACGACGGCAGTGATAATACGGGAATTAGCGACAGTGCTTTAATCCTTCGGTTGGCCGCCGTTAATGTGCCAGTGGGTTCTATGCTCGAATGGCTGGAACAGCTGTCAGACGGCACAACCATTCGCCGCTTCTGGTACATCCATAAAATATTCAATTACGGCACTGCCAGGGTAGGCAGTTTGTTTTATTGCGTGCCTTCACGCGCCTTTGAAGGGAATTTCATCGGTGATTCTGAATAATCAGGAATGGCTACTGGCCATCTTTAAGAAAAAAGGTCTTACTCCAACCGGTAAGCTGGAATTTGCCACTATTGATGGCATTGATTCGGCGCTCGCACAGGCTTTAAACGAAGCGTTCGACTCACAAGTTGTCAGCTTTAATGATCGCACTAACCAGTCATTCAGGGAGTTCCTGAAACGCACACCAAGAGATCGCATAACGCTCGGCACTTTTAGTGATGTGAAGGAGTGGTTGTCGTCATTTGAAGCCGATCGCGCCGGGCGCAAAGATACAGCCTCTGCTGGCCCAGTAAATAAGCTGGCAATGCCGCTTGTGAATCTGTCTCGTTCTCCCGCGTTTTCAATTTATGAAGGTGAACTGTGCCGGGATAATTACGATGAAGGGCATGTCACCAATGAAAATGATGAGATTGAAGCCCTGGTATCGACTATCCCTTTCTCACTGGAATATTCGCTATGGATCGCCAGTGACGAGAAGGAATCTCTTGGGATGGTTACAACTGCATTAGCATTCTGGCTACGAATGTATGCCAGCCTCGGGCAGGCATCTTTCACTCACATTGCCAATGTCGGCGGTTATGAGATACCGGTTACCTGTTACATAGAAGGGCAAAAATCAATCGCATTTCAGGATCTGACCACCGGCACCGCCGACAACAGGCTGTTCGCGGTTGGATTGAACCTCACCGTTGTGGCGGAACTTCCTATCCTGGCTTATATGCAGCAAACCACCGGCACCATAACGGTAAAAGCGAAAATTCTGGAGGAATGAGATGGCCACAAAGACCACCACAGCCCCGGAAACTGATTCAAAACGCACTCAGCTATTCCTGCAATCTGTTTCAATTGGGCAGAACGAAATCCCTCGCGAAATGATCGTAGGATGTACCTATGTCGAACCTGGGGAGCTATCTGGTCCCCAGCTTATGCTCATGATCAGGGATTCAACGGCTTACGTGGTCAATAAGCTGGGGGTGAAATTTGGTACAATACTGACAGTTTCACTTGGTGATCCGGAAGGTCATGGCGGCATCCTCTTCTCGGAAGAGTTCTTTGTTCTTAAAGCGCCGCGCAAGGACGATACTGTACTGATTTACGCGTTTAGTAACCCGGTGCGGTTATTAAAAGTTCCGTCCACCAGCGCACAGTATTTTGTTGATAAGCCACCATCAGCCGTAGTTTCCTCTCTTGCCCCTGGTCTGAAGGTAAATGCTGACTCATTCAGAAAAACATCCACATACCACCTAAATGTTGGAGAAAAACCGACCAAGGTATTGCAGGAGATAGCCCGGGATACCGGTTCTATGTGCTGGGCATCCAGGGGGACGATCAATTTTAAAAGTATGGAAAAAATGGCAAACGCCGCTCCATCGCTTACTTATGAGTCCGCCAATCCCAACACATCCGGATTTACAATTAGTCAGTTCAACATCCTGAATGCCGATTATGAATACCAGCGCCGCCACAATTACAGAATGGCCAGTTATGACATGACCAAAGGTGTGGTTTACTCAGGTAACCAGGAAGACCCCATTAAATTTACGAGCAATCCCGATCCTACCGCGCTGGCGAACTACAACAAATTCATTCTCCCCCGCCTCGATATGCTGGTGGAAGGAAATGCCGCGCTAACTCCGGGTACGACGCTGAAAATTGTCGTGCATAACACGGCAGGTGACGGAGAACTCGATGAATCTATCCCTGACAAAATGATAGTGATGTCCGTGACTCATTTCGAAGACCGCTTTCGTTTTGTCAGCCGTGCACAGTTAGGAGTGGTGAATGGGTAGTTTGACAGGGAAGTATCGGGCTGTAGTGATAAGCGTCGATGACCCTAAAGGTCTGATGCGTACACAAATACGTGTTGTCGGCATGATGGATGGGTTACCAGATGCTTCATTGCCGTGGGCAGAAGCTATATTGTCCAATGCAAACACGTTTTCACCATTTCTGCCCGGCGATAAAGTATGGATAGAATTTCCCTACAATGGGGATTCTCGATGGCCATTGATAATCGGTTATGCACAGGATGCATCCGGTGGCGCTCCCAATGTGCCGCCTGAAGCGTCAGGACAAGGTGAAGGCTATGTACCGCCTGAAGTCGAAGGTGCACCAGCACAACCATCAACCAGCGCCAAAAAAGACTTTATTTCGTCGCGGAACGGACTAATGGAGGTCCGGACGGCGGGCGGAGCCTGGGCCGTTACGCACTTGAAAAGTGGAACAACAATCGGGTTCAACGAGGCCGGGGAGTTATATGCCATTTCTCAAGGTCCGGCATTCATCTCTTCCGCAGGAAATCTCGATATAAAGTCAGGCGCGGATGTCGCCCTGAAGGCGGGGGGAAGTATGGCGATAGAGGCCAGCGGGAATCTATCCATAAAAGCCGCTCAAGTCTCTGTTGACAAGGCTTAAGAAAAGCCCGGCGTTCGGGCTTTTCTGTTATGACGGGTTCAATTTTTTATCCGTTACCGCACGACGGTTTCTGCGTGATAAACGTCTCAAGCATCTTTTCCGCAATTGCCGACCAGGTGTGACACTGGACCTTTTCAGCATTTTTCACGCGATCAACGCGAGCAATAACCTCATCCCAATCAATCCGCGACTTGATAACCATATGGTTCACCAAAGCCAGGCGATCTGGCGGAAGGCAATCGGGAGGCGTTAATACCAACGCCCCGCACATTGCCGCCTCAAGTACAGTTAATCCAAGGCTTTCGGGATGCGTAACGATAAAAACGTCACTCTTACGCAATTCAGCTGCAAATTCGGTTGCTGGCACCGGCGTCCGCCTGTATGGAGTTACCGAAATATTCCCCGGATCAATGGTAACCAATCCGTCATCAGTCAACGTTCTGGCCTCATACGGAACGGTCAGACGCTGAAGGTTCATAAGGATACTTAAGGAGTGATCAAAACCACTAACATCAAATGCAGCGTGGTCTACAAAAATACGCAGAACATCGTCCGTTTTGGTTTCCAGATGGAACAGCTCCTGATTCGCTGCCCATCCAACATGTTTGTTAAAGCGATTATGACGTTCTAACCGACCGGGATTATCCAGGTACCGCCAGGTATCATCGCGGACAGTAAAAGTAATATCGACTGGTGCCGAATCCAGCATAGAACCGTCATATACCTGGGCTACCCATCCAGAGAATCGGCGACACAGTTGCATGCCTATTTCCCTGGGTACCGTAGTAAAATACCTCAATCCTGGTGCCAAAATGGCCTTCGCAGAACATGCTGTCGCAGCAGTCAACACAGCTTCAACATAATCCTCGGGGCTTTCGACGCCAGGGGAATATGGACGATGGTATTGCAATGTTACCCCTGCCTCACTAAAGGCGCAGGCCAGGTTATAAGACCACATTTCCGTATATGTTTTCACATCACTGATGGCTGCAAATTTTCGCCCAATGATCAGGATGTTCATCGGCTTTTCCTCATTCCATTGCATTAATAATCCTCTTGCCAGTCAGCACCGGCATAGTTATCAAACCGTGAGTATTGGCCGTTAAAAGCCAATCTCACCGTGCCAATTGGGCCATTTCGTTGCTTTCCGATAATTACCTCGGCAATGCCCTTCATTTCGCTATCCGGGTGATAAACTTCGTCGCGATACAGAAACATAATCAGGTCTGCGTCCTGCTCAATTGCTCCTGATTCACGTAAATCTGAATTTACCGGTCGTTTGTCCGCACGCTGTTCAAGCGATCGATTAAGTTGTGACAATGCCACCACCGGTACTTGTAATTCCTTCGCCAACGCCTTCAGTGAGCGAGAAATCTCGGCAATTTCCAGCGTTCGGTTATCTTGCAGCTCGGGGACGCGCATAAGTTGCAGGTAGTCGATCATAATCATGCTCAAACCACCATTTTCTTTATAAACACGACGAGCGCGGGAACGTAGCTCTGTCGGCGTCAGGGCGCTTGAGTCATCAATAAAAATATTCTGCTTGTCCAACAGAATACCCATTGCGCCAGAAACCCGCGCCCAATCCTCGTCGTTAAGTTGCCCTGTTCGAATACGAGTCTGATCAACGCGTGCAAGAGAAGCCAGTGAGCGCATCATCAGCTGGTGGCTCGGCATCTCAAGGCTAAAAACCAATACGGGCTTATCGTTACGAACTGCGGCATTTTCGACGAGATTCATCGCAAACGTGGTCTTCCCCATAGATGGGCGGGCGGCGACAATGATGAGATCGGACGGCTGAAGCCCTGCCGTCTTCTTATTGAGATCGGTAAATCCCGTATCAAGCCCCGTTACACCATCATGTGGTCGCTGAAACAACTCTTCTATGCGAGATACCGTTGCATCGAGAATGCTGGCGATATCTTTTGGACCACTACCGCTCTTTTGTCGTTTTTCAGCTATTTCAAAAACGCGGCGTTCGGCCATATCCAGCAATTCATTGCTGCCCCGGCCATCCTGCGCATATCCAGCTTCAGCTATTTCATTTGCGACGGAAATCATTTCACGAACAACCGCGCGTTCACGAACGATATCCGCATAAGCACAAATATTTGCCGCGCTGGGCGTGTTCTTTGACATCTCCGCAAGGTACGCAAAACCACCGGCGCGTTCTAATTTACCGTTCTGTTCAAGTGCTTCAGCAAGTGTTATCAAATCAATCGGTTTGCCATGACTTAATAACCTCTCCATCTCACTGAAAATTTCACGATGAGCACTGGTATAAAAATCATCAGCAACTATACGATCTGCAACTTCATCCCAGCGGCAGTTATCAAGCATTAAGCCACCAAGTACAGCTTGTTCTGCACTAAGGGAATTTGGCATGGATTCAAGAGGGGATGCAGACATTAGCACTCCACCCAGGCGTGCTGAATGTCAGATATAATCGGCATACTCAAATCACTCCTAACGATATGAGTCATCACCAGAAAATCAGGATTAATGCGCCGGACTCTTCCCGGCTGTCACACCGAATCGCCAGGATGGTGAGTCCCTGTATCCGCTATCCCTCCAACGGTGACTTGCACATTTCGGCTACCTGGTTTGTTGCCTGAGCTAGGGGAAAAGGTAACCCCTTTAACGTCACCAGACCGCTAACGACGCATGTGCCAGACGCCGTGTTACAACCAAATATGGTGGCCCCTACCGGACTTGAACCGGTGACCGTGCGATTATGAGTCGCCAGCTCTAACCACTGAGCTAAAGGGCCGGATTACTGTTTCCTAAGTGCTTCAATGGCGCTAACAATACCGCCTACAACTATGGCAACAATGATAATGAGAACAATTGGATACTTATCTGCAAAATCCCAGAAGCTCATCACTGATCCTTCGAGGCTGGTTTAAATATCGGCCATACCAATGTTACAGCTACTGCTACCAACGCCCCGTCGGATAAAACCGACAGGATGGTGCTGGTGAAATCCACCAGCACAGATAGCACGAGAAAAACCAAAGCCAGAATTAGACGTGCTTTTATAACCATCAGATATACTGTTCCAGTGGCAATTGAAGAGCCTGGGCAATTTTCTTCAATTGCTCCTGCTCTTCTGCCCCAATGCCATCCTGGTCAGCAATATCAATGCATAGGCACAGAACATCTACCGCATCATTAGTTCCAGACACGTCAGCCAGTTCACGTAAAGCCTGGGCATTCGCTCGGCGCGGCGAGGCTTCATATTGAGCGCGAATATTGGCGCTCATCTGGGCAATTTCACCGGAGAACGGCGCAAAGGCAGGAAGTGCTGCAATGGTTTTTTCCAATACTGCAATTTCTTTCGCATCGCAGGTGCCGTCAGAGTATGCAATGGAATATGCGCCCCAGACAGTCGCTTCCACCGCATCACGGTTTTCCATCTTCTTGACTCCGCCAGCCGCTTTGCGGAATTTCTTTTTGAGAATGCCGAGCATTTATTAACCTCATTACTGGTTGGGAAATAAGGTTGCGGTGCCGGGTGCCTCCCGGTGTCCCTTGGCTGGTTATCCACCGTGGACGGGGAAATAAGGAGAAATAATGGACAGATATAACCATTTCCCCGCGTGCGCTTAGCCGCATTCACCGCAACGGAAAGAGCATTCCTGGTGGACCTGTAGATTGGGATATGAACCCGTTACAGGAGAATGCTCTTACCTGTTACGTGCTCCGTTTCGTGGAGCTAACGGCGGGTGATCGGGCCGCACCAGACTGGACTTATTTCAGCGTTATGCTCATGCCAGAGAATCAAACTGTGATGGTCGGTGCTGAACTCCGACACAGGGTTGTAGCAAGCCCCGCAAAGCGCGCACTACTGTAGTTGCGGCACATCAGCCTGTGCATTCACCACAATGTTGAGAACACTGGTTGTCACGCTGCAACGCAACATTTATTCGTAGATTGGGATATGACCCCGTTACGCCAGTGTTCTCAACGTTGTAGTGCCGGTTACGGTTCCGGCCAGGCCTCTTCCTCAACGGGGTGTTCTCCATACGGACTACCGTTTATTGGTCGTTCCTGCGGTTTATGTTGTGAAGCCAGATGCTTATCTTCTGGTTGCTTCAAAGAGCTGCACTTCATCACAACGGTAAGAGCACTCGATGCATTTAAGCCAAGCCCCATAAGGGAGAATGCCCTTACCTGTTGTGTTGTGATGACCGGTGCTGATCTCCGGCTTGCGGTTATTTCAGACTCTCACGGGCGTTTAATTGCCCCGCCGAACAGCTCTTTTCCGCAATAGCTGCAATGTCTTTCGCGCATCAGCCTGCGCATTCATCACAACGGTAAGGGTACTTCGTAGGGATTCGAACCCTCTGCCAAACTCGGCGATCTCCGACGTCGCAAAATACCCTTACCTGTTGTGCTGGTGCCGATTAACGGACTCGAACCGCTGACATCCTGCTTACAAGGCAGGCGCTCTACCAACTGAGCTAAACCGGCATTGGCGATGGTGGATGGATTTGAACCATCGACCCGTTGATTAACAGTCAACCGCTCTAACCGCTGAGCTACACCATCACTTGCCGGGTACGTCTCCGGCGAGGGCTTCCACCTCCGTATGCTTTTCGGCGCACCGCGCCCTGGCTGCAATTCGGTAACAGGGGATGCATAACCCTGGCTTCCAGCGTGATTAGCGCTTTCAGCATGACGGGATATACCCGTAAATTCGTGGAACTGTACCCAAAGTGCTGTTAAGCACCGCTGTTACGCTGAAAAGAAAACGCAACAGGAAAGGACGCTGACCAACAGATGGCCCCTTCTCGTTCATCTGGTTAATCACACCAGCGCCCTTACCTGTTGTGTCTCCCCGTTCCCTAATACACAGACGGGGACACTCTGCGGTCGATTTTTTGACGGGGGACGACTCATACCCCGTGGCGTCTGGCTTCTTAGGCCGCTACCATCATCAGATCATCGTTTGCATTTACTTTAATGGTCAGTTTCTAAACCGCCGCAAAGTCGCTAACCATGACGAAAACCCTGAAAAAAAACGCCCACCCGAAGATGGGCAAACTGGAAGCTCGTAACGCACTTCGGAGTTGCCACTTAGGCGCATGGTCAACCTGGCAACTCGGTGGTTTGTCTGGGAGGACTAGGCCCAGCCATGCTTACCGCCGCGCCTGTCGCGGCTAACAGCTAAATCGCTCTATAAATCACGATTCATTGAGGCGATATTACACTAATAAATTTATTAGAGCAATATACCTAAAACGTCATGAGCTACACCTCGAGTGTCCCCCTTACAAGACACAGAACGTCTGGCAAAAAGAGGTTCCACTCTGAAGCCACTGTCATGATAAAGCTCTCTGATGTTTGGCGCGCCACTGTTAGTAATGAGAACCTTTGCACCTCGACGATGAGCATCCGTCAACAGAGACACCAGGCGTTTTTGCTCTTCAAACTTAAAGTCATGACCGGAATAGTTCGTGAATCCCTCTGTATTTGGAAGCGGTTCATACGGCGGATCGCAAAAGATGACATCACCTTCTCCGGCAGCTTCAATCACCGCTGCAAAATCACCGCATACAAACTCAGACCGCCCTTCCGCACCGAGGAAGGCTTCCATCTCCTGTAATGGGAAATACGGAGTTTTATACTTCCCATAACCGACATTGAACTCACCGGCTTGGTTGTAACGCGTCAATCCGTTAAAACAATGTCGGTTCAGGAACAAAAACGCCGCTGCGCGATGTAAATCATCATAGACTTGTTTGTTAAACGCACTCCGTACTGCCAGGTATCCTTCCTGTGTGTTGTAGTCCTGGAAAAACCGATGCGCCAGAGTGATAAGTGAACGTTCCTCACGTTGCAAAGTCTTGTAAAAGTTAATCAGGTCAGCATTCACATCATTTAGCAGATTTTCCTGGTATCCGGCATTCATGAAGACAGCTCCGCCACCAACGAAAGGTTCAATCAGGCGCTTCCCTTCTGGCAAATAGCGAAAGATTTGTTCCAGAACACCAAATTTTCCACCAGCCCATTTGAATATGGACCGTTCGAATTCTGCCGCTGGTTTAACTTTTCGCTCTTTTGTTTCACTCCCTTCCTTCTGCCGACATGCAGCCTTGGCAATCCGATCGCCAATCCAGCGCATTACTGGTATCGCCATACTATTGCCGATCGCTTTGTAACGCGGTCCGTCAGCTGCAAGCATCGCGGCCTCTTCTTCACTTAAATCAGGATAGTTATTGCGAAGGTATGCCAGTTCATCTGAAGAAACTTTTTTACGCTTTTCCGTAGGGATCAACGTATGCCCATCAGGAAAACCTTGCAGCCTTTCACATTCAACAGGGGTAAGACGGCGAACACTCATCATATGAGGTAAGTAACCATTCTCACCTAAATTGCCTTTTTCAATACTTTTCTGCCCCCCAAAAGATAACGCAACGGCGTCAGCTGTAGCGCGGGAATCAAGAGTAAAACTTATCTCTTTTTGCCACCCTTTACCCTGCGGTCCAGCATCATCTTTTCGCCCAATTTGTGCATGTTGTAGCGAATACGCAACAGCTGGTGGGCATCCTGCATTTGGATTGCTATTAACAGCATTACCAGATCGTAAAGTCGGAGAACATTCAATAGAAACATCTTGTCCATAATCTTTGCAGGAAAAAGCTACGACTGCATTTTCTTGACCATGGTTACGACCAATAGTATGTGCCAATTCACAATTAACATCAGGATCTTGTGTTCCATGAATAGCCATCACTGCCAGATGTTCGTGACTTTCTTGTGATCTGGCACGAAGAGTGCCTGCACCTTCACGCCAAATACCAGCACCAGTACTACTGAAAACTGCTAAATCGGTTGCATCTTTAAAATCTCTGGCCTTGACAGTAGAAGCAGTCTCATCATCAGCATATTCGCCAAATGCAACCATTCGATAAGCACCAACAAGCCCACTTCCGCGCTGCGCAAAAATCTCCTGGTTACTTGCGCCGATCCCGCCAGTATTGTGTGACTGGTTAAGTGTCGGGTGCGGATTTACAGGGTTATCCCAATGGCTCCCGCTTTTAATGCCATTTCCAACATTTCCGGCAACTTCCTTCCCCTCGCCTCTGCTCGGCGCAATATCCCGGCGCACGCCTTCGAACTCAAAAAGTACCGTTGCGGGATCGAGGTCTGTTCGAGCACTTGCGACAACAAACACGCGTCGGCGTCGTTGTGCCACTCCGAAGTATTGGGCATCAAGGATTCTCCAGGCCACCTTTCGCTGCGGTCCATAAATACAACCACACTGCGGCCACTTTGGAGCATGGCAACCGGTTTTGCCATCCCACCGCCAGAACGCGTTACTTTTTCCTGATTCAGGTCGATCACCTGGTTCAAATGGCGCATCTTCTCCAGCCAATCCGGCAAGGAAACATCCGAAGGCGTTATCTGCCGATGACAAGACTCCTGGGACATTTTCCCAGACGATAACGGCTGGTTTGAGAAATGACTCAGCCCGTTTGTCGTCAATTGCATTTGCAAGCTCCACATACTTTAAAGTTAGCGCGCCACGCTCATCATCAAGCCCACCACGTAATCCAGCGATACTGAATGCCTGACAAGGTGTTCCCCCGACGAGCACATCAGGGGATTCGATTTCCCCAGCCAGGACTTTTTTGGCAAGTTTTGTCATGTCGCCAAGGTTGGCGACATGGGGCCAGCGGTGCGCAAGAACGGCAGATGGAAAAGGCTCGATTTCAGCAAACCACGCCGGACGCATACCCAACGGTTCCCAGGCAATACTCGCGGCTTCAATTCCACTGCAAACAGATCCATAGCACAGCTCTTTCACTGCTTAGCCTCTCCACCAAGGGCATTTACCAGAGCATCAACCAGGCACGAAATTTCACTGGTCAACAGGAAGAAATCTGCGTCCAGTCGCTGCGCAACATCTTCACTATCAATATCAGAGTTCTGCTCAAGCAATTCATCCGCAAATTTGACGCTGGTAAGGCTGAAGTTATGGTCCAGTGTAAATTTAATGCGGTTCTGCCAGTCGAGTGCCAACTTAGTGACGAGCTTGCCTGCTTCCAAGTGTGTGGAAATTTCATCGCTTCCCAAATCCTGCTTTTTCACTCGGGCAATACCGCCATCCTCAAGCACTGCCTTAAGTTCTGCCGCATCCCCCATTTGAAATCCCTGTGGAGCACTACCATCACGTACCCAGTCGGTCAGCGTTAATTCAATGGGATTTTCAACACTCAGGGGAACAACAGGAAGAGACCCCAGAGACTTACGCATAAGCGCGAGCATATCCTCTGCCTGCCGCGCGCTGGCATTGATATAGATACGTTTAGTTGAACCGTCGTAGATCGCCTGGATAACAGAAAACTTTGAAAAAGCCCGTGGCAGAAGAGAATGTAGAACTTCGTCTTTCAGGGAGTCCTTCTCTGTTTTCTTCAGTTTACGCGCTTGTTCTTGCTCAAGTTTTTCAATTTTTTCTTGAATAGCTCGCTGGATAACCGGCGGGGGAAGAATTTTTGTTTCGCGCTTTGCTTCAACAAGGATAAAACCATTTCCATGCATAGCGATAACTTCGGAATTATCACCAAATGGCGATACAAAACCGAACTTGGCCATATCCTGACTACCGCATGGCGTGAAAAGGATCATTTTCTTTTTATCTTCTAAGTCGGTCAGATCCGCCTCACGAGAAAGTTTATAAATAGTAATGTTTTTCCAGTGCTTAAACATGTTGTAACCCTTGAATATCAACCACAGAAAGCTCGTCTTTGTAGAAAAAGGCCAGGTTGTGGCACCCCCTCGTTTGAGCGTATGAGCTGGGACCAATTTCGTTCTTCCAGACAAATGGCTTCAAATCCGTACGGCGAAGCATAAAAACGCGATTTGTTCCGCTCTGATTCCCAATGAGGCAAAAGCCTTCTTTCACCTTGATAGCCTGCAAGTTGTCGAGTTCACCGCTGGTTACACGGCTATCGAACTCCTTGCGGCTTATTAGCTCCATCTGCATCTGACGACTCCAAACAAATGCCCATTGAAGGGCGATGGCTGAATGGTACCGAAAACACGACACAAAAAACAATATTTATTAGAGCAATTTTGTAATAAGTAAACGCCATGTGGACCACAAACAACCTAAGTTAAAATAATAAAAATCAGAGCAAATCATTGGTGATAACGTGGCAAATATTGCAACAAAAGACAGCATTTGTTCGGGGCACGGAGGATTCCCATCCAGGCCTCCTGTAGAGAGTGAACCACTACTTAAAGTCAACGGAGTCGAAGTGTTAGTTGATGGTAAGCAATATGCACAGCATACCGATGGGAACAGCACGCACGGCGGGCAAGCTATATCAACTAGGGCATGGTTTACCGTCAACGGGAAAGGGATCGTATGCGTTGGTGATCCTGTTTCATGCGGCTCTACCGTTGCAGCCGGAGACGGCCTGGTTCAGGTAAGTTAGGAGATATCATGCTGGAAAAAGACTACCAGTTATCCGCATATAAAAAATTGGCCGCCGCCGGTGGGATGAAAACACCTGGTGCCATAACATCGGCACGAAACAGTGCTAACACAGCAAAACTGCTTGCAGAAGAATTGACCGGATTAATTCTGGATACAATTGTCTATCCCGACACTATTACCAGCTATGTTTCAACGATCAGAACAACCGCAACCGGTTTAACGAATATTGGAGGGCTGGCAACTCAGCACGCGGACCTGTTGGCTGGTTATGCTGATCTGTCAATGCTCCTTCAACTCGATATTGGTTGGGATGTTTACTGTCGTGCTAATGAGCGAGAAGTTTCAGAACTGCCGATCTCTATTGCCATTGGTGACGCGACTACAACGAAATCGCTTGAGGACTCTGTAAATGCGCTTAATACATCAAGTTTAGTCGCTGCTATGGGGGAGATTAACCAGACCCTTAACACTGGCTCAGGAAGCTCGTCAGGCTCTGGTTCAGGCGGCGGCACTGCCACTCCCCCACCAGCACTAACAGAAGAGCAAATTGAATCTCTGAAAGTAGCAACTGAACAGTTTGGGGTTGTTTTCAACCAGACAACAGCGCCCACAACTGCGTTACAACAGCAGTATGAACGAGCGAATGAAAGCGCCAACGTAGCCATAACTGCTTATAACCATGCTATCGGTACCGCGCTTGCGGAAGCATCAGCAAATAAGGCCAGCACAGCCAGCGCAGTTGCCGCTTTGGTTCCTGATTCTGTTCTTGATGAATTAAACAAAGCGGCACAGTAACAAAGGACTTCATTGATAATTTTTCTTCAGGAGGAAGACATGTCATTCTTTTCTACGTTAAAAACAGCTTTGTCTTTGAAGGAGAAACTTGCTGCTACTGGTGTTCTTGTTCTGATTTGCGCACTTGTTGGTGCTGGGTTTGCATGGGAACGTCATCAGCTAAAGCAAGCCATGGAGAAAATTGGCAGTCTTGATCAGGCTGTTAAGGAACGTGATAAGTCAATAATGGATCTTAACCAGACCATTGAGACGATGAACAAAGCAGAGCAACATTTTCACAGCCAGGAAGTGAAAAATGAATCAGAACAAGCCAAATATGCTGACAGGCAAATGGAACGAAAAGCTGAAGTTCAGAAACAACTGGTTGCGGCGGGTAATGTTCGCCAGCGCATTCCTGCTGACACTCAGCGGTTGCTCCGGGAGTCGATCAGCGAATTTAACGCCGACGCCGACAAAGGTTAACCACCCTGCCCCCAAAAGTGCATTTATGTGCAGGATGCCAGAGTTTAGCAGTGAATATTTTGATGATCTGCCAGCCTATATCCTTGATACAGAAACGATGCTGATGGGGATTAACAGGAAGAATCGCAACGTTAATGATTACAACCGCGCTATCAGCGGTAACTAAAAGGGATTTTTATGTCTGATAAAGTAACAGTAAAGCAAACTATCAACAAAGCGACTTCAATCTACAAAATTGAGCACATCACTGTTGGCAAGCCAGGATCTGAACAATACCGTCATGCTTTCGAGCTTGCCGATCAGCTTGGTTTAAAACACCCGGATTGCATCGAGCATGTATTTCCGACCTATGCTGATGAGCAATGTACTCATGTTCTTACCGAAGAGGATTTTTTCAGCACTGAAGAACGAGAAGGCGTTGATCGCTGCATTGGTGTGATTTGTTCTTCGGTAAGTGATGAGTTATTCCCTAATGTGCCTGAATATGGTGGTATTGGATACCAATTCCTGTACGAAGGCGATGAGCTTAAATGTTATGAACATGGTCTTCTTATCGAAAGCGTAGAATAATACCCTTCCTTCCAACCGGCTATGTTGGCCGGTTTATTCAACTTATCCACAGCATAGATCCAATAAACAGATCCCAAAGAGAACCCAGGAAGATCCAAAGAAGATCCCGGATCGCTGTAAGCCGCGCCGTTCATGGCCTGAAACGGGATCAACATTGACTATACGCGATTTTATGTTGACTGTGTGCGATTTTATGTTGACTGCACGCGATTTATTGTTGACTATACGCGACAGAAACGTTGACTGTACGCGATTTTAGAGCCTGAATATTCACAGCTGTTGATAACAGTCATCTAAATTAACGCCAGGCCGCGCCACACATGGAGAAACCACGATGCCGGAAGAAAGTAAAGGCTTCCTTAGCGTTGAAGAAGTTGCAGGAAATACAGGAGAAATCCACAGCCTGAAGCCCAATAACAACAGCACTATACAACCCATAGCTTTGTTGCGCTTAGGTGTGTTTGTGCCAACCTTAAAATCTACCAATGTGGCGCTACGTCGCGGATCGTCAGTTACAACAAACACAACGAACGCAACTGAAGAACTATCAAGCCTCAAAATTGTTGAGCAGGAAGGCTATGAGGGAATTGAAATTCATGGTCCACGCCTGGATATGGATACTGATTTTAAGGTGTGGGTGGGCATAACCTCCGCGTTGTTTGACTACGCACCTGATGATGACGGCATAATCACCCTGCCATTCTCCGAGTTTGCCGATCGATGCGGCTATCCACGTAAGCGCCTTTCAAAGGCGTTCCGTAAAAGTATTGATGACTCTCTGACACGCATTCAGCAGACAGTTGTCAAATTCCGCTTCCCGGCGGCAAAAGGTCATCTCAATAACATTAACGTCAACTTGTTGGCATATAGCAGCCTGAATACCGAGCTTGATGTTATCGAGATCCAGCCGCAGAAACAGCTATCTGAACTTTACTATGTTGACTATAAGCGAATCCTGAAGCTGAAGATGCTGGATAAACTAGGGCGCAAAGAGACGGCCAAGGTACTGTATACATTCTTTGAGGCTCTACCCGCCAACCCGGCACCTGTCAGCATTGAGCGCCTTAGAGCAAGGCTTAATCTCAAATCATCCGTTAGCGTGCAAAATAGCGTTATCAGAAAAGCCATGAAAGATTTGGAAGCTATTGAATATCTTAAATTTTCAGAGATAAAAAACGGCAGGAAAATCGGCTTCCAGATCCATAAGCGCAATCCATAATATTGACTATATGCGATAGCGAGAAGTTGACTATAGGCGACATTCGTTGACGCTGGTGGATTTTTGCTGGCGTCAATATTCTGCAAGCTGCTATTGAGATGGCTTTTAGGGTCATTTCATCGCGTATAGTCAACGTTTCTCCCGACAATATCTTACATAGTCGATTTTTGGTGGAGTTAAATCGACTACAGTCAACTTTTGACTGTAGTCACATCGCGCATAGTCAACTATTCACATTAACTTTCGCGCATAGTCAACATTTGCGCGGTTCTCATCAAGCAGTGGTATTGATATGCAAGAAGAGAAACAACACTACCTCTACGTTCTGGTGCCGGAGAACGGAGATACTTTTAAAATCGGCATTTCATGTGGTCCATTGGCACGGTTTAAGGGCTACAAGTGAATCCCGATTTTGCGCTTTCACGGGTCTATCGTGGTACGCGTTTGGCAATAGTTAATCTTGAGCGGGCTTTACACGCAACCTTTTTCCCCTGGAATGCGCCGTGGGAGAAAAGCGCCGGTGGCGGGCATACTGAATGGTTTACACGAGAGTGTCTTGATAAGGTTTTGGCTCATATCGAATATCTAAATGATATGTGGGGAGGGATTCTCGAGCGGATTAAGTCGAATGATTTACTTCAGCGTCCAGTAGATGCTGCTCGCTCTTTCGAAAAAGAACTGGATGTTACTTCTATCGTGACTTTCAAAGATGACGCAGGAATGAGGGATGTGGCTTATGTCTCCATATCTGGCTATGAACCTGACGCGATCCGCGCTCAATGTGAATTGCTGAAAGCGATGTTTACGCTTCGGACTAAATATCCCTGGGAGACAGGGCGGGTGTGCTTCCCTATGGAAGAGTTAACCGCCACCATTGATTCCCAGCTTTACCACGATAATCCAGAGAAGTTTTTTAGCCTTTTAGCCGGTAATGGGCTTAACTGTGTGTCCGGACTGGGGCGAAGTAGAATCCAACATGCCTCGCTCTTCGGTCCCTTCTTTTACGATCGAAACGGGTGCTTTGAGGCTGAACTTCCGGCGCTTACGCGTGCTATAGATACTATCGATTTCGAACGATTATTCGCAGCTCTTAACAAATAACACTGATGCCCCTGAACGGGGCTTTTTTGTGCCCTCCTTGCAACTCTCTATCGTGCAAAATGAACCAAACATGCAGAGAATGCTATGTACAAGCATCTACGCATACATTATTATTTTATGCAGCATTTTTAATTAAATTCAAAAATACAGCATAAAGGATGACTTTCGATGAGTGATTCCAGCCAGCTTCACAAGGTTGCTCAAAGAGCAAACAGAATGCTCAATGTTCTGACTGAACAAGTACAGTTGCAAAAGGATGAGCTACACGCGAACGAGTTTTACCAGGTCTATGCGAAAGCGGCACTGGCAAAACTGCCTCTACTGACTCGAGCGAACGTTGACTATGCCGTAAGTGAAATGGAAGAAAAGGGTTATGTTTTCGATAAACGCCCTGCTGGCTCTTCAATGAAATATGCGATGTCAATTCAGAACATCATTGACATATATGAACATCGCGGAGTGCCAAAATACCGGGATCGCTACAGCGAAGCGTATGTGATTTTCATCTCCAATCTTAAAGGCGGTGTGTCTAAAACTGTATCGACGGTTTCTCTGGCGCATGCAATGCGTGCTCACCCTCATCTTCTGATGGAAGATTTAAGGATTCTGGTTATTGACCTTGATCCGCAATCTTCAGCAACGATGTTTTTAAGCCATAAACACTCTATTGGTATCGTAAACGCAACATCTGCACAGGCTATGTTGCAGAATGTAAGCCGTGAAGAGCTGTTAGAGGAGTTTATTGTTCCTTCTGTTGTACCTGGGGTTGACGTTATGCCTGCGTCGATTGACGATGCCTTTATTGCATCCGATTGGAGAGAGCTGTGCAATGAGCATCTACCGGGTCAGAACATCCATGCTGTCCTGAAAGAAAATGTGATTGATAAGCTGAAGAGCGATTATGACTTTATCCTCGTTGATAGTGGTCCTCACCTTGACGCCTTCCTGAAAAATGCTTTGGCCTCGGCCAATATACTGTTTACACCTCTGCCGCCAGCAACTGTCGATTTCCACTCATCGCTTAAATACGTTGCCCGCCTTCCTGAGTTGGTAAAACTCATTTCGGATGAAGGCTGCGAGTGCCAGCTTGCGACTAACATTGGTTTTATGTCCAAGTTGAGTAACAAGGCAGATCATAAGTATTGCCATAGCCTGGCTAAAGAAGTGTTCGGTGGGGATATGCTCGATGTCGTCCTCCCTCGCCTTGACGGTTTTGAACGTTGCGGCGAGTCTTTTGACACTGTTATTTCAGCTAACCCGGCAACGTATGTTGGTAGTGCTGATGCATTGAAGAACGCGCGAATTGCCGCGGAAGATTTTGCTAAAGCAGTTTTTGACCGTATTGAATTTATCAGATCTAACTGAGGAGTAAGAACCCCCCATGTCAAAGAAAAACAGACCAACAATTGGGCGAACCCTTAATCCTTCAATATTAAGCGGATTTGATAGTTCTTCAGCCTCTGGCGATCGAGTCGAGCAGGTATTCAAGTTATCAACTGGTCGCCAGGCCACATTTATTGAAGAGGTAATACCTCCGAACCAGGTAGAAAGCGATACCTTTGTTGATCAGCATAACAACGGGCGTGACCAGGCATCTCTTACGCCAAAATCATTAAAAAGTATCCGAAGCACTATTAAGCATCAGCAATTTTACCCTGCAATAGGTGTTAGACGGGCTACAGGGAAAATTGAAATTTTGGATGGTTCCCGGCGTCGAGCTTCTGCCATCTTAGAGAACGTAGGGTTGCGGGTTTTAGTCACGGACCAGGAGATCAGCGTTCAGGAAGCGCAAAATTTAGCGAAAGACGTTCAGACAGCATTGCAGCACAGCATTCGAGAAATAGGTCTGCGTTTGATGCGAATGAAAAATGATGGGATGAGTCAGAAGGATATTGCAGCCAAAGAAGGGCTGTCTCAGGCGAAGGTCACGCGTGCTCTCCAGGCAGCGAGTGCTCCGGAAGAATTAGTCGCCCTTTTCCCTGTGCAGTCGGAATTAACCTTTTCGGACTACAAAACGCTTTGTGCTGTTGGCGACGAAATGGGGAACAAGAATTTAGAGTTTGATCAGCTTATTCAAAACATATCCCCGGAAATAAACGACATCTTATCCATTGAAGAAATGGCCGAAGATGAAGTTAAAAATAAAATCCTGCGCTTGATAACAAAGGAAGCCTCACTACTCACGGATAAAGGTTCTAAAGATAAGTCCGTAGTTACTGAATTATGGAAATTTGAGGACAAGGATCGCTTTGCAAGGAAGCGCGTGAAAGGCCGTGCATTTTCTTATGAGTTTAATCGACTTTCAAAAGAGCTACAGGAAGAACTCGACAGGATGATTGGGCATATCCTTAGAAAGAGCCTCGATAAAAAGCCGAAGCCTTAAACTTTCGCCATTCAAATTTCACTATTAACCTACTGTTTTTAAAGTAAATCCATCTAAAATTTCAAGGTGAAATCGCCACGATTTCACCTTGGATTTTACCTTCCGCCCCTACTCCCGAAAAAAATAAAAAAATTGCTTGTCACGAGAAAGTCAACAAGTGACTTTCAATAAAATCTCTTCCGAAAAGGGATTCACACAAGTGCCTTGTGTTTAAGGAAGAGTAAATTGAGTAACTTACGCGAATACCAGAATCGTATTGCAGATATCGCAAAACGCTCTAAAGCTGTGCTTGGCTGGGCAAGCACTGCGCAGTTCGGTACTGATAACCAATTCATTAAAGATGATGCCGCGCGTGCCGCATCTATCCTTGAAGCTGCACGTAAAGACCCGGTTTTTGCGGGTATCTCTGATAATGCCACCGCTCAAATCGCTACAGCGTGGGCAAGTGCACTGGCTGACTACGCCGCAGCACATAAATCTATGCCGCGTCCGGAAATTCTGGCCTCCTGCCACCAGACGCTGGAAAACTGCCTGATTGAGTCCACCCGCAATAGCATGGATGCCACTAATAAAGCGATGCTGGAATCCGTCGCAGCAGAGATGATGAGCGTTTCTGACGGTGTTATGCGTCTGCCTTTATTCCTCGCGATGATCCTGCCTGTTCAGTTGGGGGCAGCTACCGCTGATGCGTGTACCTTCATTCCGGTTACGCGTGACCAGTCCGACATCTATGAAGTCTTTAACGTGGCAGGTTCCTCTTTTGGTTCTTATGCTGCTGGTGATGTTCTGGACATGCAATCCGTCGGTGTGTACAGCCAGTTACGCCGCCGCTATGTGCTGGTGGCAAGCTCCGATGGCACCAGCAAAACCGCAACCTTCAAGATGGAAGACTTCGAAGGCCAGAATGTACCAATCCGAAAAGGTCGCACTAATATCTACGTTAACCGTATTAAGTCTGTTGTTGATAACGGTTCCGGCAGCCTACTTCACTCGTTTACTAATGCTGCTGGTGAGCAAATCACTGTTACCTGCTCTCTGAACTACAACATTGGTCAGATTGCCCTGTCGTTCTCCAAAGCGCCGGATAAAGGCACTGAGATCGCAATTGAGACGGAAATCAATATTGAAGCCGCTCCTGAGCTGATCCCGCTGATCAACCACGAAATGAAGAAATACACCCTGTTCCCAAGCCAGTTCGTTATCGCGGCTGAGCACACGGTACAGGCGGCGTATGAAGCACAGCGTGAATTTGGTCTGGACCTGGGTTCCCTACAGTTCCGCACCCTGAAGGAATACCTGTCTCATGAACAGGATATGCTGCGTCTTCGCATCATGATCTGGCGTACTCTTGCGACCGACACCTTTGACATCGCTCTGCCGGTTAACCAGTCCTTTGATGTATGGGCAACCATCATTCGTGGCAAATTCCAGACTGTATATCGCGACATTATTGAGCGCGTTAAATCTTCTGGTGCGATGGGGATGTTTGCTGGTGCTGATGCAGCATCTTTCTTCAAACAGTTGCCGAAGGATTTCTTCCAGCCAGCCGAAGACTATATCCAGACTCCGTATGTTCACTACATCGGTACCCTGTTCGGTAACGTGAAAGTGTACGAAGTACCTGCTGGTATTTGTAAGAACTTAACGACAGAGAACATTCAGTTCAGCTCGATGGATGTGCTGTGCTACGTCCGTGATGAAAATCCGGGTAAAGCAGGCTTCGTGACTGGTGATGCTGTCCCGGCCATCCCGTTCCAGCATCCGACCACTCCGGCGCTGGTCAACCGTACCACGCTGTGGGGTTCGGCTATCAACGATATGCACCCACGCAACGGCGCTGATTACTTCACTCGTGTAACGCTGACAATGGCCAAAAAAGGCGGGCTTAACTTCATAAGCGGCGACACGATTGATGCCGGTGACTCTGAGTAATCAGGGGAAGTTCTCCGTTTAACATAGCGCCCCCGTGCGGGGCGCATAACAGGGAAAGTTATGTCTCAATATTCAATTCAACAGTCATTAGGTAATGCATCCGGCGTCGCGGTTAGCCCGATCAATGCCGATGCGACGTTATCTACCGGTGTTGCATTAAATAGCAGCTTGTGGGCTGGTATTGGCGTATTTGCGCGTGGCAAGCCGTTTACTGTTCTGGCGGTTACTGAGTCCAATTACGAAGATGTTCTCGGCGAACCGCTGAAGCCGTCTTCCGGCTCACAGTTCGAACCAATTCGTCATGTGTACGAAGCTATTCAGCAAACGTCTGGTTATGTTGTTCGTGCTGTTCCGGATGATGCGAAGTTCCCGATTATTATGTTCGATGAATCAGGCGAACCGGCTTACAGTGCGTTGCCATACGGTTCTGAAATTGAACTTGATAGTGGCGAAGCCTTTGCTATCTACGTTGATGATGGTGATCCGTGTATTTCACCTACCCGTGAGTTAACCATCGAAACGGCAACAGCGGATAGCGCGGGTAATGAACGCTTCCTCTTAAAACTGACCCAGACGACTTCGCTCGGCGTGGTAACGACCCTGGAGACACACACTGTATCTTTGGCGGAAGAAGCGAAAGATGACATGGGCCGCTTGTGTTATCTGCCTACGGCTCTGGAAGCCCGTTCTAAATATCTGCGCGCGGTTGTTAATGAAGAGCTGATTTCGACGGCGAAAGTAACAAATAAAAAATCGCTGGCGTTCACTGGTGGTACCAACGGTGATCAGTCGAAAATCTCAACCGCTGCGTACCTACGTGCGGTTAAAGTGCTGAATAATGCGCCGTACATGTACACCGCTGTTCTTGGCCTGGGCTGCTATGACAATGCGGCTATCACCGCATTAGGTAAAATCTGTGCAGATCGCCTGATTGATGGCTTCTTTGATGTCAAACCGACATTGACGTACACGGAAGCGATCTCTGCTGTTGAAGATACCGGTTTACTTGGTACCGATTATGTAAGCTGTGCTGTCTATCACTTCCCGTTCTCCTGCAAAGACAAATGGACCCAATCCCGTGTGGTCTTCGGTCTGTCTGGCGCGGCGTATGCGGCGAAAGCTCGCGGCGTCAAGAAAAACTCTGATGTCGGCGGTTGGCATTACTCACCGGCTGGTGAAGAACGTGCCGTCATTGCTCGTGCGTCAATTCAACCGCTGTATCCGGAAGATACCCCGGACGAAGAAGCAATGGTCAAGGGCCGTCTCAATAAAGTATCTGTTGGCACCTCTGGCCAGATGATCATCGACGATGCTTTAACTTGCTGCACGCAGGATAACTATCTGCACTTCCAGCACGTCCCATCCCTGATGAATGCAATCAGCCGTTTCTTTGTCCAGTTAGCCCGACAGATGAAGCATAGCCCGGACGGTATTACTGCGGCTGGCCTGACTAAAGGGATGACCAAACTTTTAGATCGCTTTGTCGCCTCCGGCGCTCTGGTGGCTCCTCGTGATCCTGATGCTGACGGTACAGAACCGTATGTGCTGAAAGTTACGCAGGCGGAATTCGATAAATGGGAAGTAGTCTGGGCCTGCTGCCCGACTGGCGTAGCCCGTCGTATCCAGGGCGTACCGCTGCTTATTAAGTAAGGGAATACAATGAGCAAAAACTTTTTTCAATCCGGGGCATTTTTGGGGAATGGACTGTCCCGTTTCGCTTTGAACTCTGATCCTGTGCAGCTGATGGAGTCTGCCCGAGCAAGCGCCGAACCGCCAACAGATCCGGTTATTAATAATAATCCGGAACCGGCGGCACAGACTAACGATAACGTTCCATCTGCCCCGGCTCCTGAGCAAATCCTGGAAGGGAAAGACGGTAAAGAATGGACCGTCGAACAGGCGCACCAGATGATTCTGGAAGCTGCAAATCGAAGTGCTATGCAGAATGCGTTGAGTGATGCGGCCGACGCCGTTTTCGCCTGGGCTGATAGCGGTGATCTGACTTTCGACTCCCTTGATGGTTTCGTTCAGGCTATCGCTGGTATCTCTGATGACGACGACTCCGAAGTTACAGAAGAACAGGACGATGCCTATAACGAAGCATGGGCAAATGTTGCTGACTTCCTCGCAGCATGCGGTGTAGATGATGACCTGATCGAAGCACTGGCTGACGATGAAGACGACGACGCAGCTGCTGATGTTGGTGCCTCTATCGCTGGTTTAGATAGCGACGACCGCGACGAACTGGAAGCGGCGTTTGTTGTTGCTGGCACTTCTGATGAAATGCTGACTGAAGCATTTAAGAAGGTTGTTCGTAATGGTGAGATCAAACTCATCCGTAAACGCCTGCGTAAAAAACGTCTGACTGCGGCTCAAAAATCGGCGCTGAAAAAAGCGCGTCGAAAAGCCCAGACCGGCGCGGCAAAACTTGCCCGCAAAAAGTCAATGAAACTGCGCCGTAAGCGCCTTGGCTAAAGGAGGAGGCCGGAGAACTCCGGCCTTTAACTTGAATGGCACCTATACCTTATGGGGTTTACAGCCAGGCTGACGGTGTATCGCCATTTCTGAAAGTTACTTTAACGAACTCTCAGTACCAGGTTACCGGATATATCAGCCAGGGGGCAGCAATGAACATGGCCCAGAATTGGGAAGCGCCGTTTACCGGTATGTCCATGGGGTCTGTTGCTGGTGCTTTCAGTGGTTTTGCGCAGGTTGGCACTGAAACAACGTCGGTGGCCCGTTGGAACAGCTTAATGGTTTGGGAGGGGGGAACACCGCCGACTTTCACGCTGCCAGTAACTTTCATCGCTTTGTTTGACCCATTCACGGAGGTTTCAGGAGCTATCGCCGCATTGTCAGCGATGATTAGCCCGGAACTTAAAGATGCCAGTATTGGTGGTCGAATCCCGGAGCGTGTGACGCTAAACATTGGTCGCCGGATCAACATCATTGATGTCGCTATCCAGGACATAAGTTTCGATCTCGATGCGCCCAGGGACAGCAATGGGCATTTCCTGAAAAACACCGTCAACCTCCAGTTGACCGGTTCTTCGATATATAACAGCTCCGATATTGTTCGGGCGTTCCAGTAAAAGGATTTTATATGGGGCACAATAACACTAAGGGAAACCGTAAATTTATTAAGGGCCGCTATACTGCCAACGCGGCCAAAGGCGAACGACTGGTATCTTCTGAATTCCAGCTCACTTTTGCAGGCCATGAAGATATCAGCGTACTGGTTCGCACGTCGCAAATTCCTGAAATGACCCGCGAGGATGTGGAGGACTATGGTCCGAATGGTGTGAAGTTCAACCAGCACGGTCCAATTCGAAACTCTGGGGAAATCCAGGTCCAGTGCGTGGAGACTATCGAAGGCGATATTCTTCAGTTCATTAAAGATCGCATTGCGGCGAAGGACTATGTTGATATCACGATGGCTGCTACCCCTGAATCCAAATCTTCCGGGGTTAACGCTGTGACAAAAGCTGCTACAACAATTGAAATGTTGGACTGCAAAATCTACAGTGATGCAATCGACTTTAGTACCGAAGATGTGACTGCTGCTGTGCGCCCGTCACTTCGTATCGTCTACAACTGGATTGATTGGGATTAAGAGTCATCCCTTGTATTTTAAAGCTCCTTCGGGAGCTTTTTTATTTGGAGAGGAAAGGGTGCATTGAGGATACCTGACACACGAAGAGTGGCGGGATCTCTCCCCGCCAGGTCTCTTACCTTTCAGATTCGTAGGCTGTGAAGACAGTGACCTCCGTCTGGCCGGTTCGGATTCGTACCTCGCAGAGGTCTTTCCTCGTTACCAGTGCCGTCACTATGACGGTTAAACAGATGACGATCAGGGCGATTAACATCGCCTTTTGCTGCTTCATAGCCTGCTTCTCCTTGCCTTTCGGCACGTAAGAGGCTAACCTACGTGTGTAGAGCATAGATATGGCCTCAGATTAATGTTAAGCGTCTTGCAGGACGCGTAATGTTATCTGGGGCTTTCTTCTATCTGCTTTTCGGGTAATGCCTGAAGCAGATAGCCTCAAGCACCCGCAACGATTGTATCAATGTCTGGCTTTTTTTCTATAGAAATCACCTGGAAGGGTGAATATCCACATCAGAAGAAATGTTGCAGCAAACATGATCCCTAATGGCCAGACCGCGCCAAAGAAAATCCATACTAAGATCTCCTCTGCTCGTTCTTTGCGGTCGATATCGACAAGCATTTTTCGGCTGATCATGTATACACAGAAGCCAATACAAACATATCCTGCAAAAGCGATCGCTAACTGTAAAAAATCAGATTGCATCTCCGACCTCAAACTGAAAACGCCAGGTGACTCCAGATTAGAGCAATCTATCACCCTCTGAATCCTGCCGGTATACCCCATTGTTCGTTATCTTTATTTTTGGCTAAAACCGCATTAAGAGCTTCGTTTACCGTCATGCAATGCGGCAGATTATCGAAGTTTGATACCCCGCCAATATCAGGAGAACGCTTGTTCTTCAGGTAAGCATATTTCCGCGCTGCCGCCTCTACTTTCTGCTTGAACTCATGTTTTTGAGCGCGTTTTTTGGATAACCGCAGATTGTCAGCCTTTGCTTTTGCCTCAGCGATCCAGGAAGTCAAATTTTTGAGCCTGGTCGTTCCGGCACCGCCGGAAACTGATCTTTCTGTTTTTTTAACTTGTGACTTCTTATTCTTTATTGCCACGTCATCCTGACAGGGGGAGGGGGTATCATTTTGACATGGGGGTGTGGATAAAAAATTAAATAAAGCCAATGTCTTAGCGAGAACAGCTTTAACCTTGGTTGCGGCTGAAGAGATCTTTAATTTGCTTTCAATCAGCGCATTTTTGGCTTGTTGTGCGAAGGCCAAAAAGGATGGTGTAAACCGGTACAGGTTAGCGCGACGTTCACGGTGATCGCCGATAACAATCTCTACAGACAGAATTCCTTTGTTTACAGCTTCACGGAATGCACGAACGACGGTTGATTGGCTATAACCAGTTTCTGCCGCGATCAGGCGGTGAGGCTTGTGAATGAAGTATTCACTGGTTGTTGCCGCTAGATTTGCACATTGCGACAGGATATGCCCGGCGCTACGGGATAGACCGGAGTGTGTTACAAAGCAGGCCAATTCATAGCCAGAAAAAGTAAAATCGCTCATCGTTATACAGCTCAGGAAAGTGACTTTAGCCAGCATTACAATGCTGGTGGTTCTTACTACGTCTGTTAGCGCGTTGCCGCGACAGGTACCAGCACACCAGCATCAAGCAATCGCTTCATCAGCCACTGCTGACCTTTGCCGGTTATACGAGTCGTGAAAGAAATCCTGCTTCCATTGCTTGTATCGATCACGGTTTCTTTAAGGGTGAAATACCCACGGGATATGTATTCTTGTTTGGGGACGTTCCTGCGTTCACCGGTTGCGATCAGAATTCCGTTATCACGCAACCAGGTGAAGAGATAGTTTTGGCCCAGGCCGAGCACTTTGGCATAGTTGCCGATTAGAACTCCGCTGGCGGTAGCAACGCGTTCGGCGAATTCGACTTTAGGTGCATCCATCAGCATTTTTTGCTCCAGCCGTTGCTTTTGCTCTGCCAGGTCGGCAGCCAAACGGAGAGCTTCTGGGAGGCTCTTCGGAATAGCAGGTTGTAATCTTCCGGCTCGATAGTCGATAAATGTCTGGTTTACCTTCAGCCGAAACGCGGGAGAAATCCAACCAGCGTACTCCACTGCGAGCAATTCATGGGCAAAAGTGCCGCCGCCACGGCCTTCGAACGAAACTATGCAATTCTGCATAGTTTCTTTTTCAAGCTCTTCGATGAGCTGTTTAGCTGACAGCGTTCTTAGCCATTGAGCTGGCGCTTTATGGGCACCGAGTCCGCTCGCTCTGTGTAGAGCATTAAGGTTGTAACGGCCAGCGCGGTCGGTCGTAATTTCAACACCACAAATAACGGGCAGAGTGGTTGAAGGATCGACATTTTGATGAAGGTTTGATATATTCATATCCGCATTGAATGTTTGTTGCATTTTTTCTCCAAATTTGCATCAACCTTCAATCACCAGCTCGAAATGGTGATTCTTTGCACTTAGAAAACGAAATTTATTAGAGCAAACTTTTCTGACTCGATCCAGATCGGGTTGGACGATCTGCTCAGAAACCTGCCAGTTTGCTGGCAGGTTTTTTTCTTTTGTTAACCTATTGCTACTGGTTTTAACAAACCAGCATCAAGTAGCTTGCGAGTTAACCACTGCTGGCCTTTACCCGTTAATTGGGGCGTCAGCCGTATCTGGTAGCCATTTTCATCATCCAGCACCACTTCTTTCACCGTGAAATACCCGGCGTTAATGTACTGCTGGCGCGGTACGTTTTTGCGCGCACCAAAAGCCATGAGAATGCCGTTCTGGCGCAACCATGAGAAAAGGGCGTTTTGCTTAAGTCCAACGACCTTTGCAAAGTTACCGATCAGGATTCCATTAGCCACTGATACCCGGTCGGCAAAATCGACTTTAGGTGCTGCGGCCACCAGCTGTTGTTCCAGATGCATTTTCTGTTCTGCCAACTCGGCAGCCAGGCGTAGGGCTTCTGGTAATGTTTGGGGGATCGATGGGGTAGGGGAGTTTGCCTGCTGCAATTCTTCCAGTTTGTCGATCAGCGAACGGCGGACAGCTTTTGATTCGCGCGCGGCGACTCGCAGGGCTTGTTTGTAGGTCATGGTTATGACAAGCATTGATGTTTTGTTCATTTTTTCCACTACACTTTTTGTGTAGTGCTCACCATCAAGCTCATCGAGTATTTTTTCGATGAATTTGTTGTTCCGAACCTCTGGTTCCCCACATAACTTACGCGCTTCATTGACCATCTTTAACAGTGTCTGGCTGTCGATTGTGTCTCCAGTGTTGGAGATAACATTCACAGTTGGTGATGGCGTAGCTAAAGCAACAGGTGCTGGTTTTTCAACATTCAAATTATTACCGGCCATTCTGCGCGCCTCCTTTCTCATTTCTGCTGCCACCGTTGCGTAACGTAGACGTCCTTGTTCAATCAAATAATCCCTGATCTCGGCTATCAGTAGCCTGTTGATCACAGCCTTATCTGTTCGGGTATAAAAACGCCTGGTTATCATGAAATAGTTGGCAATTGCGCCGGGGATCTCCCGTGTCGGCATACAGGCAGTATGCAGGGCGATCGCTTCGGCTATGTCATTACGGGTGACGAGAGGTTTTTTCATAAAACCTCCTGAACGTCGGCAGAGAAGGGGAGGTTCCAGTAACTAAGTGAATTGCGCGAGTTAGTTGAAAAACGGGCAGTAAAAATGCAGGGGCCATCAGGCAATTGAGAGCGTGCTTCGTCTTCAGTTGCTGCGATAACGAAGTGATAGTGGTGTTTTTTACAGGAATAGAAACGCCAGATGAATTCTTGGCGTGCGCAAGGATTGGCATTAACCATAGTTACGGCCTCACAATCAGGTTTAACAACCTGCTACCCGCTGTCAAACAGGTGGCAGGACGTGACAGGGTTGACAGACTGGCGATTGTGAAACCAGCAGGCCGAAGCCTCCCCATCACGCCCCACCATAATTTGGGCGTAACGCGGTTTTACGGACACAAAAATACCGCAATATCGGAAATCTGCGGTTGTCCGCACAATCATTCAGGCTGTCAAACCTGGTCGCAGAATTTGCTACGACGGCGGGAACTATAAGCCTGAACGATTAAAAGGTCAATATGATGCGAAAAGATAGCATTCGCCACTTAAAAATACAAATTTATTAGAGCAGATGAGTGTCGTGCAATAGATATATTATTTGTGATGAAAAATAATGCAGAGGGATATTGTAACTTTAAGATGGATATCAATAGTCGATACATAAATTAAGTTAGCAATAAACTATTAACTTAAGAAATAATGCAGATGGTGAACTTGTCTCTGACTTTTCAGCTATACACAATAAGTTAGGGATAGCTTATAAAAAGTTGATTAATTGATATAAGTCAATGGGAGTATTCTTGTTTACTTTCCGTTCTCGTGGTAACTTCTCGCCGGTTTTTGTTTTTCTGGAATGATTCTTATGTCTAAAAAGTATACTTTATGCGCTCTTGTTGTATCTGCAATTCTTCTTTCTGGGTGTCAATCTAGCGGTGCTGATTATGCTGCCGATGTTTATGATACCGCTCAATTGAATTCGAAGCAGGAAACAAAGACAGTCAATATTATCTCTGTGCTTCCAGCTAAAGTGAAAGTTGATAATAAAGCTAATAAAGAAGCGGCACAGACATTTGGTGCGGTACTGGGAGCTGTTGCTGGGGGCGTTGCCGGTTATAATGTTAAAGGCACATCGACACTGGGTGCTGTAGCTGGCGGTACTGGTGGTGCGGCTCTTGGTGCAGCGGCTGGTTCTTTGGTTAGTGATAAAACAATTGTTGAAGGTGTTTCACTGACTTATAAAGAAGGAACTAAGGTGTTCACTTCAACTCAAGTTGGTAAAGCATGCCAGTTTACAACGGGGCTTGCTGTGCTTATTTCAACTAAAGATAATGAAACTCGAATTCAGCCAAATGCTACTTGTCCAGAAAAGAAATAATTTATGAATAAAATTATTTTATTTCTAATCTTTTCTACGTTTAGTGTAGGCACTGCCTTGGCTAACTCGTTGCAAAGTCAAATTGCTGCTATTGCTCAAGCGGAAAATGAAGGGCGAGCTAAAGAGCAGCAAGCTGAGGATGCCAGAAAAGAACTTATTCGCCAACAAGCACAAGCTGAACGTATTAGAAGAGAAAAAGCAGCATCTGCCGCTGCTGCACGCGAAAAACAGCGTGTTGCTGCAGAAAATGAACGTAGAGCGAAACGAGAAGCCGAGCTAGCAAATGACAAGAAGCGAGATCAAGCTTATGAGGATGAGCTTCGCAAGCTGCAACTCGAAAGCATGAAACTCGAACTGCAAGCAAAAGCGGCTCGTGTCCAGCGAGAAAACGATTTTATAGAGCAGGAGTTGAAGGAGAGAGCAGCTAAGACAGATGTAATTCAGTCTGAGGCTGATGCAAATAGAAATATTTCTACAGGAAGTAAAGATTTACTGCAAAGCGAAGGAAAAGCTAGAGAGAAGAAAGCTAGCAGTTGGTGGTAGTAATCACTACGATTGCGAGCATACTGTCACAAATGACAACTCGTAGAATCTGTTAACAAACTAGATTCTACGAGGTTTCAATGACACCACGACAATTACTCGAAGACGTCAAATCCCGCTTCACACCTTTGATTGCGGATGAACCTGCCTTACTGGAATCCCTGCTAAGAAAAGCATTGGGAACATACCAGGATAGGGCGGGACACATCAAGCGGATACGCTTCACTGATCAGACCTGTAAATCACTTGCTTGCCCTGCTGATTTTCTTGCGCTCGTATCGGTTACGGATCATACCGGCGATCTTGTCTACTCCGACGTTTACGATGGGAATATCGAGCTTGAAGATACCCATCGAGCGGTATACCCACTGAATGTGTCCTATCTGGCTAATTTGCGTGATATGGATCTGGATAATGGGGAAGTGCCACCTGAAATCATTGGGTTACTTTCTGACTATCTGGAAGTGCTAATCGCAATACCTAACACTGATCGCCTGCGAAGAATATCTATCGCGGGGAAACTCGATGCCAGCAATTTATCCGACGAGAACACGCTGTATCAGCGAAAGCTGGATCTGGAAGAGAAAATGAGCGCAACAAGGGCAATTATCCCGGGAATTGTTCTTTTCTCATCCATGTTGAAGTGAGGGGGCTGATATGGGGCTTAATGTTGCTTCAGTAAAGTCTTATGTATCTTCGGCATTAACGACGACATTATTTGGCTCCGGCGTTGGTGAGCGGGAAGTTGGTAAGCTGACGTCAATCATCATGAACAAAATGCTGTTCGCGCAAGGATGGCAGTTCTCTGTCGAAGTTGATGGACTGGAGGGGGCAGACTTCTTTGCCAAAGATATTACCTACCACGATTACAGCATCGAATATGAAACGATTAAAATCGGCGGAGGGAATATCCTTCAACCAACGGAGCGTTCGCCTGGGCAGATAACAATGATGGTCAGGGATACCGTTGATGGCCTCGTTTTGGACTGGTTTAAGACGGCAAAAAGTCGGGTGATCAATCCGGACGGTACCGGGAATATACCGTCTAAATATTTGCTCAATGTGCGTATTTATCGGTTGCTGTCTTCCGGCTTAACCAAACTGGAAAATGAGATGACGGTATTCCCGGTCACTACCGGAGATGTCACCTATGCGCGGGATCAGGTTACGGAATTTAAGTCATTCCCAATGACCTTCGCATTGCACAGCACGTTTAACCAATCCTCAAGTTCTTTGGCTTCCCTTCTGGGCTTTAGTTTTTCTCTTTGAATTAAGGAGCAAGGATGCTTTTACCCCTTTTCCCGCTACCATCGCGGCCAACTGAATTGATCCAGTTCCGTCAGCCAAATATTGCTGATGCGATGCGTTTCAACTCGATAACACCGGAGGAACAAGAACAACAGACAACGGCGTATTTAAAAGCCTTGCTGGCTGAACCCGCGAAACATGATCCCCTGACATGGACGGCGCAGGACCGGATTACCGCGTTATGGTGGATATTTACCGGCTCCCGTGAAACACCGGTCGAGACATTCACCTACACCTGTAAACATTGCGGTAAAGAGCATTATTACGATTGCGATATGAATGCTCTGGCTGAAGATATCCAGGTCCTGGAAGTGGAACCTTTCATTGACGATATTGAGGTGTCTGTAGAGGGAGTGCCTTATCAATGGCGTATCGTGCCGCTTGATGGTTGGGCAATGGAAATGCTGGAGATGCGCCGTGCAGCATTGCCACCTGAAGACGATGCGGAATTCAAAGAAGCGATCGTTGATTTGCGTTTTTGGGAATTCGCTTATCAGTGTGAGCTTTATAACGATGTTAGCGGTACTCGTGAAGATCAGGCTGAGCGTCGTTATGAAACGATTAAACGGATGGCCATTGATACTGAATTTATGAAACTGGCGGCACACATCCGACTGGCTCATGAAAAGCTCGAACATGGTTTACCGTGCTACATCGATAAAGGTGAAATGCGTCTTCGTCTCCCGCCGCATAAATGCCCAAACCAAGATAAAAAGGAGTCCACAGAGGGTGCGTATACCCGTCTGTGGGTGCCCTTTCGGGCTACCGACTTCATTCCACAGGTGGGGATTGAAAAGCTATCAGACCTTAGTGTCCAACCTGGTTTTGTATGGGGGTATACCGATTCAGGACGCTGAAAGGCTCACTGAATCCTATGCGTTTTTCCTGTTGGAGAAGCTGGAAGAAAAACTTAAACCGAAACGGTAGGCGATAAGATCATGGAAAGAAAAAACGCCAACATTGACGATGTTATAAGGACAGTTGAAACCGCCAGCGCAAAAGAGCTGGAAGAGCTTGCAGGTATCCGGGAAGCTGTTGAAGATTTGAAAGGGGGACGCGTTGCTACTGTTGATCCTGTCTCTCGCAGCGTGTCGGCATTAAATCGCACAATCGAAAATTCACGTCCTGACTTTGTGACCAAAGCGCCATCAGTAGACCCTATTGTTGACGCAATGAAACGGCTTAATTTAGGGGACGTTTCTCGTGTAGTTCAGGAGGATGTTGCTCTACAGGAACCGCAGGCCAAATCAACTACGCGAAAGGGTAAAAAACGACGCAAGAAGGCTATAACAGAAGATGTAAAGGCGCAACGGACCGAAGCAGCCGAACACGCTCGCGAAATGTTCGGTCAAAAAGGCGGTGCGCAAAAAAGCCAAAACCAACGCGATGCGCGTGGTCGTTTTATTGGAAAGTCAGGGAGTAAGGCCGCAGCGGAAGATGCCCGTGCTGAACGTGCTGAAAAGGCCAGGCGCAAAGAGGATGATGAGCGTCTAAATGCTGAATCAGGTTTATTAAAAAAACTGTCAAAAGTAGCTGAAGGCATAGGTAACCCTTCAGAGACTCGTGCCGTCGATGCGTTAGGTTATGCCGTTGCTGGTCCATTGTGGGCAGCAGGGAAGGAGCTTGGCGGGATATCAAAAGAAGTTGGTGGATCGCTTAATGGTGCCAGAAAGTCTATTGCCGATGTGATTCGTGGCAATGACGATAACAGCCGTAGAAAAGGTTTTTTTAGGCGTAAATCGCAAAATAGTGCCGATGTCGTTCAGGTTAACACCCAAAAACGGACGGTTCAGGAACTTCAGGAGCAGACCAGCGAAATTAAAGAGGGCAATGACAAGATTCTCAGCGCCCTTGATCAGATAGCCAAAAACACCGGGAAAAAGAAGGGCGGCTTGCTGTCCAAACTATTTAGTCTGTTAGGGAAGGGGGCCGGTGGCGTCGCGTCGTTGTTAATGGGGCGTGGCATGCTGAAAAAAGCTGGAGCACTCGCTTTTGGCGCTCTGGGGGCAAAGAAACTTGTAGGAATGCTACGCGGTGGTGGCAAGAAGACTCTCGCCCATGAAGGCGGAGATTTGGCTGCCCGGGCAGCAGGTAAACTTGGATTAAAGGCAGTTGGTAAAGGGGCGTTACGCGCAATTCCCCTAGTCGGCACAGTGGCTGGAGGTATTTATGATGCGGTAACCGGTTGGAATGATACAGAAACGCAACGTCGAGCGTTTGGGCTTAAATCAGGACAAGATCCATCATTCCAGCAAAAAGCCGCTTATACGTTAGCTAATGTTCTTGATATGGGGGGACTGGTATCTGGTATTAGCAGCGCCATTGGTGAGGCTCTCAAATCACTTGGATTTGAGGATATCGGCAATATGTTGCAATCATTTTCGACGGAAAGTATTGCCCAGGCCATTGATAGTGGGATTACCAACTTAGAAACATATATTTCTAACCTTGGCGACACCATTTCTACCAAGTTCGATGATTACACAGCAAAGATTGGTGATGCTGTTTCAGCATGGTTTAGCGATACATCTAATAAGTTGCTTGAAAAGCTGGATGCCATAAAAGACTTCTTTACTGTCGATAACCTGAAACAGGTTTTCAGTGATGCAATTGATAGTGCAATTGACTTCATTAAGAACCCAGGGAAACACATTAAAGAGGCGGCTGGTAATATTTGGAATGGGGTTAAAAATTTACCAGGTAAAGCATTAGATGCAGCGGTTGATGCCGTTAAAAATACCCCTGCGGCAATGATTGTATCAAAAATACCCAATCCGATCGGCGAGGCTAATGCGAAAGAAATCACTCCAGAGTTAAAAGCTCCGGTTAATAGCCACCAGGAGACGTCTGATTCTAAAACTGAATCCGATGCCAAACAGAGTAATATTGCTACCCGCGTGATAAATGCGGCACTGGACACAGCGAAAGATAGCAATAAAACAGTTAAACAAACTGCCAATCAGATTATCAATGCAAATGCCGTAGAAACGGGCAATAGCGCGTTGCAGAAAATTGATAAAGCTATTGGTCAAAATAGCTCGTCATCATCCTCGCTTAATACCACTGGCACCAGGAATGACATTCAGAAAGCTGCGGATACCTATAATAATGGCAACTTGGATGTAAAAGTCGGAAGTCTTGGCGCTGAAGGTAAGGCAAATCTCGATAAGTTGGCTCCGTATTTTGCTGAACTAGAGAATAAATATGGCCTTCCTGAAGGTACTCTTTACGCGATCGCTGCAACTGAATCTGGTGGTGATCCTAACGCAAAATCTACGCTTACAAGATCACCAAATGGAAAGCTAAGTGGTGGCGCTCTCGGAATGTTCCAGTTTACGAGCGTTGCTCGTGAGGAAACTGGATTATCCCGGGAAGATTCTTTTAATCCGGAAAAATCGGCAGAAGCTGCGGCTCTTCTCATGAGCAAGTATCTGAAGCAAGCCAATGGAGACTTAAACGAGGCCATCACTGCATATAACGCTGGGTTTGGCACTATCAATAAGTGGAAAAAAGGCACAGGTGACTTATCGAAAGAAAACCGTGAGTACGCGATCAAGGTCAATACTCATCGTGCTCGCTATTTAGGTGGTGAAATCTATACACCTGGAGCAGGAGCACAGGGTGGGGCGCAATATGGAGTGAGGGGACCACTGCCTGATAACGCTGTTATCGATCAGTCTACTGGCTTGGCGTTTACCCCTGGTGATAGCCCGTTTGAGAAAGGCGGTCTGGTAGACAAAATCGGCAATGCTGTTGGCGTTAACGATCTGGTCAACAAATTCATGAATGGCCGGGGTATGCGTCGGGAAGTCGTTCAGGGAACGCTCGAAGAACGTGCACGAGGGAAGGGGACCGCAACAGCAGCTGGCAATGTGTATGTTGATACCCAGATGCCAGTTGAAGAGGCGCGTCCGGTGGCCAACAACTCAAGTTACTTTGACCAGCTCGGCGCACAAATGGGGATTGATGGACTATTCGATAAACTCCGCAACTCGCCGGGGATGCGGAAAAATAATGAGCCTGAACCAGCCTCCACGTCCCAGGTGACGACTGCCGCCAACGATTTGCAGCAACCAACCGGTCGTATGCAGATAGACGGACAGGTTATTAGTGACCTTGGCGGCTCCGGTGCCAAGCCGACAATGCAGTTGGCTGATAATACCGTTTCACTTGATGGTGAAACGAAGCGGCTGTTTGCGCAGATGACCTCATTGCTTGCCAGGATTGAAGAGCACACCAAAGACTCGGCGAAAGGCCAGGGAACTGTCGTAAAGGTCAGCACGCCTCAGCCGGGCGTTATGCGCACGGTGCCACTGTCAATTGATGATCCGTTGATGAATGACTACGCGAGAGTTGATTGATGGCCAACAATAACGAAATTGATCCTTTGCTGACGCTGGAGTTATCCGGCGTAAAAACGTATGAGTCCCAGGAGGAGGCCTGGGGCGCTCGTTTATATGAGTGGCTAAACACTTATCAGGGTGAGGTATACGGAGATCCGTCATGGGGCAATGTTTTACCGCAGTTTAAACACGAACCGACCAACTTGTCGCATGTTCAAATTGCGGTTGAGGCAATGCTGTTGCAAAAACTGACGGTAGATTTACCTGACATACCGATTTCTGGCTTGTCAGTAGCCGAGGGAGATGCTTTTGATAAGTTGAAAATATCCATTCGTATCAGGGATATAACTATCACACAGGACGTGGTGCTATGAGTAAAACAACACCGACTAAAGACAGTATTCGTGCAGAGTTTGAAGAGCTTGTCGAGAAAGATTCATTCTGGTCGAAGTTTGTCGGCTCTCAATTTGTCTCGATGCTGACATTGTTTATTACCCAGATTGTCTACAGGTGCTTTCAGTATGCCGATGCGGCGCTGGCTGAAGGCTTTATATCGACCGCGACGCGGCGTTCCTCTATCCTGGCAGCGGCAGAAACGAATAGTTACGTTGGTACCAAGCCAACACCGTCATCGGGGATGATTGAGATCACCGCCACAAGTGAAGATGCCCCAGCGGTAATCCCCAAAAACATGCCTTTAATATCTGACGACCAGTACCCTTACATGACTATGGATGTATGCAGGTTGGTTGACGGCACCGGTACGGTAGAAGTGGCACAGTTGGAAATCCAGGAGGTGACATATACCGTTACGGCAGCCAAAGAATTTCTGGAAGTCGTGTTATCAAAGGCTCTCACTGCTGTCTGCTATAAGCTGGAAGTATTCGTGACGACCGATGGTAAGACCACGCAGTGGTCTTCCAGCACTATGTTCCGGTTAGCCGGTAGTAAAAGCCAGGTCTACGTTGAGTTTTATAAACCATCCGAGCAGTTGGGGGTTCGATTCGGCGATGGGCTAATTGGGCAAATACCGCCAGAAGGTTCGACAATTACGCTTAAGGTATGGTGCACCAACGGCGATATAACCCTGGTTGCTGGCCAAAACCTGACGCCTGTCGATTCTGCGGCTAATTTAGCTAATTTGATTTCAGTTAAGACAACGACACCCATAACCGCAGGTACCGATGCCGAAACAACGGAGATCACACGTAATCGTGCACAATATTACCTTGCCTATGATGATCAGGTCGTATGGGGCGGGGACTATACGTATTTTCTGGTGCGTAACATCCCGGGACTGTCCTGGGTAAAGGCATGGGGCGAAGGCCAGCAAGAGAAATTAGATGGTGCTTATAATGTTCGGAATATCAATAAGATATTTATTTCAGGATGGCATCCAAACAAAAGCCAGTCAGAGCTTGAAGAAATGATCCTGGCTGCCTTTAAGAAGGTGCCGAATGAGTTGAACAAGAAATTCTCGTATAAAGAGGTCAGAAAACTACCCTTTAAGATCACCATCACCGGGCGGATATCGGCAAGCCTGACCATTGAGAACGTGACTGATGAGCTGAAGTCGGCACTGGAAACAAAATTTGGGCGTGACTCAACTTTCTTTGATCCGAACCGTGTCGGCAAGTACATCCTAATCAAGAAAAAAGACGTTTGGGCATTTATCGAAACGCTGGGTTATTTCCGCGACTTTTATCTGGAATTTGTCGAGTGGAATGAGTCCAACGGCTTTTACGATTTCGTTTATCTGGATACAGAAAACTCCACCTTTAATATTTCGTATGAGGAGGAGTGATGCAGCGTTCCTGGTTTAATAACCGGCTTACATCAGCTAAGCAAAAGTCATTGCTCTATAAATCATTGGCTGATTTGGTTCAGTCAATGATGGATACCTTTGTTGACTCATGGTTGGAGCGAATTACCAACCGGAAGTCTATTTTTTCCATGAGCAAGGAGGATCTGGAGACCAGGACAAATGAACTTGGCCAGTTCTTTACTATCAGAACGTCGAACTCATCTTCCGTTCCGATGTTGTTACAACAGCGTCTTGATGAGATTCACTTTAAGGGGACTGAACGCCCTATAAACCAGACAATTTACCGCGAATTTAACGGTATTTCTGTTTTATGGGATCCGATATATGCACCGGTGGACCTTGAGCGTCATCCCTATGGCACGGTTCTAATACCAGAAAGCACACTGGAGACTACCGGCGGCACATTCGGCGAGATGTTTCTGACTTCCAGAGGGATGATCAGTATTCCCATAAACGACCTGGCCCGGACAATGGGGATTACTGGCACGATAGATCAGTCCGCAATTACAGAAGAAATTCTCAGAAAGTTTAATCAGTTCGTAAAGCCTCTACTGCCACTGCATATAGTGTTTGATGGGCTTACGCTCTATTTGTCGGTTGTTGTAAATGAACAGGCCGACATGATCACTTTGAACGAGATTTCTGATACCGAAAAAGCATTCTGCTGGTTTGAAACTTCGGATACAACTTCGCTTACTGGAGTTACGTCGATTAGCACCCCGATCACCGCAACGCCTGGTGGCACTATTGTGAAAGCGACACCTACGTTTGATCGCACACGCGCAGATGATTTGTTGCTGGATAGCGACGCCTGACAATCACCCCGTCCGCAGGGCGGGGTGACAAGTTACTTCTCTTACAATGAGGCTTCACAACATTGATTAGGGAAAATCATGTCTGACGTCTCAACAAACCTCTATAAGAGTCAGTTGTTGGACTATTACTATCAGCGGCGCGCTGAATCGTCCATTAACAAAGGCTCTCGATTTTTAATCAGCAAGGCCGTTTTCGGTACCAGTTCACTGGTTACTAAGAAAGGAGATGGCACTTATGAGATTGGAGAACTGCCAAAGGCTTTCGATCTGGCAGAACTGACCAGTCAATTTTGCACCATCAACCTCGTCCCAACCTACTCAGGCGGGATAATTACTGTCCGAATGGACCTTGATCAAAGCCAGTTGCAGGAAGGGAAAAACTACCCATTCAACACTCTGGTTGTTCTGGATAACGAGAACAAGCCAATCGCCATTATTTGTGTCCAGGAAGACTCGCTGTATGTGGGCAAAACATATACCGCAGTTATGGCCATAAACACGACTACAGCATAAGGATATGCTTGATGAATGACGTTACAGTTGTCACATCGGTTACTTACCCATCACCCGAGTCGTTGGCTCTGGTGGCTGATGTGCAATACCACGAACCATATCTGTCAGCCGCGCTAAACCGAAAATTCAGGGGGATTGTTGACCCGGGATTTTATGCCGGTTTCTTACCTAAGCCTGGCGGTGGGATGAACCTGTTAATCACCTCAGTGGATGGTGATAAAACCGCAGGCGCGGCGTCGGTGGATATTGGTGAATTCTACCAGGTAACTATTCAGCAACGTAAGGATATTTCTCTTGCACTTAGTGCAGGCAAGAAATATGCAATTGTGCTGAAGGGAAGATACCTCCTTGGAGAAGATACCTATCAGGTGAATACCGCGTCACATATTCATGCGGCTGAATTTGTTTCCAGAACCTATACCGATTCATATCAGTTAGGAGATGGGGAGCTGCTTGTTTGTACGGTGAATATCCCTGCTGGTGTATCTGCCATTACCCAGGAGATGATTGATACATCCGAGCGTATCAACCGCACGATCGGCATTGATATTTCAGACTCTGTAACCAGTACCAGAAGTGATGTTGCTGCAAGTTCGCTGGCAGTTAAAAAAGCCTACGATCTGGCGAAAAGCAAGTATACGGCGCAGGATGCAAGCACAACGCAAAAGGGATTAGTTCAGCTCAGTAGCGCAACTAACAGCGACAGCGAAACAATGGCGGCTACCCCTAAAGCTGTTAAGTCTATAAAAGATCTGGCTGATACCAAAGCGCCAATAGAAAGCCCGAGTCTGACAGGAACGCCAACCGCGCCGACGGCAGCGCAAGGTACAAACAGCACGCAGATCGCAAATACAGCCTTTGTTAAGGCAGCTATAACTGCACTTATCAACGGTGCGCCTGGTACACTGGATACGCTGAAAGAAATAGCGGCTGCGATCAATAACGACCCGAATTACAGCACAACTATCAACAATGCTCTGGCCCTTAAAGCGCCTTTAGCAAGTCCTGCATTAACGGGAATACCTACTGCGCCTACCGCTGCACAGGGTACGAATAACACGCAGATTGCTACGACCGCTTATGTAAGAGCTGCCATATCCGCATTGGTTGGTTCATCACCAGAAGCTCTTGATACCCTGAATGAGCTTGCCGCAGCACTTGGCAATGACCCGAACTTTGCGACAACAATGACAAATGCGCTGGCAGGGAAACAGCCACTTGATGCAACTTTAACCGCGCTTGCTGGTCTTGCGACTGGTGCAAACAAACTGCCTTATTTCACTGGTAAGGATACGGTAGCTCAGACTGATTTAACGTCAGTCGGTCGCGATATTCTGGCTAAAACAAGCACACTGGCCGTTATCCAATACCTTGGTTTAAGAGAACTCGGTACCAGCGGTGAAAAGATCCCCCTGTTGAGTACGGCTAACACATGGAGTGCGCGCCAGACTTTCAACGGCGGGATCACCGGGGCGCTGACAGGGAACGCCGACACCGCGACGAAATTGAAAACAGCTCGAACAATCAACGGGGTGGGATTTGATGGTTCTAAAAACATTGAGCTAACGGCGGAAGATTTAAATCTTGAACAAACCGTAGAATTAGCCGTAGGAGCATTACAGAAAAACCAGAACGGCGCAGATATTCCAAACAAAGATAAATTTACGCAAACAATAGGTGCTTGCCGCTCTTTTCATGGTGCTATTAGCACAGGTGCAGGAAACTGGACGACGGCACAATTGATTGAATGGCTGGATTCTCAAGGGGCATTCAATCACCCATACTGGATGTGCAAATGTTCATGGTCATACGGCAATAATAAAATTATTACCGATACTGGTTGTGGAACTATTCATCTTGCAGGTTGCGTTATTGAGGTTATGGGTAATAAAGGTGCCATGACTATCCGTGTAACCACCCCGAGCACTTCCAGCGGTGGCGGAACTACTAATGCACAATTTACTTATATAAACCATGGCGCAGATTACGCCCCAGGCTGGCGGCGTGACTACAGCACAAAAAACCAGCAACCTGCATTTGCTTTAGGGCAAACAGGAAGCACTGTCGGAAATGATAAAGCTGTTGGCTGGAACTGGAATAGCGGGGTCTATAACGCAAATATTGGTGGCGCATCGACATTAATCCTCCACTTCAATATGAATACGGGGAGCTGCCCTGCTGTACAGTTCCGCGTGAATTACAGAAATGGCGGAATCTTTTATCGTTCAGCTCGTGATGGTTATGGCTTTGAAGCTGACTGGTCAGAGTTTTACACCACAACCCGCAAACCCTCTGCGGGAGATGTTGGTGCATACACGCAGGCAGAATGTAACTCAAGGTTTATTACAGGTATTCGCCTTGGCGGTCTGTCATCTGTTCAGACATGGAATGGTCCCGGCTGGTCTGACAGGTCAGGTTATGTCGTTACGGGTTCAGTTAACGGAAACCGTGATGAATTAATTGATACAACTCAGGCAAGGCCAATTCAGTATTGCATTAATGGAACGTGGTATAACGCAGGGAGTATTTAATTATGATGCACTTAAAAAACATTATTGCTGGCAATCCTAAAACAAAAGAGCAATACCAGCTAACAAAGCAATTTAACATCAAATGGCTTTATTCAGATGATGGAAAAAACTGGTATGAGGAACAAAAGAATTTCCGGCCAGACACATTGAAAATGGCCTATGACCATAACGGCGTTATTATTTGTATTGAAAAGGATGTTTCAGCAATTAATCCGGAAGGCGCAAGCGTCGTTGAATTACCTGATATTACAGCAAATCGCCGGGCTGATATTTCGGGTAAATGGATGTTCAAAGATGGCGTGGTGATAAAGCGAACTTATACCGAAGAGGAACAGAGGCAGCAGGCAGAGAATGAAAAGCAAAGCCTGTTGCAACTTGTCAGGGATAAAACCCAGCTATGGGACTCACAGCTACGGCTGGGCATCATTTCCGACGAGAATAAACAAAAATTAACCGAGTGGATGCTCTTTGCGCAGAAAGTCGAATCCACAGACACCTCCAGCCTACCAGTAACATTTCCCGAACAACCTGAATGAGACAAGGCCCGATAGCGGGCCTTAATTTTTATTCAGGCTTTTGTGGCCATTCAGGATTTGCCGTATCCACACGGCTTACCAGAACACTGTAGCGTTCCCATGACTCCAGTCGTGCGCGTTCCTCATCCGTCGCCATATTCAGCCTGACGGCGCGTTCCAGTGGCTGAATAACGCTTTCTGCTTCGGAAAGTAACGCGGCCTTTTGTGATTCGGCCTGTTGTTGCAGTTCCTGTTCTGTATATTCCCTCTTTACTACTTTACCATCCAGAAACATCCATTTTCCGTTATTGTCTGCGCGACGATTTGCCGTAATATCAGGAACTTCAACTATGCTTAGCCCTTCAGGATTAATAGTTGAAACGTCTTTACTGACAGCAACGATGATGTTGTTCTCATCGTAAGCAATTTTTATGGTGTCTGGCTGAAAATTCTTTTGTTCCTCATACCAGTTTTTGCCATCTTCGCAAAAGAGCCATACCACGCCCGCTTTTTTAGTTAGCTGGTATTGTTCCGGTGTTTTCGGATTCCCGGCCTTAATATTTTTCAGGTGCATCATCTTAAACACTCCCCACGTTGTACCATATTCCCCCAATCAATTTCTGAATTGGCCTTCTGGCAACAGTGTCGACAATATCATCCGCATTGCTGTTAATTGCGGCTGTTAAAACATAACCTGACGCATCGCCAAAGCCGTAGTCGCGCCATACGTTTTTATATTCAATGCTGCCAAGACGAATATCCCGAACGACATGATTATGCAGCCATGTGCTTAACCAGTTGTTTTCCCACACTGAACCATAAATATCGCCACTAGACGCAACTTGCGCACCACTTCCCAGCGCAAATCCCCCATCTGTTTTAAAAATGAAATCACCACCACCATCTGAACCGTTATTAATATGAACACCATCACTACCGTTATCTTTCCATAAAAACATACGAATACTTCCGTCTTCGTTGGCGAATGTAATGTGGTGGCGGTAATTACTTTTTAATCTAAAATTGCTGCCATTAGATTCAATATCTTTATAAAGATGTAATCCTAACTCATCAATATGTCCGATGCGCGAACCATTTGAATAGAAGCTAATAATACCATCTCCATCTTGCCTAAATCCGGTGTCGTTATCTCCCAGAACAATGGAGTTTTCACCCAGTGCGTTATCAGTAGCACCAATAGCTAGACCTCCTTCAATTTTGGCCCCGTGGCTGACAGATATAGCACCTGTTCTCAGATTTATAGCGAATGGCCTTAATGGGCCGATATCACCGTTTTCGCCTTGTCCTTCAGCCGTCGGAATGAAATGAAGAAAATCTTCTGAACGACGGAAAATAAGACCGAATGCTTCATCAAATATCCGAAGCGCATTCACCGTACCAATTTTCAGTTCTCCGGTCATTTTATCGCCGGAACGCTGAACGGCGTTACCAGCTTGAGACACGATATCCGTCAAGCCAAGATTTTCAGGAGTCAGTGTAATATCTGTAGAACCATCAAATCCCACCCCGTTGATTGTTCGAGCTGTTTTCAATTTCGTCGCGGTGTCGGCGTTCCCTGTCAGCGCCCCGGTGATCCCGCCGTTGAAAGTCTGGCGCGCACTCCATGTGTTAGCCGTACTCAACAGGGGGATCTTTTCACCGCTGGTACCGAGTTCTCTTAAACCAAGGTTTAGGATTGAAAGGATGACGCCGGAAACTTCTTATAAAGCGTGGAAACAGCCACATCATAGATGATTGCAACCTGCTTACGGGGGATGCCCTTCTCCAGCAATCGCCGCATTTGCTGCCATGTTTCTTCTTGGTATTTAGGTCGACGCCCACCTATACGACCTTCTGCGCGAGCTGCATCAAGTCCAGCGCGTGTACGTTCAACGATAAGCTCACGTTCCATTTCTGCCAGCGCCCCCATTACGTGAAAGAAAAAGCGCCCCATTGGTGTACTGGTGTCGATGGAGTCAGTGAGACTCCGGAAGTTAATGCCTCTGTCACGCAGCTCTTCCACCAGCACAACTAAGTGACGCATGCTGCGCCCAAGACGGTCTAACTTCCATACGACCAGGGTATCACCTCTGGAAAGCATACGGAGTACCTTTTTTAACCCAGGGCGCTCAGCCTTTTTGCCGCTCGCCTTGTCCTCAAAAATTAGCTCACATCCTGCGCTTTCAAGGGCATTTCGTTGTAAAGCAGTGTTTTGTTCATTTGTTGATACGCGTATATAGCCTATTAGCATATTTTCTGCTCACTATCGTTATTTATAGCAAGCTGCTGATTTTAATTAACAAAAACCAGTATGTGTGGAAATCACAAAGTACATACCGTTTCCCAATGATATTTAATTCACTATTGAGGAAATAGTTATGTTTGATTTCACAATAATGCTCCTTTCCATCCTTGGCGGGGTGCATTCGTTTCTGAATGGGGTTCGTGAAAAACGTTACGAAGTGTCATGCAGGCAATTGCTGGCCGAGTGTATTGCTGCCGTACTTGCAGGCTTTATAGGCATGTATTTCGCGGAATATAAGGGTATGGATGAAAGTCTTCAGACTTGCGTGACTATTATTTGCAGCATCAATAACAGGCTCATTCTTGAACGGTTACAAAGGATTATCGATTCGTACCTCAATAGAAATGCCTCTTAAGCAACAAATGACCGGTTGAGAAGTTACTTTGCATACCATTACCTCCTGACAACGTAGGAGGGAACTTGTGCTTGACACACAGGAATTAGCTCCAGTTGCTATTGCGCTCCTGCTTTCAGTAATTGGTGGGATAGGCACGTTCCTGATGGATGTCCGAGACGGTCGCCAGTCTGGCAATTTGTTGGGATTGGTTACGGAGATCTTTGTTGCAGTGACAGCTGGCGCGGTGGCGTACCTATTGGGGCAACACGAGGGCTGGGAGTTATCAATTACGTACTTAATGGTAACGATAGCCAGCAATAACGGTCATGAGGTGATTTCAGGGATGAAACGAGTGAATATCGATAGCATTCTGAATGTTCTTACAAGTTTGGTGAAAAAGGGAGGCGGGAAATGATTGGCTGGGGTGTATGCGTTCTTGCGTTAGCCTTAGCCGATCGCTATTTGCTAAAACGCAAGGACATCACGCATTTAGAACTTGGTGATGTGGAAATTAAACCGGGTTTCATCCGGGTGCCGTTCAAATACCGGTCTAAATTCCCGTTTTTGCGCGGCGCAACGGTCAGATATTGGATCCGCGATGTTCAGAAGCCGACGACAGTGATTGAAGGCGAACAACGTTGTTTGACGTCGGCTGAACAGGGCGAAAACAGTGAATGGTTGTACATACCCACTGAATATATGGGTAAAGGAGAGCGACTGTGGCATTTCAACGTCATGGTTACGCATGGCGACTCGTTCATTAACCCGTTGTATCGGATTTTCCCTGTTACTCAGCAAATCCGCAGAAGTTACGTAATAAATCTCGCACAGGATGTGTCAGATGACGAAAAATAAGTATGCAACGGTCGATTTTGACCAGGTTAATGAAAAGGGGCTGAAATCCCTTATCGCGGCGATCAATAAAACCGGTGTTACGGTAATTGAGGTTGACTCCAGCAACCGCGCAACAACGAAAGATGGCGTTAAAGTTAAAACCGCAAAGCTGGTTCTTAACGATGGACAAATTCTTGCCATACAGGTAAACGATACTGGCGATATATCGTCTGTGAAGCTGAATGGAAAAGCTATTCCTAACGCTCAGTCGCCGGATATCAAGACGCTTGGTACCGTCATGGGGCAAGCGGCCCGCAAAAACTCCGCAAAATTCCAGAAATCACTGATCGCCAAAGCGAAACGTGTTGCCAATCCGGTAGACAAGAAACCGGCAGTAAAATCCAACTTTCAGCGCCTGCAAGAGGCAAAACAGCGGAATGTTCAGGTGGTTGCCGCTTATAAATCAGCGCAGAACTCGGTGTCTTTCAATCAACAGCAGATCACTGATTTGCGGGCGAAGCTGGATAAGGAGACAGGCCGACTCAATAACGAAAAGGCCCGAAATGGCGAACTCAAACGCCGTCTTAAGCAACTGAAAGCAGGAAATTAACATGGAACAGTTCAATATCAATAAAGGGGTGACGATCAAACCTGGGCTTGACGCGCTTCCCCCGCCAGTGACTGATGATGAATATCGCGCATTAATGGCCGGTGAGGACCGCTATCTGATGACGGAATCCAACACCCTGGAGGAAATCGAGGCTACGTTCTTCTATGACACGCCGATCCACTGGTGTGCTACGGATTTACTGGAGGCGATTAGTTCTACTCGTTTGCAGTTACACCGGACCATGCAGGCATTTGTCCGGGCATTGAACCAGAAGCTGAATGGTACCGGAATCTCTGCGGGGAGTGATAAAACGGGCGATGTGGCCCAGAGCGGCGCGCGCGCGATCGGCGGCGCTGAAATTGGTCGGGCACGTAACGTTAACGGGCTGCCGGTCCTGCCAGCCATTATTCCGCTCAGTGATGGTCAGACTATCAGCATTCTGTTTCATAGCCCGACAGCGGAAAACCGGATCACCAATAGCGATACGCTGGTTGCTTTCCAGTTCTTACTGAATAAAAAAGACGTTACTCACACCGTTGCTCCGATGAGTGGACGTGATATGACGCTGGCGCAGGTCACCATGAAACTTGCCAACCTTGCAGAGAAAAACTCGGCAAAATTCCAGCGTGCGCAGAAGAAGAAAAAAGCCCTTGTTGATGAAATAACCCAACTACAGGCTGACAGTGACCAGAAAGAGGATGCCATGAGCGACCTCGCGGATCAGGTGGCAGCGGTAGAAGGGCAGAAGGCAGATCTGGAGCAGAAAATTAACGCTGTTGCATCGGAAGCGGATTCTCTTTATGAAGAGAATGAGCGTTTGCAGACGGAGATTGATCAGCTCAATCGCACTGGTGGGCGCGATACCATTGCTCCTGCGGGGATGACTGGTGGGTACTCTCGCGCGCTGACGGATCGCCTTGCCAGTATCAAAAATCGTATGCATATGAACGGGGAAGTGACGCTCAGTAATGGTGCATCAATGAAGCAATTCATTGAGGACGGCGAAGGGTATATCCAGTTAACCGATTCGGATGGCAGCGTGTACATGATCAAGGCTAAATCCATACAGGGTGTGGACATGGCAGATGCGATCGGCAAGCTGTTTAAAGCCTATAAAGCGGGTAATGTATCGGAATATCTGGTCCAACCAGAAGAACATAAACCGGAAAACGTCGAACCTGAACCAGCGGAGGATACCGGTAGCTCTTCGCCTGAACCAGAAGTCTCTGTAGGTGCATATCGATATGCCCTGCAAATGCGTCCGGCGGCCCCTGGCGCAATACCTGAAGGTAACAAAGCAATTCTGCCGCGCCCTGATGAAGGTGACCCGTATTATGAATATGCACGCTACGGCATTGTTACTTACGATACCCCGCTTTCTGATCAGCAAATGAGTGAGTACGACCTGAAGTTATTGCCTCGCGAGGATTCTTTCGACTTCCTGGCGAAGACACTTACTAATGGTCCGTTTGGCAAATATGCACAAAAAGCTCTGGAGCTGGCCACCAGCTCACCAGACGAGTTCCGCGTAATGCTGAAAACTCAGTTTCAAAAAACTTTCCCCAATATTGCGTTTCCTGGGGGCGCTGGCATCGAGAAAATGGTGCAGAGCATGATCAATGCATTGCAGGCCGAAGTCGGTGAGATTACTCAACCAGAACCGGTCCCGGCACAGCCTGATGAAACGGTTAGCGAAGCAGATGCAGAGGCTAATAAAGCCATTGAATATCTCAATAGCGTGATGGATATGCAAAGCACTGACATGGCGGAGATCCGTAACGCCCGGGGCAATGTCCGGGAAGCGATTGCTGCCCTTCAGGCTGCCGGACGTTTTGAGGAAAACGAAGAGCTGGTTAACGGTGCTGCTCGCCACCTGGCTGATCTGCTGGTAGCAATCCAGAAAGCGGGGGTAGCGGCATGATACTATCAGCTATTGAGTTAATGGACCTCAGCGATAAGTTGGATGCTCTGATGTCCAAAGCGGCTACCGCGAGTGGCATGGAGTTGCTGGATATCAGCGATGAAATTGACCAGATCATGCAACAGATGGGGTACGGCGCGTCCGGCGGCAGTAGTGGCGAGGAAAAACAACCTTCGGTACATGATGGTGTGCCAAAACTGGTTGCTGATTTCCTGGCTGATAAATTCGTCGATCAGAGCACTGATGCATTTATCGGTACGTTACAGGACTTGAGTCAATATGTTGGCACATACATCGACCTGGACCAGGTTAAACAGCACACGGCGGCATGGATAGCCGCCAACATTAAAGAGGCAGCGTGACATCCTCCACGCCCCGAAGGGCGTGGATTCCTGCTACGTTCAGGCTGTCGCCTGAATCATTTCGGTGGGTTCCTGCTTCAACGGGCGGCCTGACTGCACCATCTCTCCACAGGCAAGAACGGCGTGCCCCGCCGCTAAAATGTTACGAGCGCCATTTACATCGGCGTTCGCTGTATATCCACATACCTGGCATCTGAATTTACTTTGTGACAGGCGATTTTCTTTCGCTGTATGACCACAGCACGCGCAACGCTGGCTTGTGTACGCTGGCGGAACAGCAAGCACCTGACCGCCACGCCAGAGCTGCTTGTACTCAAGCTGGCGGCGCATTTCATACCAGCCCTGATCCAGTATCGAACGGTTTAAACCTGATTTTGCCCGGACATTGCGCCCCGGCTGGCTGACCGTACCCGCTGCTGACTTTGACATGTTGCTGACCTTCAAATCCTCAATGACTATCATTGCGTGGTTTTTGCTGACGGTCGTTGTGACTTTGTGAAGGTAGTCCCTGCGGATATTTGCGATACAGGAATGCAGTCGCTGTATTTTGCGTTTCTGCTTCTGCCAGTTGTTGCTGAATTTGACCTTGCGGCTTAACTGTCGCTGAAGTCTCGCCAGCTTCTTCTGGTTTTTCTGAAAACTGTTTACAGGCTCAAAGACTGTGCCATCTGACAGCGTGGCGAGTTTAGCCACGCCAGCATCCAGCCCGACCATTGATGCTGAAGGGTGAACCGGAGTTGATACTTCACTTTCTGTCTGAATACTGATGTACCACTTACCGCAGGACTGGCTGACAGTGACATTTTTCACAACACCCGTGACCTGACGGCTATTCCGGTAGCGCATCCAGCCAAGTTTCGGCAGAAAAATACGGCTGTTTTCCTGATCGAGCTTAACGCCCTGCGGGTAGCGGAATGCATCATTCTGTCCCCGCTTTTTGAATCGGGGAAAAGCAGCCCGCTTCTGGAAGAAGTTTTTGTAAGCCCGCTCAAGGTCTTTCAGTGACTGTTGCAATGGCTGTGAGGGAGAATCTTTAAGCCATTCGGTTTCAGTGTCTTTTTTCCACTCAACCAGCCAGGAAGCCATTTTCGTGTAAGGGATGTATTTTTTACCGGCCTCATGATTCTCATTCTGAAGCGCCAGAGCACGGTTGAAAACGAAACGACAAGCTCCGGCAAAGCGCCTCATTTGACGCTCCTGTTGACCATCTGGTTTTAACCGGAATTTGAATGACACCTGTTGTTTCATGTCACTATTTTAAGCAAAAATAGCCGGGAGGAAAACTGTGCCTTATATCCCCACTATGAGGAGCGTAGGGGGCGGCACATTGGATAAGGCGTAACAGGGATGAGCTTAAGCGATCAGGTGGTAATGGCCACCAGCATAGAAACGCTGATCGAGCTGCTAAAGAACCTGCCCGATTATGGGCGGGTTTCGTATGTGGTGACAGCGAAGGGAGACGAGGTAAAAACAGCGTTTGATATCGTCGATGCCTCAGCTATTTTGGTATCCAATACTCTGGATGGGAAAATTAATCCTGACTATCCCCAGGAACTTCAGCCGCGCGACCGGACCCGCGCATCCAGCCTTCTTCAGGTTAACCAGATATCCAAAGATTTGCGGCCTGCTCAGCTTACCGATTCCGGATTATCCAGCCATGGCGCACCGATAATTGGTGAGGACAATGCAGTTGAGTCAGGTAATGGACGTACCATGGGGATCATTAAAGCCTATCAGGACGGTAATGCGGATCGGTATCGGGAGTACCTGATTGAACATGCGACCGAATTCGGCATACGTACTGAAAAGGTTGAATCAATGACGGCTCCGGTACTGGTGCGCCGCCGGTTAACGAAGGTTGACCGCGTTCAGTTTGCCAAGGACTCAAATATTTCTGATCTTCAGGAAATGGCAGCCAGTGAAAAGGCTTTTGTTGATGCCGACAGCATAACACCGGCGATGATGGCGCTGTTTAATCCGTCAGAAAGCGGAGATCTGCTTAGCCGCAGTAATGACGCGTTTATTCGCGGATTTATGACGCAAGTTGGTGCCACACAGGCGGCTGGCCTTGTAACTGAAGATGGGCGACCAACACGGCAACTTGTAGACCGTATACAAAACGCGATCTTTGCCAAGGCATATAAGGATGCGCGCCTGGTAAGGATGGTTGCAGAAGAACCTGATCCGGATATGCGTAATGTTCTGACGGCGCTTAATGCGGCAGCCAATGATTTTGTCCAGATGCAGGCTTTATCAGGAGAAGCGCACAAGCAGGCTGTGACAACTATTGTTGATGGCATTGAGACAGCGGATAGCCTCGATAAAAAGGCGCTGGCGGCATTGAAAGATGCGGTAGACCTGGTAAGGCAATCGAAGGAGTCAGGCCAGCATATTACCGATGTTATTGCTCAGGGGGATATGTTCAGCGAAACGGCCCCGGAAGTGAAAGCACTCGCGTTGTTCATCGTCGCGAATAACCGTAGCGCGAAGCGTATGGCCACCGCCTTTAAATTGATGGCGCAACGTATCAATGATGAGTTACAGCATCAGGGCCAGGCGCTCGGGGATATGTTTGGCGGCGGCGATGTGTCGTTACAGGATATCCTTCGCCAGGTATCTCAGGAACTGGAAAACGAAGGTATGCAAGGGATATCCGGCGGTCTTTTCGAGTCAGCTTCCGGCGGTAGTTACAACGGTGTTGCTCCATATACCAGCTTGCTATTACATCGGGCATCCGGCATCAAAGACATTATTCATCTGATCAGGCTGCTTTCCCGTACAGATCCCCAGGATGAACAGCTTGTACAAGTGCTTGCGCATTTTGTTCGAATGCCTGTTGCCGACGTGAATAAATGGTGCCGATTATTCGGTATCAGCAATTCGTTACTTCGCGGATTGTTAAATCACGCATCTTCCCTTGGGCGCGATGGCTTTGATGAGATAGCGCAGGCGATACAAAACGGAGATATGCCACCAGCTATTGACTGGTTTTCCATTCGCCCAACCAGGGTGAAAGCATTCCTTAGCGCGGCGCATTCGGCATCACCATTGGCAGAAATGGTTCAGAGGTTGTCGCTCATATTCACAGACCATACCGCGTTGGGTGATCTGACTCTGGACGAGATGAAAGAAGCCTCCATTCAGTGGGCCGATCAACAAAATGAGGTTAACTCAGACTTCTTGCCAGCATTCAGGAAGGCCGTTAGTAAAGCGGATGATTCCCGTGGAATTCTGAAGGCATTTAAGGCATTGCAAAGTCGTGTTAATAAACATGTCGGTGATATCGATGGGGTAACGGTGGAAGGCCGGGATATCCTTAAAGAGCACGGCATAACGCCAGAGTTTATTGATGAGATCAGGACTGATATGCAGCGTGAGGTCGTATCGTCCCTGCAAATCGTAGCCAGAGCGTTGGCGGATGCTAATCCGAAGAGTGCGGCCATTGTTAACCGGGTTATTGGTGATATTGAAGCATCGGAGGGCATGGGGGCGCTGAAACTCTTCCTTTCGCGAGCGTTTAATCCTAACGGCAATATTCTCCCTGGCATTATTGGTGAGGCTAAAAAGTATGTCAGTGAAGAAGAACTTGAGCAGCTTGACCAACTACTTAAGCGATTCTCATATAACCCGCAGACACGCTGGCAAATGAATCAGCGAAGTATGGATTCGGTCTACGAGAAAGTGTTATCTGCCATGAACAGTGCGATCGCCAACTCATCTGTATCAGAAGAAAAAGCTCTTGAGTGGGCCGACTCTTTTATCACGGAAGAAGTGGAAGAAGCCCGCGCTGGACAGAATGGTGGAATAGACCTGCGCAAGGAACTTGCTGATATTTATCGCCTGACCGGCGGGAAAATATCAACCTTATCAAGGGTAATTCACCACAAGGGTAGGGCGTATGCAAATCTTAATGGTGTTGTTGCTGTCGATTTGCACGATGAAAATGCAAATGCACTGTGGCACGAGCTGGGTCATCATCTTGAGTACAGTAACCCTGGTTTGTTAGAGAAAGCCCGGTCATTCCTGAAGGCCAATGTTGAAGGGGATAAGCCATCTTTCGTCAATATCGGTGGGTGTGGCAAGCCTGAATGGTGCTTCAGATCTCGATTGAGTAATATTTATATGGCGAAGGTATACCCGCCAGTCTCAGTGAGTAACTCAGGGAAAATTCGGCAGAAATCACCGACTATTTCCAAAACGTCAGCAACGGAAGTATTCTCTATGGCTCTTCAGTTGTATCATGACAAAGAGGCCGCTGCCGCATCACTGATGAATGGTGACGGATTGCTGGAACTGTTATTAGGTGTGGCAAAGGAGCTAAATAATGCAGATTAAAATCGCAGCGCCATTAGGCGGAGATGCCATTATCGAATTTGATGATAATGAAGAAGTTTCCGGGCGTTTAAGCATTATCTCCGGTGACATTACCGAGGACATGATCGCTGAAGCCATAGCTGGAGCAAATCCCAATAGCTATATGGGATTCGTTAACACCCTTGATGCTCCCGCAAGTGATGTTCTCCGAACGCTGCATCTTTACGCTGGCTGGTTTGTTGATTGGCCTGTTGTAGATGGTGGCGATGAGGACGACGACGATGATTTTGGTGATCATGTAGGTCAGAATGTTTATTAAATAGTATTAGTGTAAGCTTAATTAGCTATTTTTAAGGCACAAAATTTGTTTATTCTATAGACGGATTTGTGCCTGATTTTATAATTAAATATTTCTCGCGTGCTGTAATAAGTGAGAGTGTTAAATGGTAATACTGGTTGTCTTTAGCAAAAGCTTAAAAGGAAATATAAATGAACTCTTCGTCAAAACAGGCGATCATAATTCATGATGTATTATGCCATTATTGTAAAACTCACTATGATAGTGATGTCATGGTATTAACTATTGAACAGGATGTTAATTCTGGGTGGAATCTTCGTGGTAAAGGAGAAATCCATACTAAATGTTCATGTCCTGTCTGCGGAATGATGTATACTGCTGTAAAGAGAATGATACCTATTGAGTGTGATAGCTATTTATGTCCAACGTGTAATGAATCATCAAACCTTGAATATAACGTATACAAGATCGAACGAGTTCAAGATAGTAATGATTTTACATTTAAAGCTAATATAATATGTAAGAAATGTCACAATAAAAAAACATTGACTAAAGTCATCAAAAAAATCCTAAATATAAAGAGAATTGAAGTTAAACTTACAGGGATTACTATTGAGAGATATTAGTGAATAATTTTGATAGGTATTTTATAGCTGGATTGTAATTTATAGCTGAATGTGATGAACATCGAATACAAGCAGGTAATAATCCCGCCAATCGGCGGGATTTTTTTAATCGCTTTCCACTTCTTCCGTGGTGTTTTCTTGCAGTTCTGTTAATGCAGCACGGCACAGGTTACGGGCATTGGCTATAGCCACACTTTTTACCTCATCCGTCATTGTGCAGGTAATGTACTGATCGAGTTCTTCAGCTCGGATGATGCTTTTCCCAATCATAAACTCTATTTGCCAGAGCAGATCGGCATCCATCGTCAGTATTTCAGCCGGGCCTTCTGGGCCTGCGGGGAAGCAAACATAAGACTGTTTGCCCAGGCCGATAACTCGACAACTTGCTTCAAGAATTGCGCGCTTGAGGTCTGACTTTGTAACGGAAACAGGTTGATTTTCACCAGTGATTACGCCGTTGACATGGAAGTGGAAGGGCATGTAGCTTGAAATTCGCTCTACTTTCCATACGCCAGCAAGCGATCCTTCATGCAGCACAATGGGGGTAACCGCGAGTTTCATCTCACCATATAACTGCTGGCAGATAGCTGGATTGCTGAATACATCCAAAGGTTCACACTCAAACAGCGGCGCAATCTGCATGAGGTCCATCATGGTCATACCAGGGGTACGAGCAGTAATGAATCTGCGCATTCCAGTATCCATTGTGCGCCAGATAGCTACACCATGCTTTTTGCTCACTTCTTCAGTAAAGCCAAGGTGGCACATGATGGTTTTTTCGATAGCCAGATCGGAGATAGAAACCTTTTCGCCTGGCACTCCATCATTATTGATGGTCACTTCGACACTCTGGCCATTACGCAGGCGGTATTGAATTGTTTTAGTATTTTGTGCTGCCATAGTCTTTCCTCTGCTTAAAACCTGATGTATTGCGCCTTCAGGTGGGTCAGGAATGTTTTCCCACCAGCGAAAGCAATATCTCGGGGTGTTCTTTTCGTGAAAAGCGCGTGCCATTGCCAACTTTGGCGTTTTTTAGCGAGTTCGTGCTTTTGTTGGCGTTTGGACCACCGCTTTTCTTTCAGTCGTTTTTTACACATTCAAAACGGAATATCGTCGTCAAAGTCCATTGGAGGTTCGTTATTGGCGCTGCTCTGAGGTTTGCCGCCACCGCTGTATTGCTGGTTGTTTTGAGGTTGGTTTGACTGCCCCCAGCCATTTGAGGACTGTGAATCGTCACGGCGAGCGCCGATCATTTGCATGGTGCCGCTCTGGCTGACGATAATTTCCGTCGTGTAACGTTCTACACCGGCGTCATCTGTCCACTTACGGGTTTTAAGTTTCCCTTCGATGTAGACCTGAGAACCTTTCCGTAAATACTCACTCGCAATTTCAGCAAGTTTTCCGAACAAAACGACTTTATGCCATTCTGTTTGCTCTTTCTGTTGGCCCGTTTGCTTGTCGCGCCATGATTCATTCGTTGCGATGCTGAGTCTTCCGACCGCGCCGCCATTTGGTATATACCTGATCTCCGGGTCTTGCCCCAGGGTACCAATCAGGATGACTTTGTTTACACCGCGTTGTGCCACTTTTCTTACCTAATAAAATAAATTAATTAGAGCAATAATGTATATCTTTGAAACGTAGCTAACAAGTGATTTGCATTATCCTGTGCCTTCTAAAGGGATCGAGTCAGTCGGTATTGGCTGTGAATGGGTGTTTGTCCTGGAGCGTAAAAAATTCGCTTATGAGGTCTTTATGAAGGGAAAAACAGCCGCAGGAGGCGGTGCAATTTGCGCTATCGCGGTGATGATTACCATCGTGATGGGTAATGGCAATGTGCGAACCAACCAGGCGGGGCTTGAGCTTATCGGAAACGCTGAAGGTTGCCGACGTGACCCATACATGTGCCCGGCGGGTGTATGGACTGACGGGATTGGTAATACACACGGGGTAACGCCTGGCGTGCGAAAAACCGACCAGCAAATCGCCGCTGATTGGGAAAAGAATATCCTGATCGCTGAACGCTGTATTAACCAGCACTTCCGGGGCAAAGACATGCCCGATAATGCCTTCAGCGCAATGACAAGCGCGGCATTCAATATGGGATGCAATAGTTTACGGACCTACTACAGCAAAGCGCGAGGCATGCGAGTCGAAACGTCCATCCACAAGTGGGCGCAGAAAGGGGAATGGGTGAATATGTGTAACCATCTCCCTGATTTCGTGAACAGTAACGGCGTCCCCCTGCGAGGCTTAAAGATTCGCCGTGAAAAAGAACGCCAGCTTTGCCTGACGGGACTGGTCAATGAATAAACTCCGGCAGCTCCGCCGACTTTCGACAATGAAGTTATCGCTCGCGGCGATAGTTTTCGACTCGATTTTCATGGCGGTATATGTGCTCAATGAGACGTGGCCACTGGAACCGCTATTATATGCCGGGCTTCGGCTGTGCCTGACATTTTTGAGCATGGCTGCAAGATTGATGCAGCAGAAAGAAACCGCTTCAGATTGCCCACGTCGCGCGGTGCGCAAATATATGGCACGCAGACGAAGGCGATAATAGTTAACGAGAACCCCGGCAGCCGCCGGGGTTATTTTTGATGGTTATTTAAACGGATTGATTGAATTATTAAACGTGATGATGCTTGTCTCACGCGGTGCCTGGACGTTAGCCGCTTGCGGAACCTCCTTAATTTTCTTGGTGACAGGCAAGTTGCGTGCGCCAACTTTGATCAGAGATTCGAAAAGTGTGGCAACGATTTTTGCATCACCAGGTTCTTTGAGGCGGAATGCGTCTTTTTGGGCGGCGGAGACGAAAATCGGGAGGTTATCCAGTTCGTCTTGCATTGCTGCCAGCACATCGTCGCGGATACCCGCTGTTTCCTCCAGCAAAGCGATTCGCGCTTCAGCATCTGCGATCTTGGCCATTGCTTCGAGGTGGCGGCCCTGGCTTTCGAGTAGTGCGGTTTCCAGTTCTGTCGTACGCTCTGTCGCCTCCACCATCATTTCCAGTTCAGCCATTTTGCCGTAATGGGATATAACGGCCTGCACTGACTCGTCGGAGTACCCATGCGCCGCCAGGGACTCTGCCAGTAAAGATTTAGAATCCGCGCTTTCAAACATTCCGGCGCTGGCAGGATGATCCAGACTGATATAGTTCGGCGTTGTCACATAATCCACACCATGGAAGCTGGTGGTTACAGCGATTTTCCCGGACTCACGCCCGCCAGTGGCCCAGCTCCAGCCACCAGCTCGGCTTTCGATCATCGCGGCGACAATTTTACCCGGCTCTGTGTTAAGAATTTCCTGTGTATGGGTAACGATGCCGTTGTCGTCAACGGATATAGCTACTGTGCGGCAAGCTGGAACATTGTCGATAACGACCGGGCGACCTTCCACCATGATCACGCTGGTTTCTGGTACTTCCAGTTTGCCGGTCAGCTGTCGGCGACCGTGACCGTAATAGCCGAAAAGCTCACCAAGGCGTAAACCTTCCTGAGTTTCCTTGCTTTCAAGCATGGTCTTTACCGCGCTTAATACATACTGTCGCCCGTTCTGGCGACCTTTTCTAGCATTACTATAGAGACAAAAGCGGTCAGTGACCGTTTTCAAAACATCAGTCATTCTCGTTTCCCTCTTTAAAGACCGATTCAAGGATTTGCGCCAGTTCCTGTGGCGGTGTTTTGATGATGGAATCCATCAGGTGATCGTCGTCCTCGCTTTTCGCTTTCAGTTCGTTCACCAGTGCTTCAGAGATTTTTTCGTCAATCTCCAGCACATCGCTGAACAGGTAACGTTTGAATGCATCGGAATTGGCGAGGACGCTGTTATTGCTGACGGCATCGAGGATTTGCGTAACGATGGTGGCGTAGTTCGCCTGCGAGTCGCGGTTTTCGTTGTGCTCTTGTTGCAGAGCGGTATTAACGGAGTGGAATTCGATTTTGTACGGGCGATCACCTTCCGGGTATACCTTGCCGTACTTGAAAGCAAGATGAATATCGATAGCCCGCTGAATGAACTCTTCTACGCCCTGCTGGATCCATGAGGCGCGCATGGCGGCCTGAATTGCCGTGCGCAGGAATCCACCTTCACCAAGCCCGCCGGACATTTGATCTGCCCACCCCAGGAGGGTGTAGTCGAGGCCAAGTGCTGCCGCCAGCTGGCGCATATAGGTGAGAATGTCTTCAATGCCGTTGATGTCAGCCTGGATGGTCTGAGTATCAATAGTCATCTGTCCCTTGCCGTCGCCCATAATAGGCAGCAGGGTATTGGTCACCGTAGGCATGTTATTCGCGCCGCGTGCGCGCTTTTCCATCAGGTCAGCTGCTCGTTTAAGCGTCTGAGTAATGGTGCGCGAATAATCGGCTGCTTTTACCGGATCCAGACTATTCATCGCCAGGCCGATGATTCGGTCAATTTTCGACGCATTAAAACGCGTTGCCTTCAGTGAGCGGATCGCCGAACGCAGATTCATGTACGGCTCGTAGGCGTATTCGAGCAAGCTGGTCCCGTAATTCTGGGTTTCAATCGGCGTGCGCTCTTCCGGATTATCCAGCAAGCTGTATGCTTTATGGCCAGTGTGCACAGGCATAAGGTTTGACTTAGGCCGCCAGTAGGGGATTTTCATAGGGATAATGGCCCACGGATCGGCGAAAACCATTTTCCCTGACGCGTCCTTCAGATAATCGCCGCTAAATCCCGCCAGGTTACCGCTGACCTCGAACTCTTTGATGAAGCCCGGAAGGGTGTAATAGGAGCACTCAAAAGACGTGATCCCTATGCCTTCTTTGGCGTATGGCCTGACATAAGCCACCCCAAATACAGACATGATAAATGCCCACCCGGCGACCTCTTTGTTGATGGTTCGCCCGATGTCGTTCATCAGCTCGTCACACAACGCCTGCGCGGCGTCATAGTCACTATCGTTTCCGTTATGTACCGGCACGATAGAGAAGGTTTGTCCGGTCTTCTTATCGAAAGAGAGCGCGTGCGTAATATGGATGTTCAGCGCGGTGGCGATCGTGCTGTAAACCGCCATCTCTTCGAGTAGCGGATAGCGTTGCAAGCGGTCTTCCGGCAGTTGAACTTCATCAAAGATAAAGCGACTTCCGTCCACCAGCCCATCGCCAGCCATGCCACTATCGCCCGGTTTGCCGCCTAAGAAGCCGGACAGTTGTACCGGTGCCCCTGCGCGAGAAAACAAATACCCACTTCCGCCGTGCACAGCCAGCGCGGACAGGAGGATGTTGTCCCGTTCTCCGTTGTCTTTAAAAACCCCCGCCAGCGCCTTCCTGACCGAGGATAGCGTGATTTTATTGTCTGCCAAGATTGCACCTTAATTAGAATAATTCGCATCGTGTTTGAACGGAATTTAACACTAGTCACTTGTTAAGGATTACCAATGAACAAGCTATCTATGGGGGTGTTTCGCTGTTCAAGTGTCAGCGAAATATTGAAATACATTAGGGCAATAACATCTCACCGAGCGCCGATTAGATACGGCGTGGAAAAGGTGGAAGGCAAAAGCTATGACCGACTACGCCGGGAGGCGAATCAGAAGGCGATAGATTTGCTTAATTCGCTGGTGGACGGCGCGACACTGACAGATGAACAGCGCCAGATCCTGGCTGGGTACACCGGTGAAGGCGGCATTGGCGGGTCCGTCTCCGAATATTACACACCAAAGCCGATCGCTGAAGGTGTCTGGGAGATCATGAAGCTCTACGGCGCGGACGTAGGTAACACTCTGGAACCATCGGCGGGAACCGGCGTTTTTAATGAGACAAAACCGGTTGGTACGGTGATGACCGCGACTGAGATCAGCAGTGTTTCCGGTCGTATAAACCAGTTGTTACACCCGGAAGACAGCGTACAGATTTCCCCGTTCGAACAGCTGGCTATAAGCACGCCTAACGATTCATTCGACCATGTTGTGGGTAACGTTCCGTTCGGCGGTCGTGATAACACACGCAACATCGATAAGCCTTACGCAGAAGAAACGGACATGGGTTCTTACTTCATGCTCCGCATGCTGGACAAGATAAAGCCAGGCGGATTCATGTGCGTGATTGTGCCGCCGTCCATTGTTTCAGGTTCAAACATGAAGCGGTTACGCCTGCGCCTATCACGGAAAGCTGAATTTCTTGGTGCCCACCGCTTGCCTACCGGTACTTTTGACGCAAACGGGACCAGTACAGTTGTTGATGTGGTGCTGATGCGCAAACATCCGGCAGAGATGGCTGAGAAAATCCCCCTGGTGGATGAAAGCACTCTCGAATCGGCAAATGTGCTTTGGCCAACGTTTATTTCTGGCAAGTGGTTTGAAAAGGACGGCCGCCGGTTTGTTCATGGCACCCAGGAAAAGGGCTTCCAGGGGCGTATTGAGGTTCGTGCCGACGGTCAGATTGATAACCAGGCTCTTAAAGCGAAGCTGATTCATCGTTTCGAAAGCCGTATCGACTGGTCTTTGCTCGATATGGCTGAACCGTCACCGACCGCAGACGTTGTTGGTGAAGGGGAAATGCGCCTGATTAATGGCGTATGGCAAAAATATGCTGGTGGTCGCTGGATTGAAGCTGATGCTGGTAAGGAGCTTAAGATTGATGCTGCCAGTTATGGCGCGGATAGCTGGGAGGCTCTTCAGCGTAACCTGACTACAACAGAAGGCCGTCTCGGTATGACATTTACCCAGATGGCAAATGTCCGCGATAAGTACACCACATCAATCAGCGACGATATGGTGCAGCTGGTGGACTGGATTAACAGCCAGCCTGAAAAATACCGTGAACGCTTGTATCGCGGGGCAATGATTGGCCGGATGTTAATTGAATATCAGGATATGAAGGCCGCCGGGCATAGTGCTGAACAAATCGAACAGCAGCGCCTTTCTCTGGTATCCCGTTTGCAGGCAGAGATTGACCGTTTTGGTAACCCCGGTCGCGGTCTGATAGCGAAATTATCGGGAAGCGGTGCGCGCGCCTGGTTTGCTTTCCGTGGTGCAATTAAGCTGGATGGCACTATTTCTGACGAGCTGACAGGAAAGCTGGTTACGCATGATTCCAGCGCAAGTTATGACTCCACCAGCTATCAGGACACCTTGCGTTATCTCTATAGCGATCTTACCCGCGATCCAATCCAGCTCGATGATTTCCGCCTTGCGTTTACCGGCGAACTGCCAGCCAGTGATGAAGAGTTGCTTAATTTATTGGCCAGCACCCCAGGTATTGCGGTTTCGCCGTATGGCGGGATTGTTCCGTTCGCCCGCGCCACCAGCGGCGACATTAACGAGATAGTGGTTCCAAAACAGGAATTCCTCGCCACGCTCCCCGACGGTCCAGTAAAGAACAACGTCCTTAATCAGCTGGCAGCGATCGAAGAGAAGCGCATCAAGACGCCAGCAGAGAATATCCGCTTTAAGCTCAATAGCCGTTGGTTCGACCGTTCCGTCATTCTGGAGTTTTTGCAGGAAAACGGCTATCCGGATCTGCGCTATGTGCAGTCAGTGCAGCTGGAAGGCGACGAAATGGTTTCTGACACCTATCACGGTGGTGATGGTCTGTTCGTCGGACACCGATACGGTGTCGTCCAGCGCAAGGATAAAGAAACAGGCGAGATCCGCTACGAGTGGGACCGTAAATCAGGTGAAAACGCGACCGGGTTCCCGGCACAGCTGGAAAAGTATCTCAATGGTGCGCGTATCGGTGGCAAAGATAGCGCGACGGCGAACGGCTACCGCGAGCAGATGGCACTGCTTGAGGACCAGTTCAATAAGTGGATCAAGACGCACGATCGCTACGATGAGCTGGTTGCCAAATACAACGATGTTTTCAATAGCAATATTCCGTATGAACACTCTGGCGATCCGCTTGGGTTGAAGGGATTAAGCGGTAAGCGCCAGCCATTTGATTACCAGAATAGCGAGGTGCGACGACTGTCTGAAGATGGGCGCGGCATCCTGGGCTTCGGCACCGGGCTGGGTAAAACGACGACCGCGCTGGCGCTTGAGGCGTTCAACTATGAGAACGGTCGCTCCACCCGTACTGCTTATGTAGTGCCTAAATCAGTGCTGGAAAACTGGTATTACGAAGCAAAAGAGTTCCTGAGTGAAGCGGCATTCAGTAACTACCTGTTCGTCGGTCTTGATGTGCTGATGGATGGCGATCAGATTCGCCAGGTGTCGGTGCTCGATGAGAACGGTAAACCTGTCCTTGGTACTGATGGCACTCCACTTATGCGTGATGCTCTTAAACTGGCAGATGAAGCCACTATCACCGCGCGAATGAACGCGATCCCGCACTCAAATTACCGTGCAGTCGTGTTTACCAAAGAACAATACGCCCGCATTCCGCTACGTGATGACACCGTAGATGAGCATGCACAGGATATGCTTTATGACTTCGTTGCCGCCGGGCGCGTAGCCAGCGCAATGGACTCCGACTCCCACCGCAAAGAGGCCGCGCGTCGCCGGGTATTGTCGGAGTATTCAGATACCGGCACCGAAAAAGCAGAGAAGTATCCGTACTTTGAGGATATGGGCTTCGATAGTGTGATCGCCGACGAAGGTCACAACTACCGCAATAGCTATAAAAATGGTCGCGAAGCGTCACAACTGGCCTATCTGCCCACCAGCGCGGTGGCGCAATCGGCGCGGGATATGGCAATTAAAAACGCGTACCTGATGAAAAAGAATGGCGGGCGCGGGCCGGTTCTCCTGACTGCAACGCCAGTCGTTAACACCCCGATCGATGCATACAACATGCTTTCTCATGTTCTGCCGAAGGAATACTGGCAGAAGATGGGGATCTACGGTCCTGATGACTTCGTTAAATTCTTCGGCAAGACCAGGCTGGAAACGGTACAGAAAATCAGCGGTGAAGTTGAAGAAAAAATGGCGCTGGTGGGCTTTGAAAACCTTGATGCGCTGCGCGGTATATTCCATCGCTGGGTAACGCTTAAAACGGCGGAAGACGTTAAGGATACCGTGGAGATCCCGGAGCTGGACGAACACCAGCAGGATGCACCACTTACTGAAGAACAACTGGCGGCGTATGAAGAATTGCGTCAGCAGGCGGAAGCGGCGGCCAAAGCCAACAATGGCGTAACGACCTCGGTCAATGAAGACGGCGTGATTGAGCACGAGAAAGCCCGTCCGATCTTCTCAATAATCAGGGATATGGACCGCGTATGTACTGTCATGGACCTGTACTATCGTCGGATCACCTATCGTTTCCTGCCGGAGTACGCCGATGCGGTGCAGCAGCTGGCGGACAGTTTGCCTAAACAAGCCACCAGCGAAGACGACGACAGTGATGATTCAATCACGCAGCAATCGCAATACTCCCTGATAGATAAGGGCGAGTTTATTCAGTTGCAGGTTCCGGAAGCGTTCGAGCAGGAAGTGAATAAGCGCCTGGCCAGGTTTGGCATTGACGAACAGACCGTAACTCACCCCGTTACGCCCAAATACGCGAAGCTGATTGCCACGCTGAAGGAGTTTTTCCCGGAAGGTAAGCAAATCATCTTCACCGATGAAAAAACGCAGCACCAGAAGCTCAAGCGCATTATCTGCAATGCTCTTAACCTTGAACCTTCAAAGGTGGGGATCCTGAATGCTCAGACGGTTGCCGAGGCAGGTAAAACCGGTCAGAAACTGAAAGCGGTTAAACCGCCGAAAGAGCTACCGGATGAACCAACAGATGCACAGATAGCGAAATACAACGAGCAAATGGCTCTGTATGACGCCTATATCGCGCAGCAAAATGAAATGTCGCTGGGCGGGCTGGAAAAGATTGCTGCCGACTTCCAGGAGGGCCGGACTCCGATCATCATCTGCAACAAAAAGGCCGAGGTCGGTATCAACCTGCATCGAGGAACGACTGACATCCATCATCTGACGTTGCCATGGACACCAGCCAGTATCGCACAGCGTAACGGTCGCGGTGCCCGAGTTGGCTCCAACCGTGCAAGCGTTCGCGTTCACTACTACTGCGGCAAGGGTTCTTTCGATGAATACCGACTGAAGACGCTGAAGCGTAAAGCAGGCTGGATCTCCGATATCCTCCGTTCAGATAAGTCAGAAATGGAGAACGCCGACGCCAATGATATGATCGAAATGCAGATGTATACCGCGAAGGATGACGGTGAACGTCTGGCAATGATGCAGGTTCAAATGGATAAGGCGAAAGCCGCGCAACGCGCTCGCCAGAAAGAACAGGCTACTATCGACCTTCAGAACTACATCAAGGCGCAGCACGCAGCTGGTGAGGATGTGGAGGTGCTTACCGCTGAATTAGAGCGAAGCAAAGCGGAACTTGAAAAGACCACCACCGAGGTCGCCAAATTCAAACAGGCGGTAATGGCCAAAGCAGCTGATAACGCAGACTGGAAAGCCCGCTGGGGTAGCGTCCATCACACAGACCGTACGTTGTTAGCACAGTATCGCGCGTCGTTGAAAAGCGCCATTCAGCGCAAGGCTAATATCTCTCAGGCCATCTCCCGCTATGAGAAATTATTGAACCGTACTCAGAAGGCCGCGACGGATATCAAACGCCTGCGCCCGCTGGTGGAGGATGCAATAAATAAAGGCATTCTGGATGTTGATCCTGATCTGGTTAACCATGCGAATGAGTTCCTTGTTATCGGCGATCGCTCATGGCGTGTAGGCCAATACTATGATTGTGCCGGTGATATCGTTCGCATTAAGTCGCTGGACTTCGACAGCCAGCGCGCAGACGTGGAGATCATCTTTACCTTCAAAGGCACCAAATCGGGTAACTGGGATGTGAAGACGCTGGATAAACAGGTTGATGTAACTCCCGATGAAGATGCTGTTATGCAGAAAATCAGTGGTGGCGTCTCCATCGCCGGGATTAACGACATCATTTCCTGTGACGATTTCTACCGTTTCCAGCAGCGCGGCATGATCAAAATCACTGACTCATACGGCGTTCAGACTACAGAGTCAGGCTATAGCATCGATTTTGTTGGTACCTATACGGACCCACTGAAGCATGCAGTTTACCCGGATCGCCGTGACGGCGCGCTGAAGTCGTCAATTGCAAAATGGGTGCTTGGTATGATGTCGGAAGGGAATAACCGCCAGATCCGTTCGGCAGAAACATTCCTGGTTGAACTGTTTGGCTCCAATTATGGCGATGTAATCGCGTCATACGGAGATACGCTATCCCCTGAAGCAATTCAGGAGAAAATAGCGGATGCGATCGCCAGAATGCCGGAAAAAACAAGCCAGGGGGCTACTCGTAACGGGGATTCTGAACTTGAAGTCACCAATGCCATTTTCGGTACCAATGAGTTCCGGGCGTCAGATTATGAGATCACCACAGCACAGTTTGGCACCATTGGCATTTACAGCAATAAAGCCGAGATCAAGCAGGCAATGGACGCAGCAAGCGCGCGCATCGCAGCAGAACGGGAAGCCAATCTGAATCATGCAGTCGCCGCGCTGACTCAATCGTGGGTAACAGCAATCAGGGAGGCCGCCACCACAGGGAAAATCACACCTGCAATAGCGGATGTCGTAAACGACGGCTCTAAATTTATGGATGCCTATCAAATGGATGCGGTGAAGTTGCCATCAGCCTATGGTCAACTCAGCTATCGCATGACCTACAACCTGGTATCAATGTTTTCCGACCTTGCCATCCTTGGGCTGGTGGATCTTAACGAGGTTACGCCGGAATTGCTCAGCATGCGCAAGAATCATGTGGAGATATTGCAGAGAATTAACACGGTTCTTGCCGGGCGCACCGATGAAGAGAAACAGGCCGACGCTGATCGGATAAACCTAGCCCTTGGCAACATCACGGAGGAAGAGATTGCCGCCAGAAACGAGAAACAAGAAGAGTTATCATCAATACAGGGTGATGCCACCAGCATAGCTCAGTCTCTTGGTCTGAATTATCGCGTATCCACCGCCGACCTGAAGATGATGTACGCACCAAAATTCGCCGCTGGCGAGGTATTTGGGCTTCAGGAAGCCTCAGGCATGAAAGGCGTTCTTTTCCGTGCGAAAGACGCAATCAAGGCGAAATTCGGCGCTCGCTGGCTGCCAGCGAAGGCGAAGAACAGCGATTTCCCGGGTAACTGGTGGATTATCGAGACAAAACACAACGTGGCGGACGTTCTGGCCGTCATCCAACAATACGCATAACAGGAGCGCCCGGTTCGCCGGGCGTCGCATAATATGGCCACACTATCTGATACAATAAAACCGAATAAAACATATCTTGAGGCGGTACTCCGTACAGCGTTGTTAGGAAAGACAGAAGACGAATACGTTGATTTCTTCCTGTCAGGGCTACGCGGGCGATTACTGAAAAATCCCCGCCTGTACCGCAGCTATGGTCCATACTGGCCGGAAATTAAAAAATTATTACTGGAGCGCGGTTATGGTAATTTCGGTCGTCTCGTTGACCGTGACGTTCGCAAAATTTACCGTTATGACCGCCCGGCGCTAACACTCATAGCCGCGACGCTCTACAGCCAGGAGCGTTTTGATAATGGTCAGATATACTCAGCCTGGCATTTACTGCCAGTGCCTGAAGAAGTTGACGACCAGGACTATGAGTTTGAGTCTTACGATTTGGAAGTTGAAGCCTTGGCACAGGCTGGAGAGAAAACTTGAAAAAGCGATACTACACAGTAAAGCATGGGACGCTACGAGCATTACAAGAGTTTGCTGACAAGCATAACGTTGAGGTGCGCAGGGAAGGGGGAAGTAAAGCTCTGCGCATGTACCGTCCGGACGGAAAATGGCGGACGGTCGTCGATTTCAAAACTAACAGCGTTCCCCAGGGCGTCCGCGACCGGGCATTCGAGGAATGGGAGCAGATCATCATAGATAACGCATTGCTCCTGAATGCTGATTAAGAACTCTCCGGCCTAGGGAGATTAGGCCGGAGATAAATATACTATATAAACTTAGATATAATATCGTGAATCTGTTGTAGCGGGATTTCTTCCATCTTACTCTTAATAAGAGAGCGGTTAGATGCTGTCAGTGAAGGCCATTTTGTTTTCCAGGCTAGATATGCTCGCCATGAGTAGCCTGTTTCGTAAGGTTTATTC
>ERZ1090864.19-NODE-19-length-77248-cov-7.395826_pt1 | contig 77248 bp, 79 predicted proteins | sample MGYA00478479_ERZ1090864 | MGnify/ENA primary metagenome ERZ1090864 (study PRJEB33644, sample SAMEA5815743) | chicken gut metagenome | biome: Chicken; feature: Gastrointestinal Tract; material: Caecum | place: Ireland | collected 2019-01-01 | study: A study of the...
AGATTAGCTGCAGTCTCGTGGGCTCGGAGATGTGTATAAGAGACAGCTATTTGATAGGGCGTTAGACAGCAAAATAAAGGAACTGATATTTAGATATGCGGAAATGATTCGCGCACTAGTTGAATGTAAAAATCGTTTGGAAGAGTATAAAATGCTAAAGCAAAATATTAACAAGATTGGTGGTATAAAGGAAGATTTAAATAGAATATATAGCACATATGAGCAATATGAAAAAAAGGCCTTATTAACTCTTAATGATTTTGGAACCTGTTGTAGCCAATTTGAAATAACAGGTGTAAAAAAATACTTAAACCTTCAAAACCACAACAACCCGCCTATTCGTTAAATCGAATGGGCGGCTTTCTTTTTGCCAGAATTAGGAGGTCGTATAAGTTGCCAAACAGAAACTTAACCCAAGCCAAGAAAGCTAAAAACGATGAGTTCTATACCCAGCTCACAGACATTGAAAAGGAACTGGCTCATTACAAAGACCATTTCAAAGGCAAGGTCGTTTTCTGTAACTGTGACGACCCATTCGAGTCCAATTTCTTCAAATACTTTGTCCTGAATTTCAACCGCCTCGGACTGAGGAAGTTGATTGCCACCAGTTACTCCGGGTCTCCTATCGCGTTCAGACAACTCAACCTGTTTGACTTCAAAGACGGTGTTGCACCGGATGGCCGGAAACGGGCATACAAGGCGGTCGTTACAGTCGTACATGGGAAATCTGCATCCAGCGGTTATGGGATGGACGATATTGCCAACCTGTTCGTGTCTGGCGAAAACACACTGGAATTACTGGAAGGGGAGGGGGATTTCAGGTCGCCGGAATGTTTGGCGCTGCTGGATGAGGCAGATATCGTGGTCACGAACCCGCCGTTCTCCCAGTTCCGCGAGTATATTGCCATGCTCGTTTCGCACGAAAAGAAATTTATCGTCATTGGAAACATGAACGCTATTACCTATAAAGAGATTTTTCCGCTTATCAAGGAAAACCGTATGTGGCCCGGCGCCAACGAAAAGGGCGGAACGCGAAAGGGGAATACGTTACTTTTCAGCGTTAGCGATGATTACACAGGTGCAAGCGTAATTACCGATAAGGACAATAAACGCTTTGCACAGGTCAGTGCATGGTGGTTCACGAACCTCGACATTAAGAAACGCCATGAACCACTAATTCTTTACAAGCGGTACAAGGGTCATGAGGACGAATATCCACACTATGATAATTACGATGCTATTAACGTGGACAAAACAACGGATATCCCTGAAGACTACGATGGCGTGATGGGAGTGCCGATTTCGTTTTTGGATAAGTATTGCCCGGAGCAGTTTGAGATTGTTAAATTCCGCAAAGGAAACGATGATAGAGACCTTTGCGTAAATGGAAAATGTCCGTACTTTCGAATTCTAATAAGAAAGAGGTAAAAATCACAAATGAATATAGATGCTTTAATAAAAAATACACCATCAGTAGATGAAAAGAATCTTGATGCTTTTGCCGAGTGGATTTATGAGGTTAAAAAATTGCAGAAAAGCATAATTGCTCAGAATTGATTGAATTTGTAAAAAAGGCAGAGTTCTTTATCAATAGTGAAGCCAAGCGAAAAGAATTCAAAGCAAAAATATTGCCAAGATTGAAAGATTTGAGAGGAAGTTTGAATTATATGGAAGACCGTCCAGCTATTTTTATTGTACATGGGCATGATGATGCACTAAAATCCGAGGTTGCTCGCACCATCGAAAAGTTGGGGTTTGAAGCCATCATTCTTCATGAACAAGCAAATAAAGGGAAAACAATCATTGAAAAGTTGGAATCTGAAATATCCCGTGTTAAATTTGGCGTTGTTTTATATACAGCAGACGATACATGTATTGACGGAAAGAAAAGAGCAAGGCAAAATGTGGTATTCGAACATGGCTTTTTAATTGGACAATTGGGACGTGAACGTGTTTGCGTAATTATGGATGATAATATAGATAAACCAAGCGATAGTGATGGAATTATGTATATACCTCGTGCTAATTGGAAATATGCTTTGGCAGACGAAATGAAAGCAGCTGGATTGAATGTTGACAAAAACCAACTTTAATGAAGAAACCCCAAACAAATAAAACGTCTTGATGCTTATCAACCATAATCCAGAATAGTCGAAAAAGGTGTAAGAATAAATGAAAATCGAAGAACAAAAAATAACTGTCCGAGAAGTCGTGGAAGGCTATCTCAACGATGCTGAAGAAGGCGTTGTCGGCTACAATGAGCAGCTGGACATCCGTCCGAAGTACCAGCGCGAGTTCGTCTACAAAGACAAGCAGCGAGATGAGGTCATCCGCACAGTAATGAAAGGCCTGCCGCTGAACGTCATGTATTGGGTAGACCGTGGCGAACAGTACGAGGACGACCCGAACGAACCGCGATATGAGGTAATGGACGGCCAGCAGCGTACCATCTCTCTTTGTGAGTACGTGGACGGTTCCTTCTCGGTGGACGACAAATATTTCTATAATCTGCCGAGTGACCAGCAGAAACGAATTCTCGACTATGAGCTGTTCGTATACGTTTGTGAGGGCACAGATTCCGAGAAACTGGAATGGTTCCGTATCATCAACATTGCCGGTGAGCAGCTGACCGACCAGGAACTGCGTAATGCTGTATATGCGGGAACATGGGTATCGGATGCAAAGCGATATTTCTCGAAGACTAACTGCCCAGCTGACTCCATTGGTGAAGACTACTTGAAGGGGGCGTCTATCCGCCAAGAATATCTGGAAACGGCGATTTCCTGGATTGCGGATGCTGAAGGTGTCAGTATCGAAGAATACATGGCAAAACACCAGAATGATGCCAGTGCCATACAGCTTTGGAACTATTTTCGTTCAGTCATTGACTGGGCGCAGGCGGTATTCCCGAAAAAGCGTAAGGAAATGAAGGGATTGCCTTGGGGGTTGTTCTACAATGAACATGGGCATCGTACTGACCTGGACCCGAACGAGCTTGAAAAGAGAATCCAGGAGCTGCTCCAGGACGAAGAGGTAACGAAGGCATCCGGTATTTACGAGTATCTTCTGACCGGCGATGAGAAGTGCTTGAGCCTGCGTAAATTCGACCGCCGTGTTGCTTTGCGGAAATATGAGGAGCAGCACCATAAATGCGCTATCTGCGACCATGAATTCCCGTTTGAGAAGATGCAAGCCGACCATATCATCCCTTGGTCTCAGGGTGGAAGAACCGTAGAAGATAACTGTCAGATGCTCTGTACGACCTGCAACTTGAAGAAAAGTGCAAAATAACATAAATATGTTACTTTGTAAAAAGATGTAATTAAGTATGGAATAACTTGCCATCCCATCGGAGAATTATACCGCGTCGGCCTTACCTGGGTCGGCGTTTTTTGCAAAATGAAAGGAGACAAAAATATATGTTTGAAAATATTCGCAACCTTGGTTTTGAAAAGATGGTTGAGTTTGATACTGAAACGACAGGACTCACTCCACCTGCTGACTGCATTATTGAGCTGGCAGCCTTGTGTATTCCTTTAAATAACGGCGGTGAACCATTGATTGCTGACCAGATGGATGAGTTTATCTGCTTGGAAGAAGGTAGAAAGCTGGCCCCCAAAATCATTGAATTGACTGGTATCACTGACGAAATGCTTGCCAAGGAGGGTAAGCCTCGTGATGAGGTCGCAAGGCGGTTCGGCGATATGGTTCGCGGCGGCCCAACGCTCCTGGTGGCGCATAACGCACAATTCGACGGTGAATTCACGCGGTACCTGCTCGCAGGCCAATCATTCCCGGATGGTTTGCATTGGCTCGATAGCATGACAGTGTATAAGGACCGGCGGCCATACCCGCATAGACTGGAAAGCGCTATCCACGCATATGGCTTGGAGGGGAAAGTGCAGAATAGCCATCGTGCAATCGACGATACGATGGCGTTGTATGAGGTGCTGAAAGCGATGGAACAGGAACGCGACGACCTGTACCGTTACATTGACCTCTTTGGGTACAACCCGAAGTATGGTGCTCCGAAGCACCCGCTGGCAAAGGTTAAATACCTGCCGCAACCGGGACATAGATATAGCGGTATTGCAAATGTACGCAATATTCTTCCTGCTGGTATCGCTTAAGATGCGGCAAAGAAAATAGGGGTATTCGACAAATCGTGTGGATGTCCTAAGAAAGGAGGAGCCAATTGACTGCGTATAAAGGGTTCAAATTCCGTTTGTATCCCACCGAAGAGCAGGCAGAACAAATCAACAAAACGCTGGATTGCTGCCGGTATGTGTACAACCACATGCTGGAACGCAGAATCAAAGCATACAAGCGGCGCAAAGAGAGCTTCAGCTACATTGGGATGCAGAATCTGCTCCCCGGAATGAAGAAGTATCTGCCGTGGCTTGCTGAAGCAGATAGTCAGGCACTTAAATACGCCTGCCGCTGCCTGGATGATGCCTACAAAGGCTTTTTCAAAAACGGTCATGGATTCCCGAAGTTCAAGAGCAAACGCAATCATAATCAGAGCTACACGACAACCAATGCAAAAAGCATCCATGTTTCAGACAAAGCTATCAAACTGCCTTGTTTGGGATGGGTGCCGTACCGCAAAAGCCGTAATATCGAAGGCGAGATTTGTAATGCCACCATTCGCCGTTCTGCCAGCGGAAAGTATTTTGTGTCTATCCTCTGCAAGGTGGAGATTGAACCAAAGCCCTGTATCGATACAGTGATTGGGCTGGACGTTGGCCTAAAATCCTTTGCTGTTGACAGCAATGGGCAGGAATACCAAAATCCAAAGTATCTGCGGAAAGCGGAAATTAGGCTGCGGCGTGAACAGCGCAAGCTGTCCCGACGGCAGCATGGTTCCGCCAACTGGGAAAAGCAGCGAATCAAGGTTGCTCGCTGCCATGAGAAAGTAAGCAATCGCCGCAACGACATGCTTCATAAGTTGTCCACCACATTGGTGAATGAGAACCAAATCATTTGTGTGGAGGACCTCAATGTGAAGGGGATGCTGCGGAACCACCATCTGGCAAAAAGTATTTCGGATGCCGCCTGGAGTGAATTCTTCCGGCAGCTGGAATACAAATCCGCATGGGCTGGCAGAGTGGTAGTGAAGGTTCCTACCTTCTTCCCCAGCAGCCAGACCTGCGGTAATTGTGGATATCAAAACAAAGAGGTCAAAGACCTCAGCGTAAGACATTGGACCTGCCCTGTGTGCGGATGCACTCACGACAGGGATATCAATGCAGCAAACAATATTCTGAAGAAAGGGTTGGGTCTGCTGGCTACGCCAGCTGCTTCATAGTCACAGAAATATTGGTACGGCCAGGGTGGTCGGAACCTAACGTCTGTGGAGAGTATGACCTCTGTTGGCGCTGCGGCACCAACAAGCCAACTCGACGAAGCAGAAAGCGATATCGTGTAAAATCCACACGATATGTCGCAGACCCGAAAATAGAGTAGTTAGGGGCTTTTCAATATGGCAATCTTCAAAAATCACAAGATGTTGGCAAAATCGCAAGAAGAAAACAGGCAAACGGTATCTGAGAACTTGATTGAGTGCCCGGCATATGTATACCCATCAGTTAAGGCTAAACTTGAGGAGCTGCATATTGCAGTCCTTCCCAATCTGAGCGAACTCTTTGGAAACAAGGTGGGCACATATTCGGAATTTCGATATGCCGACAGTCGCTATATTGGCGGCAATGTGACCGGTATCGAGATGGTGAAAAATCCAACCATAAGCACATATGCATGTAATGTGGCTATTTTGCACGAAATTGGTCACGCTCTGAATAGCGGTAGAGAGAGGTTCCGCACCACCTACCGGCGAGAAGCAAATGCATGGCAGACAGCTGAGAGGTTGCGCGATGAAATGGGATTCCCGTGCTTTGACGAATCCACTGGCGAAGCATGGGAAGACGTAAAACGTAAGTGTATGGCGACCTATGAAGCGGTCCGTATTACAAGCGGTGACATCTGGAGATACATCTTCAAAGTTTTGAAGTGGACAGTCATTGTTATTGCGCTCGCAATGGTTTTGGCCGTAGTTTTGGTGCGAGCTCTTTCAGAGAATATCGCTTTGGGTATGCTCTTCTGGATTGTGCTGAAAGGATGCCTGCTGCCTACTGTTCTTCTGTCTTGCCTTGTATGCCTGGCACTCACGGTCCCTGGCATTACGCTGATTGCAAAAGCGAATGGATTAACTACAGAAGAGTTTGTCCATGCCCAAATGCGCCGATTGGAAGCGCCGCAAAATTAAGGGAGGCCTGACAGAGATGCAGATAACTAAATATCAGTGCAAGCCACGTCAGGGACCGCCTGGCGTGGCTTTCTTTCCTCCAAAGGTGCGTGATATTCATGCGCAAGCATTGGGATAAAACGACGGGGGGCTTTTTGATTCGATGCAAGCGCTGTGGCCGTTTTTTTGTGTCCAGGCACGCAAACGCCCAATATTGTGATTTGTCGAGTAATGACCCAAAAGAAAACGGGAAAACATGTAAGGAGATGCGCCGAATCGAATCCAAACGAAAAGAACGGGAACGCGGTCGCAAGTTACAGGAGAACATCGATGCCGGTACCTATGTCATGACAGCTATGTACGGCGTTATCTCTCGAAGCGAATATATGGGAAAGTTCCAAGAATATCTGATGAACAAATATCATCTCAAGAACTATGCAGCATTTCAAGGCTGGATTAGCCAAAATGCTGAACTGATGGGCAACGAGTATGATGATTTCCAAATGAGAACCGGGCTGCGGAGGATGGACATGGATGAGTAATGCAAAGTATGAGAGGGACGATTCTTATCGCACCAGGTATATCGCTGCGCATCCACCCAAGCACGGTAAATACAGGTGTGTTTATTGTGGTCGCCGGATTCCTAAAGAAAAGATGCAGGTAGACCACGTGATTGCGGTCAATCGCGTCAAAAAGAACTGGTTATATCGGCTTTGCGTCCCGCATGGCATCAATGACTTGGATAATCTGGTCTGCTCTTGCAGAAAATGTAACTTAAGGAAAGGGGATAAAGGTGGGCTCTGGGCCATACGTGGTCATTTTTGGAAAATCTGCCTGCCAATCTATACAATTTTACGACTGCTGGTTTTGCTGGTAGTCGTTTTTCTTATTCTTGTGCTATTGGATGTTGGTCCATATCAGGAACTGTTTGTATCCTGGATTATACGGCCACTCCCTATGGCCACGAGCTAAGGAGGTAGAGAATTTCGTATGAGTGAGAAAGAGCTTCTATGCGTTGCGCTGGTCACAGAAAACGGTGAGCGGTACAATGCTGAAATCTATCAAGACGGTACTTATTTGGCTAGAGATGGTTCATATTTGCGCCTAACTGAACTTGAATTCGAGCACGCCAAGGTTCTAACGCGCCGGGCGGAGAGGGAAAAGAGGCTCGTACAGGTTGCAAAAGAAATCGTTCCGTATCGTAAGGGTGATATACCGCCAGAAGAATATGTAGAAGATATCACGCCTTACAGTGAAGAGGATTTCTTGCTCCCGGAAGAACGGACTCTGCCGGAAGATATGGTCGAGCCGGATAAAGAGCCTGATGCATTGGCACAGGTGAAAGATGTAGAGGTAAAAGTATCTTTTACCGATGTGGCACCTACAGATACGCCTAAAGGTAATGACCTCAAAAACGATGAGGGAGAGCAAAAACTTTCTGCAAAAGAACAGAAACGCATCGACGCTCAAAAGAAGAAGTTGGCAAAGCAAGCCAAAAGGCAGCGTGAGAAGGACGAAAAGGCCGCAGTTAAAGCTGAAAAAAATAGGCAAAAAGAACTGCAGGCTGAAATAAACAAGAATAATAAGCAGCTTGATACCGAAGAGATATATGTGGATGAAGATGCAGCTAGGCAAATGATGGAAGCCCCCAAGAAGAAAAAGATTCCGGTCATACCCATCATTATCGTTGCCATTTTACTGGGGATTGCAGGCTTTTACTTCGGGTATGTCAGTGGTGGCTTCAATCTCGAAATGCTGCCAGGTATTATTTCTGGACAAACAAACGAACCGCCCGCCGAACCAACGCCAGGGCCTGTTGCAACAGCAACACACGACCCGACACCTGAAGCCACGCAAGCACCGCCCAAGACTGAAATCAACCTGATTATCGATGCGACAGACGGCGCACAGGTATCGGGGTCTACTGATGTTGGCACGAACGAGGGCGAAAATGCCACGGCTGCAACTGCAATACCGGAAGCGCAAAGTGATAGCACAAATGCAGGAGAGGGGTGACCCACATGTCAAAGGATAAAACCACAAATTCAAATATAAGGTTTGGTAATGCATTCAAAAAAATTTTCAAGAACTTTTATGGTGGCATCCGCCTGCTCGCTACCTCCCCGCAGAAGTTGACCGCCAACCAAATTCTGCTGCGGACGCTTTATGCCCGATTCGGTGCAATAGCAGCCTTTATTGTTGTGACTGGTATTGGTGCGTGCATTCTTCTCGCGATGCCACAAATGTTGTTGGTTTCTTTGGTGGGTGTTATAGCTTTCATCGGATATATTAGCTATATGGAATGGTTAAGTGAGAGTGGTAATCTTCTTTTCTGCCCTGTCACTTGCACAGGACTGAAAAAAGTGCAACAGCTTTCTGTTAAGTCTGTTTATACCTATCGATTTGTTTCTATTGACCCTGTAAATGGAGTTGGGTTTACTCTGAACCGGACAGAGGAATTGGGATTTATGGAAGGTTCTAATTACCTGTTTTGTTTCAAAAAAACACCAGATGGGAAATTGGATAACCAGAGTATGGTCCATTATATTGAGTTGACTGGGATGGTTTCCGGTGAGCAACAACAGATGGCCATTTCGGAAACCGGAAAATCCATCTCTGATGAAACTGAGCCGAGCGGGGACACTCATACGACAAACGTAATCACAATGGAAGCGATTCGAGCTGCGGCAAAGGCTGAACAGATGCGGTTTGACGACGCCGACACAGACCTTTGAGCGTGGCAAGCAGGAAGAGAGAAGGGGAGTGGTTAGATGCTTACCATCATTGCTTGCCTGTGCGCAGTAGCCAGTTGTGTATTTGGATATTTGACCCAAAAGAATTGTAAACCAACAAGTATCCGGTATCGAGGTCAGAAAATTGAAGTGGCTCGAAAGATGGTCGCAGCAGAAGTCTACGATGCGTTTATCAAGAATGGGCAATACTATGCCCGATGTAAGGTGCCCGATAGGGATGAGATGCTTTCGGTTCCGATTGATAAATCCATGATGGCAGCTATTCCAGACAATAATGGTGCTTCTGATGTTCCGGTAACAAAAGTCCTACTATATCAAGATAACGGAACGAACGGTCCAGAATACACATTGACACCAGAAGAAATTCGGTTTAAGCTCAATTTGCATGTAATTCAGGACGAACAGCAAACTATGGATGATATTGCCAAGGCGGCCAACGTAATCAATTTCATCTATGAAATTCGACTCGTAATGTGGACCGTTGCAATTCTCGGCGTATATAGCTCTTCTATCATCTCGATTCTATTGTCCGCGTTGTCTGCTTTTATCAGTTATCGTAATGCCATTCCATTAAGACACTGTACAAATTCCAAAAATCGTGGTATAATAAGTATACAGCATAGCAACTCACATGGCACAAAGAACAGCGATGTGCCGCCCGGATTCGATAACTGGTCTGAAGATGAGCAGTACTTGTATACACTTGACAAACGTGTTGCTCAGGCCAAGACCAAGGCAAGCGCCGTGGATGTGGTTTCGCGTGTTGAAGGGAAAAAGCAAGAAAAAACATTACCACCTTCTGACGAATCAGAAAATAACATCAGCACTCCTATTGCTCAAGTTGATGAGACGGAAAACAACAACTCAGATTCTCAAGAAGATGCCCCATTCTTTACCGATGACGAGCTGGCTGAAGACTCAGATACAGGTGATGAACTTTCAGATGGTAATGACACTGAAGAGTTTGACGATGTAGAATTCGAAGATGATGAGTTTGATGCCGATGCAGACGACGAGGATGTACCTGATAGCGATGATTCCACAGAGCCTGTTGCAGAATCCGAAACACCTGAACATATACAAGAAACAAAAAGCAAAGCGACTCCAAGAAGGAATGGGAAGCGAAAAAAGAACATCCAGGCCGCTCTTGAAGATTTAATCAGTTGACACTATTTTTTCGTTGGGAAGTGATATTTTGGCAGACAAAATTGGTTCGGGCCCGATTCGAGATAACCGGCTTAGAGGCTCCTATCTAACCGCAGAGGAATATGTTAAAATGTGCGAAATCATGCAGAAGTGCGTTGACAATATTCCCAATGCAAAGGAGTATGAAAATAGTCGAATTTCTTTCCATCGTTCTCCATTTTACCCACTTTACAGGTATTGCATTGAGGTGAATGAAGCCGCAAAAGAGCGGGGCAAACCTGATGACCGGTGCGTTATATGTGGATGCCTGAAGGTAAGTGAAAAGGGAGTCATTTGCCGGCAATGTCGTGATTCCATTCGTCAGGAACATAGTATTCGAAGCAATACTTGCAGTTATAACGACGATGAAGAGTTTACTGACAACCGACTGGATTCCTCTTATCTGACGGCTGACGAATTTATACGGTTGTCCAAGCTCCTTCATGATTGTGCAGAAAAAATGCCAACGGATTCAGGCCGTCCACGATACTGGTTGTCCAATGTCCGCCATCCGCTGCATCCGGTATATGAGTATTGCGTTGAATTAAAGGATGCTGCCATTGCGCGTGGTATGCCGGAAGACCGGTGCCCTATTTGTGGACACAAAAAAAGCAAGGCTTATATGCGAAGCCCGTATTGCTATAACTGCAATGTAAGTATCTCTCAACGGTTTAAGATTCGTGGTAAAGCAACAAGAAGCGTAAATGGAGTCACTCATACCTCGCTGTTGCAAAAATACAAGATTGATTTGTACGGGAATCTTGAAAATAATGACCATGAATCTGATGATTATAGATTTCCCGAATCGTTTCTTTCCTACGAGGATTACAAAAATCTTCAAGCATTACTCCAAAAATGCTGTGAAGAGAATAAGGATAAACCTCATCCCACACGTGGCTCAAAAATTCAGGATGCCGACCATCCTTTGCGTCCAATCTATGTCCGGTGCGTCGAATTGCGCAAAGCCGCAATGGAAGTCGGGATGCCAGATGATAAATGTCTGATTTGTGGTAGTGATTTGGACCGTGACAAGAAATCGGAATATCCGTATTGCCCGACTTGTAGCCGTTTTATTCTGCAGAACCATAAAATTCGTGACCGCACAACCATAAGAAACATTAACGAAAACAAACTATGTGTCGTGTGTCATAAACGTCCGGCCGCAAAGAATATGGGCGGTATGTGCCGTGCTTGTTATCGTATTGGTGATAGACTGGGGGACCACTCAGTTGAGGCCATTCGCGCCAAACGCCGTCACCGCGATAAAATCGATATCCAACAGGGAATCAATATCTCTCATGTGGATGATATCCTGGAGCCGAGCGGCAGCGAAAAATCAGGGTTTACCAGAAAAATTTGGAATCTATAATAAGTGGTGTTATCCATGGTTAAAAGTCTTATTAGTGGCATTTACGAAGCCATCGCGTTTTATTATGACAAGTTGCGCCCGAATGGAAAGAAAGTGCAGAACGACGGCTCAATTAAACGCCCCGGAATTGGCAAGTTCTTTGCCACATGGCTCATTCTATATGCCATCGGGTATTATTTCTTCCTGCCATTAGAGCTCGTTATGAGGGCTATACTCGGTATCGTTGTATGGGCCATTGTCGGACGGATGCTATATCGTTACGCAACTTCTGCACCTAAGACAACCCCATCGTATCAGGCACCCACTTATCAGAATGTTGCTTCAGCACCTCAAGCGGTCAAAAAGAAGAAACGCCACCATCATAAAAAGAAGACGCCAGTTTCGATGGATAACATCATAAATTCTTCCAGAGTCGTCTATGACGACGATGAGGAAGACGATAATGAGAATGGTGAAGGCCAGACCCCACCTCCCAAGAAAGAAGAGGAAACTTCTCCGTTCGATGACTTTGCGATTGGTGACGTCCTTTATGGCTTGCCATTCAACCCAAATAAAAAATGACATTTCGACATCAGACAAGCAGGGCGCCTTTTTCGGGCGCTCTTTTGTGTATAGAACAAATTAGTGAAAAGGAGGAAGCGCATAATAGCGCGATTTCTTTATGGAGAACTACATCAATGTAATTGCAGGCCGGCCGGGTGCCGGGAAAACTATCTGGGCATGCAACGAAGCTGCGTCTTTGGCTAGTGACCCTAACAACACTGTTGTGTACATTGGCCACATGAAAGAATTTGAGCGTATCGTTCGCAAGGCTGGAGCAGATAAAAAGAATCTGTTCTTTGCTCGGCTTTCGAATGCAGGCGAAGCAATCGGCCGCGCTATTGACTTGGCCAATACGTACAGTGGCATGTTCAATGGCATGACCTTGGATACTGACCAAGATGACTGCAAGATGGTGTTTCTGTTCTACGACCAGTGCCGGTATGACCTGTTCAATGGCCGCCGCGATATCCTTGAGGCTGCTGCGAAGGCTGGTGTCAAGGTGTATATGCTGTGCCAGGTTTTCGACCAGGTAGATAAAGGCGATGCCGGCTGGTCGAAACTCAACTGCAATTGCTATGTTATCTCCAAGAGCCGGGCTCCCCGCGAGGCTACGGAGGAGGAGATTGATGTCAAATATCGCGGCAAACCAAAAATTACAGGGGGATGATTCGTATGTGCAGGAAGGTATTGAGTATTTTTCTTTCCTTGGCAGTAGCCGCCACAATGGCAGGCTGTGGCTCTGCAGTGCTGCCTGTAGAAGAACAAGAGGAACCGGCTCCAACAGCCACGCCTGTTGCAACTGATTCGGCTGAAATGGAGATTCCGGTCAAGGAAAAAACAGAAGAAGAAATTCGCGCTGCATACATTGCAGATTACAAGATGCGGTATGTTACAAGCGTTTTGATGCAACTGCCTCCGATTCCGACTGATGCAGAATTGGAACGCCTGAAAATCGAGGAATGGCAGCAGACGCCATATCAGGACCCTGAAGATGAGCTTATCAATTACTGCCGCAGCCAGTCCGATATGGTTGTAAAAGAATTCCTGGCGGATTACCCAACAGATGATTATACTGCCAACGAGGAAAATCGGGTCCTCAAGAAAATCTATGATGGGCAGACCGGCAGGGAAGTCAACGGCGGCCCCGATGCTGTCACGATTGGCTATGAGACCGGGTATTGGCGAATCACAAACTGCGAATATTACAGCATGGCATTCTATGAAAACGGCGATGACAGCAACTCGATTCGCATTCTGTATCTGTGTGACCTGTATCATTATGTGCTAAATGACCAGGACAACCTGGCAGAACAGCGGGATGACACGGAACTCACAACGGAAAACTCGACTGTTAAGGAGTTCCCGAATTCCTTCCTAATGGTCACGATGAACGATATCTGCCCCAATGACGCTTCGGATACATTCGGGCAAAGCCAGAAGTTCATGCCGGAAGTATTGTTGTTCACGGATTTTGAATCCGCAATTAAGAGCGTTGAGAATCCGAGCCATACGTTTGAAGACTTGTATCTAAACGATGATTTTACCGGTAGCATTGTAAATGGCTATGAAGGTCAGCCAATCGTCACGATGCCAGATTTAGTTGGCAAATATATTGATGTGTCTCGCCCTGACAATGTTCGTGAACTCGATGACCTCGGCATTGCCAACTATGAGGTCCAGTGGAAGGAAAATGACGGGTCGCTGGTGCCTTACAGTATTCTGTCTTGTAATATTGAACCCGGCACACTCATTGATATCACGGACGATAGCGAAGATTCCAAAATTATCGTGACCGTTGCAGACCGTGCTCCTGACGCAACGGCTGCGGATGAAGAAGATGAAACAAGCGAACCGATGACCGAATCGGAGGCTAACGGCTCGGATTCTTCAGAGGACAGTACAAACAGCACAACCTAACACATCCGATGCCCTCACTCAGCATATCGCTGGGTGGGGGCTTTTTTTGTTTGTTTATTCGATGCGGCGATAAGCGAGTAACGATATAATATATACACAAACTGTTGCTTTGTGCTTTTTTCGATGCATGTCGCAAAGTGAGTATACTCTATGATGTCTAAGCAAGAAATACGGAATTTCCGTCAATGAAATGAAAATACGTATAAACCGAACTTTCTGCTTTCGGTAAGGGTGTTCTTGTTTAGGCGTCAGAAAGCACTTGGAAAAGTGCTCCATATTTTATCGCTGCAAAATGCAGCAGAAAGGAATTTGTTATGCCTTATGTAAACAATTTTGTCGTATGTGGTCATATGACTGCTGACATCCAGACTGTCCAGGGACAGAATGGCAACACCTGCTATTTCACCCTTGCGGTAAATCGCGGTAAGGACGCGGTGGATTTTATTCCTGTTCGCGTCAGTGAGAAGTTCATCGCAAAGACCCGTGACCGCTTTGTGAAGGGAGCTGCCGTCCTGGTTACTGGCCGCGTGGAAAGCGGCTCGTACAAGGACAAGAACGGTAACAGCCGTTCGTTTTTCCATGTCTCGCCTGAAACCATCCAGACGGGAGTCAATGGCAATTTCAACGCCGGCATCCTGTTCGGCAATTTTACCGCAGACCCCGAAATGCGCCAGACCCAAACCGGGAAGAACGTCATTTCGTTCTCGGTCGGCAGCACGCGCCGGTACAAGGATGCGAACGGGGAATGGAAGGATGCACAGACTTCTTTCATCAACGTAAGTGCTTGGAACGGTACTGCTGACTTTATCGGCAAGTATTTCAAGAAGGGCGCTCCGATTCTTATGCAGGGGTCGCTGCGCAGCAACCAGTATACGGCCAAGGACGGCAGCAAGCGGACCAGCTACGATTTTGTAGCCAACACGGTCTCGTTCGCTTCCCGCCCTGACAATGCTGGAAATGGTGCCGCCAACAACGCTGCGCCTCAGCAGGCTCCTGTTCAGGCAGCACCTGCTCCGGCAGCCAATCCTGCGCCTGCTCAGGCAGCTGCGCAGTATTCCGTCCCCGATGAATATGCCGATTTCGGCGAAATCATCGACGACGGTGACCTGCCGTTCTAATCTCGCAAAAACCCAGATTTATATTGGGGATGAGGTCAAAAGGCCTCATCCCCATTTTTCTTCTCAACGGAAGGAATGCTTATGGCCAAGAACAAACCGACGCCCAGGATGGCGTCTACGTCCAAGGAACGCGAATGGTATGCAACAACCGGATGGAAGGTATTCAATGACCTTTTGACCGAGTTAGCAGCAAGCCAATTAGATGTGATTTGGATAGAGAATTTCGATGAAGTCCGAACAGCACTTGCCAACGTCAATCGCAAGACACTCGTTCAGCTTTTTAATACTGACAGTATGGATTGGCAGCTCAAAACGGACGCGGATGGTACGCTGTATATGTGCCGCACAAAATATATTTAAAATGAGGAGTAAAATACTATGTCTATTTTTCAGATGAACGCCAACGATATCGCAAATGCTCAGGGCCGTTCTCCCGCATGGTTGTTTGACGGTGACCTGATGACCGGTAAAGTGCCTTCTGGCTGTCAGATGCGGCCCAGCATGCCTGGTATACCGCTGATGTGCAACCCGGTACATCCGGAGTTCCTGTCTGCCATCAATGATTTGCTGTTCGTGAACCCGGCCTCTGCGGCCTATGGCTGCAACGCCAATGCCGCTATGGCGGAGGACACTTTTGATGGTATGCATTGTGCTGTTGCCTTCAACGCATCGAACGGAAAACTCTATGCTTCCGTAAACGACGCGCCGGTTTCGGACAAGGCCGATTTGCCGCTGCGAATGGTGTTCCTGCTCGCAATGCCTTACTACATGAAGGACGCGGAGTTCGCCGAAGCGATGAATCGCCTCCAGAATGCACAGACTGATGATGACCGCAAGAAAGAGGTGGCGATTCTCTACGATAATGCCTATATGCGTGACAAGGACAACGAAATCACACAGGCGTTTGAGAACAAGAATCTGCTGCGTCTGACGGTCATTAAGGCCCAGGCTCCGGTGTACATGCCGACAGAACAGACCGGCGCACAGTTTATCACGTTCAAAAACGTGGGAACGAATGCGGCCACAGGTATCAAAGCCGCTATCGTCACTGCTAAAGCAGTAATGAAGGGTAGCGAATTCAATGGCGCATATCGCGTTATTGATGAGGGCGAGCTGACGTCCGAAGAGCGGTCCCATATCCTCCATCTGGATGACCGGTACAACATTACAGAACAGCACATTGACGTGGCACAGACTATCAAAAATTCTCTTGGTGGTCCGCATCCGTTCTGCAATTACCTGTTCCGTGGCCAGCCTGGCGGTGGCAAGAGCACTTTCGTTCAAATCATTGCTGCTGGTCTCGGTTTGCCGTATTACAGCGATGTGCTGCGCGATGACCTGTCTGGCGACTTCTTCAGCGGCTATTATGCCCCTGATGTCGACAATAAGGGGAAGAATCAGTACAAGAGCCTTGAGGAGCTGCTGGCAGAGATGCCGACGCCCGAAGATATGGCTTTTGACCCGGTAACGGCCTATGAGACCATTACCGGCAAGGTGAATGATACGGCAACGGCGAAGGATTGCATGGAGGCTATGACCCGCCGCATTGTTGAGTTTACCAAGAATCTGAAAGGGGAGAACAAGAACGCCTTGACGTTTGTAGAAGGCTTGATTCCTAAACTGGAACGGCCTTGCCTCATCTTCTATGACGAGGTAACTGCTCCGAAGAATCCTGGTGCTATCACGGCTCTTAACTCTTTGATGGACCGGCAGCGCGTCTTTACGCTGTCTACCGGCCGAGTGATTCATCGGCATCCGCTTTCCGTCATGTGCTTTGCCGGCAACTTCTCTGAAGACGGCGTTGAACTGGAAGGCGTGCGCGACCCGAACCGTACCTGGCAGGACCGCAACAATGAGGTTCTCAATATTGCTCCGCCGAAGCCGGCCGAGACAAAAGCGATGTTGATTGCGGATACCGGGTATGATGAAGCGGTCAATGCGAATATTCCCATCGACCAGTTCGTCAATATCCTCCCGGAACTCCAGAAAATCAGTGCCGACTACTACGGTGTTTGCGGATTCCGTGCTCTGTCTGACTGGCTCGCAAAAAGTATGGCTATTGGTAGCCCGATTCGTGCTGCTGAGACGACCATCATCACAAAGAGCACCAATAACCCCGAATGCCAAGCTGAGCTGCGCCAGAAAATCAAGAACCATTTCACATTCTGATTTTAGGCAGAAAGGATTTTGGCTATGAGAATGGATATTTATAGCCGCATCGAAGATTTGGTTGATGAGATGCGTGGTGATTGGCGAAAGTTCTTTGAGAGCAATGCTTTTGAAGAGTTCGTCCGCCATTACATCCAAAACCTTATTTCCGGTGTGTATGACAGTTTGAGATTGCAGGGCGCTCAGATAGCACCTGGTCTTCTCGAAGCCGAAATGAATCGGTTCAAGTTCGAAAGGATATTTGACCCGAATTCTAAAATTCGAACAGCACAATGCACAAGCAATGCCGATTCGTTTATCATTTGTGTAAATGGGGCTGGCAGCTTCGTCAATGAGTGTGAATCTATTGATGAGAAGTTCGAAATAGTTATTGGCCTTATTGTTCATGAGATTGGACACCGCTTGTTTACGGATTTTCCAACAGATGGTGCTCATATATATCAAATGAAACAGTTTGGCCGGTTTTATCCACATGACCCCGAGAACTATTTGTCTGTTGAAGGCATTGCCTTACAGCAAAAACTAAAGGACAATGAGGATTTTCGAAAAACTTTCGCGAATGTTCTTGATATGATTGCTGGGCGTCTTGAAGATGGGTATATTGAACAGGAAATGACGTCATTTTACCCAGGACTTGCCAGTAGTTACCTTGGATTCGTAAATTCGGTTATGTGGCAAAGAAGTCCTTCTTTGAATGACATGGATAACCTGAGATGTCCTAAACTTAAGATAGTCCTTACCCAGTGGCTCATGTATGCAGTATTTGCCAAACTCAAGGTGGGCGAGAAGCCACTGGAAGAGTATGATTCTTCTCTTACAGATTATATCTGGAACGGGATGGACCTTATTGACGAGTGCCGTGTCGAACGCGACCCGCGCAAACGTGCCGATATTGAGAATCAGCTTGCGGTTCTCATTTCTCCACTCATTGATAAGGCAATCGATGATGAAGAAGAAAAAAATGGAAAAGGACAAAGTAGCAAGAATAACAATCAAAACAACCAACAAGGTGGCAGTTCGTCAGCTAACCAGGCAGTTCAACAGATGCTTCAGCAGATGGCAAATCAGCTTGGTATGGCGTCGGATGGCCCTGACATGTCCGGGTCCAATGGTCAGGTGGGTAGTAATACTTCGAAAAGCATTACAGACCCATCCAGACCACAGAATTCCGGCCTTAAGCAAACAAAGGCTGGCGGTTCATCTATGCAAGGCGGAGACAAACAAGGTGGTGCAGGAGACTCACCGCTTGACCATTCGGCTGCGGTTCGAGACCTTCAGAACACTCTTGAGAATGCCGCATCACAGTCTGTAAAGGCTGACATGGAGTCGGAACACAAACGCGACCTTCAAAGCGAAGCACGTCAGCTTTGCCAAGGGTCCGGGTTTACAATTCCTCGCATTCATCGCGCCGAAGAAGTGGCGGATACGAATAAGCAGGTTTACAACGAACTTGCTCATCGGTCTGTTGCAATTGCGCGGCGAATGGCTGCTTTGCTTAAAAAGCATTTGCAGGAAGAAGAGAACGATGAGTATATGCCATGGCAGTACAGTGGCCGCAAATTTGTGGCCAAGCAGTATTGCCGCAACGAGTTGAAGGGATTTGCCCAGAAACGACTTCCGACCCCGCACATGAATTGCCGGGTTTACGTTTTGGTCGATGAAAGCGGGTCTGTAACCCAGGAACTTTCTGACGCTGAAATGAAAACCTGCATTGTCCTTGAGCAGTTTTGCCGGGATATGAATGTGCCGCTTACTGTGCAGGGATATACTTCTTCTTTCCAGTCGATGCTTGACGTCTTCTCATATGTAGAAGAAAAGGTTGTTGATGGAAATGATAAATACCGCCTCACGGGCATGAAATCCCGTGGCGGCACACCAACAGTCTCCGCGATGAACTATGCCATTCGGCGTCTGTCCAAAAATGATAGAAAGGAACCCAAACTCCTTTTTGTCATCACGGACGGATATGCCGAGGATGACCAGGATGGTGCATTGACGGAAAGTTTGATTGAAGACGCTGAAAAGCAGAACATCCGCGTAATTGGATGCGGCATCGGTACCGATAAAGAAAGTGTAGCTGAGGAATTTGGCAGTGACCACTATCTCGGTATCGATGACCTCGAAAAGATGCCTGAGCGTCTAGTTGAAATCGTTCGGCGACGGCTTTATAACCATCGCTGAAATTCGTGTATACGATAAATTAAAGAAAGGATAAGCACTATATGTGGCAGTTAGTAGATGCTGTGACCAATAGGGTCACTTACCGAAATCTGTGGGACCAGTGGGAAGCTTGCAAAACGTCTTTCCACAAGGATGGGACCAAAATCAAAAAAGCAGAGGCAATGACGCTCGAATCCGGTGCGACCGTGTATCGGAAATACAACGTCAAGAAATTCTTTAAGGTGCCGGTCATCAAGGATGGGAATATTGTTGACGAGCAGACTCGTACGACGGATGTGCCCGAATTGAGACCGTATCGCCTGGAACAGGTCCTCTGATTCATATATACGCCCTCTCTCACCAATTGGTGGAAGAGGGCATTTTTTTGTTGTTGTAACAGGATGTCGCAAAGTGAGTATAATTAAAACTGTCAAAGATATTTAATAGCCAAATGCTCAACAACTGATAATCTGCTATTACAGCGGCCATCTATTTTGGATGGCTGCATTTTCTTTGGCAGAAAGGACGTGATAATCACAAAACTGTACAAGCACTTTAACAAGTGCATCGATTATGGCCGTAAATCGCGGCAGAAAGAAGTCAAAACTCAAAAGAGGAGAAGCGAAAAATGCTGAAGTTTGGAATTTATGTGGGTGATTCACCTAATGTGCGCTGCTCCGAATTCCTGGGCTTCATTTGGGCCTGGACCAACGACGGTGCATATGCCAAGGCGGTTAGGAAGTTTGGTGAAAAGTTGACATCGCATATTGTTTGTGTAGTGGAGCGCGGCTAAACTACTCTTAAAATTACGGTAAAAGGAGATACAAAAATGTCTACGCATGCAGCAATTGCAATTAAGAAGTCTTCGGAATGTATCCGTTGGATTTATCTTCATTGGGATGGAGATTTGAATTTTGCCGGCAGAACGCTGGCGAATCACTATCTTACCATTGACAAGGTCAAACAGCTGATTATGCTTGGGGACCTGTCCTCTTTGCACAAGTGGGTGGAACCGCCTGAAGGCGTTGTTCACAACTTCGATAACCGTGCAGAAGATGTCACGGTCGCGTATCATCGGGATAGAGGTGAATGCCGTCATATTGGTGTGCTATCGCCAGAGGTATCAGAAAGCGACAATCGAACAATCAACGCTCTTGCAGGACATACGGGTGGTTCTTACGTCTACCTGTTTGACGAAGAAGAAGGGGAATGGTTATTTGGAACGACGTCGAGTAGCATCAGTCCGAAAATCATTCCGGGGAAATTTTATCCTCTTGATAAAGTTCTGGCCAATTTGAGCTAAGGAGAAGGAACATGACAAATAAAACCAAAAGAATTCTTGGCACGATTTGTTTTTCGTGCTGCGAACCGCCTAAGTTTCCTTGGATGGAGAACATGTCCGTCCGAAAAGGTAAACACCCAAAACTTGGCGAAAAGGTCGAGTTGAATGGAGCCTGTGAAGGCTGCCCTATTGCTGCTATTCGCGGCGACGGTGCCCCTATCAGCAAAGGCCAGCCTGGTTTCTTTGGCCTTGTCCCTGGCCTTGACTGTCAGGACAACTTAGATTCTCTCGACACATGGTATCCGTGTGTTGAGTGTGAACACGCAACAGTAGCGGACGATGAAATTCGGCTGAACGACCTGGAATACTGCTCTTTGAACTGTCCAGCAAAAGAAATCCGAGACTGTTTGGAAGAGCAGGAAGCGGAAGCCCGTATGAGCTGAAGGTATGAAAGGAGCAATATTTATGATTTATGTTGTAAAATACACTGAGAACTCAGATGCAGCCTGTAAGAGTGAGGTTCGCCTTTTCCCGAACATCAAATCCGCACAGGAGCAGATTGAGCACGATTACAATGCGTCGCTGGACATTTTCGGCCGTGACCGTTTTGTGCTGTTCGAGGACCCGAATGAGCCTGATAAGCCGTGGGCTAATATCGGGCGAACAGGAGCGCATATCCAGGATGGCATCGATTCCTTCGATTGGGAAATTACCGAGGATGAGCGCTTTGAGCCAGTTGATAATGCTCAAAAGCAAGAAACCCGTTACGCCCTCATTGGTTGTGAAAAAGACGGCTCAAACGGGAACTTTATGCCTCTCATGACCCGCTTGTTCGCAAGCAAAGAGACAGCGAAGAAGGAGCTTCGGAAGAAGTACATGCGGTTGTTGAAAGAGTATGAGCTGGAAAACAACGCAGCGTGTGATGACGAGGGCACTTCCATTCCCGGCGGTTATATCGCTGCGGATGGTATGGAGGCGACCCTCTATGACCATACCGAGAATGCCTTTGGTGCGCTAGAGGAAGTCGCTTTCCTGGCCATTCATGAGGTTGCTGAAGATTAACATCAGAAATGGCGGGGCACAAGAGTGTGTCCCGCTTTTTCATGTCGCAAAGTGAGTATAATACCAACTGCCAAAGATAAAAAACACGGATATCCGTACAACAACTGAAAATACTGCATTCAGACAGTCGCTCACTAAATGTGGCGGCTGTTTTTTTTCTTTGGCAGAAAGGAGGCGAATTTGTTTCGTCAAACGCAAGCCACTTTAACGAGTGGCAGAAATTTGAGCCGCAAATGGCGGTAGAAAGGAAAGAATAAATGTCGTACGAAATCATGTATAACTGGCAATTTCTTCGTTCAGCAGAAGGCTTGACACCAGTTGTGTTGATGGGCAGTAGTAACGTAACCGAGGAAAGCTGGTCTCGGGCCAATCGGCGTACAGAACGCCGTGCGCGGGATTGGTTCTGCCTGTTCAGTATGCTGGGCGTCACCGATGACGAATTCCTTGCACAAATCAAATCTATGACTGGCGGCGAATACCAGGAACACTGGAAACAGAACGGCAAATGGGTCAATGATGCAACCCTTGTTCGTTGGGCACAGCAGAATGTCAAAAATGCCGCATGCATCGAAGATGTGCTTCTGCTGAATCGTCCGGTTTTTCTATCGGCCGAATGCTATATCAGTATTTGGCCGAAACCGGGCGAGGATGGATGGAGTAAGCAGGTGCTATCTCGTGCAATCCATACAACAGAAGAATTGGATAACTGGATTCGCGAAGCGCGACAGGTGATTGCCAAAGCAAAATCCGAAAAACGAAGTGTTTATCCTATCGTAAGGTTCTCGAAAGAGAATTTTATGAGGTATAAGTTTCTCCCTGAAACGATTGTTCTGAAGAAAGGTCAAAAGTCTTTCGTTCAGAATATTGAGGTTAGAGACGGTAACTACGTTAGTGGCGTATCGTATACGCAAGAAATTCAAAAGGCGAAGAAGTTTAAGAGAGAAGAGTATTTTGAGCTTCTTTCAAATTACCAGTGTGCGCTTCTTAATGATGTTCGACCTGTTTCAACCGAAGCGGTTGAGTTCCCGTATGATGCCGTTGTTATGGTAACCGTCAAAAAGGACGGTTCTCATAAATTTATCTACAGTGCTTCTGGCACCAATGTTCGCATTACGCCTATCTTGAAAGGCGCACACAAGTTCAAGAATCTGTATGCTGCACAGCAGACCGCAAAACGTCTTGCTCGGCGGTTTGATAACACCGTTTATGAATTCGAGGCTTTTTCTTTATCCCGAAACTGAAAGACGTGATGCTTAAAGTCAACAGTCTGGCACCCTGGAGTGTTTCTCTGGGGTACTATGGCAAAACAGACAGAATCCGTTTTCTGGCTACCTCGCTTGATGAGCTATATTCGGAATGGATGGATAATGAGCGGTGGCCTGATACGTATCCCGAAAATGGTGACTATGTTTATAGCCTCATTCTGAGCCTAAGTAATGGCGAAACGTACATTGTTGACTGTGACGGCGTATTAGAGCCGTTGACTTTCGAGGATTTGATGCAGGCACTTGCCGCAAAATTTCAAAAATAATGGAGGAACATACGTATGACTTTGCAAAAAACTCATCAGTTGACATACAGCGAAGCCGAACCGTTTTTCGCAAGCATGGATTGGGAACCTCTCAAACAGTTCCTTGTTGTCCAGTATGGTATCAAAAGCGAACTCGATATCAAGCTGAAGGAAGATGCCTATGGGCGTGCAGATATTTCGATTCGCAGTCGTGAAGGTCTGAAAGATTTGTGCGGTATTATGGGCCGCACTCTTAGGGATGTTCGGCTTGAAGTTTTTTCTCGTGAATTCACGCAAGAACTATGTTCCTGGAATGAGCAAAAACTCCGGGAATATAAGGCCGCCGAGAATTGGAGTTTCGACTACGACGACATTGACGTCGTCTGGGGGCCGAAACAGTTCTGGGGTTCATTTGACCTCATGTATGAGACACTTGACGGTGGTCGGAATGGGTTAAAACTATTCTCGGCATCCTATACCGAAAATGAAGGCTGGAGTTTTCATCCGGCCGACGAAATGAAATTGTAAAAGGAGCGGTATCATGCTGTTTGAAGAAACCTTTCTGATTCCCCAGTTTCTAAATCAGTACGGGCCGAATGCAGGTGACGTCGTAGTTCTTTACGATGTGACCGGCAGAAAGGTGTACTTCTGGAAACACAAGGATTCGGACTCTGACTGGGAATTGCTTTTCCCGCCACGAGGCTATCGAAAAAAGCCTGTTCGTGTCAGAGAGTCCGATATTCGATTGCGAATCAACAAGGATGGGTCCGTCTCGATGGGGGATGAAGTCACAGAGTTAATCGTCCAAAAATAGCGCCTAAAGCGTTCAGTGGTCGCACTGATTAAAAGCGGCAGGGAGGAATTTATGAAAAACGCATTATTCCGTTTGTCGAAATACAGCGGAGATAAAAATGTTTTTAACGATTACACTATAAACGCATTACAACAAACTGCATCGCAAATGGATGGATACCTCAACTATGCTTGTGCGTTGGGTGGCCAAAATGGAATTCCGACACTGGTATCCTATGCAGACCATACCATACACGCAATTACAAGGCGTACCGGTATTCAATACAGCTATGCTATAATTGCCATGCTACTTGAACGCCTTGAGATGGAAAGCCTCGGCGAAAGAATCATCGAGCTGCAGGAAGATGCGCCAGATTGGACATCATCGCGCAACCAGAAACGATGTGTTGTTGCACTGTATGACGAATATCGAGATTATTTTTATTATCTCCATGTCTTTTCTGACAGAATATACGTTGCCACAATGATAACAGGACAAGGTCAATACTTTGTCAATGCTGAATCCAACGCATTTTTCCTTGTCACATGTGATAACGTACTAGTGGAAGGTATGGATAATATACCAAAATTCAAACCGAGTAACCATTCAAAGTGTCGTAATTATGCGGCAATGGCCAGCGACTAAAGTCACAGGTCCATTTGCGTATACCAATAAAAAGGCGGGTGGAATGTCTCAACGCGAGGCATCCCACCCGCCTTTTTCTGTGTCAAACCTTACCAAAGTGTGGCGTAAAGCCCCTGCCTTCAGTCATGGGGATATGAGCCACTCTTTGTTGAATTAGATAGCCTCATGTGGTATAATATAGACATGAAATACAAAAACAATTTGAATGTGGTCTATTCATGCAAATATCATGTAGTTTGGTGTCCAAAATACAGACGAAAAGTATTGGTCGATAAAGTCGCAATTCGATTAAAAGAATTGGTTCAATCCATCTGCATTGAGCGTAATTTCGACTTAATCGAGATGGAAGTCATGCCTGACCACGTGCATTTGCTTATTGAAGTAGACCCACAGTTTGGAATCCACAAGGCAGTCAAACTAATTAAGGGTACTACCTCTCGCGTTCTACGGCAGGAGTTTCCTTGGCTGCGGTCAAGGATTCCGTCATTATGGACGAACTCGTATTTTGTTTCAACGGTTGGTGGCGCACCTTTGTCTGTAATTAAGCAGTACATCGAAAATCAAAAAAATGTATAAGGAGGTGGCATATATGCATACTGTCGTTAAGACATACAAATTCAAATTGTACAAAAACAAAAAGAACAAGCATCTGGATGACAGTATCGATATTGCCGCTTCCATCTGGAACTACTGTATTGCGATGCACCGGCACTACTATCGTGCATTTGGAAAGCATCTTTCTGCCAATAAATTGATGAAACATATCACGAAGGTCAAAAGAACGCTTCATCCAGAATGGCAGGCTCTTGGGAGCCAAGCTATTCAGGATGTTGTCCAGCGGGTTGACCGTTCTTACAAAGCGTTCTTCGACCACATGAAACAGAAACGTCATGGCAGGAAGTCACCGCCATCGTTTAAGAAGCGGAGCCGGTATTCCAGCTTCACGCTTAAACAGGCTGGATATGCTTTCCATAATGGTAATAAAGTCACTATCATGGGTCACGAATACAAGTATTGTAAATCCCGTCCTATAGAGGGAACTATCAAAACACTCACCGTGAAGCGCAATGCGCTGGGAGAGTTCTATCTCATCATCGTCACTAAGCAGGAGTGTAACGACATCTATCCACGAGCAGGTAAGGCTGTCGGAATGGATTTCGGTTTGAAGCACTTCCTCAATCTGGATGACAGTTCCGTGATAGATTCTCCCCAGTGGTACAAAGCCTCGCTCAAAGAGCTGCAGGTAGCTCACCGTGCGGTGTCCCGCTGCCAGAAAGGCAGCCAGAACCGCCGGAGAGCTATCCGGCACCTGGAGCGGGTGTACCAGCGCATCAGCAATCGCAGGCGCGATTGGTTCTTCAAACTGGCAAACCAGGTTGTTGGCGAGTATGCTATCATCTGTATCGAGGACCTTAATCTCGATGGGATGAAGCGCTTGTGGGGACGGAAGGTTTCTGACCTCGCTTTTGCAGAGTTTGTATCCATCCTGGAATGGGTGGCCAGCAACGCTGGGTCCACTGTCGTGAAAATCGACCGGTGGGTGCCATCCAGCAAGGCCTGTCATGTGTGTGGAACAGTCAACCCGAATCTCACACTGAAGCAGCGGCACTGGACATGTGATTGCTGTCACGCCATTCTGGACAGGGATACTAATGCAGCTATCAACATTAAAAAGCTTGGTCTGGCCCAGTTAGGATATTCAGTCTAAGCTATTTAACATCATGTGGGTGGGGCATCATCCACTGTGGAGGAGCGGTAAGACTGGGTCAGCCAGCAGCTCCGTTGAAGCACAATTTCTATGTCTCAAAGGGTAGAATCCCCTGGCTTTAGACATGGGGAGTATGTCAATTTGAGGTTAAAAAGTTAATTGCGCGTTGTACCGTGCCAAGCCTAACGCAAATGATTTGCAGCGGTGCGCCATATTCTTGTTCAAGGTTTCTGACGGCGTTTTCATCGTTGGCATCATAGGCCGCGTTGAGTTCGGCAGCTTGATGACTCAACGTGTTTTCGGCGACCTTGAGGTCTGAGAAGATGTCTTTCTTCTCAGCCTCGTTCATATCTGAAAGATAGGTGACGATGTCTGCCCAAGGCGTATCGTTAATCAGGTGTTGCACTGTCATATTCTTCTATACGCAATGTTTTCATTGCGCCCTCCTGTTTATTATATACCTGATGTATTTATACATATTAGAGAAATGTTGTATTTGCCACATTCTTTAAGGACACCAAACAGCGCCTTTCTTTATACTTATTATACCACAAAACAGAAGAAAATACAATCAGAGCAATCACAGACAACAGGCATAGTTAGTCTAGCTTAATGATTTTTTCGTACAACATAAAGAATTTCCGACCAATGGGACGGTTCTCGTGATAATGACCGAAGAACCAGTCCTTATAGTCACAATTATTTTTCAGCTGTTCGAAATAGTCCGTCAGTTTGTCGTGTTGATAGAAGCCGCTGCCTATAACATCGACAATGCTGGAAGGAGCACAGTGTGTGACAATCAGGTCAACGGACCGGCCACAAGCGTTGAGGTTCTTTTCGGCCTCTGCGTATTCTTCCTCCGAGGGCATCTCTTCAGGCCACCAAGAAACACCAAGAACACGGTACATGGCATATATTCTGTCGAGGTACTTTCTTTTTTCATGGAATTCTGGGTCATTTGGGTCAAGAATACCATCTTTGATGTCATGGGAAGCCGCGCCACCCATAGCAAATATCCGTTTCCCGCCAACATCTTCGAATACCTGGCCTCGCATTAGATGGATAATCGACGGGCGAATAAACTGTACTTTGCCACCATGCCATTCCTCAACGGGATATGTTTTTAGCATGTCAAAATTTTCGTGGTTGCCGGAAACGAAAAGAGTCGTGAATGGTTTGTTTTCCAACCAATCGAGCCAATAGTTTTCTCGTTTGCTTCCGTTCCAAACAAGACCAAAATCACCGCAAACAATCACATAATCATTTTTAGACATCAGCATTTGCTCGGGGAATTCGGTAGTCGAAAACCTGGAAACGTCAGAATGTGTATCGCCGGTTATATATATCATAGCTTTCCTCCGCGCTCATGTTTCGCCTGTCTCTTCTTTATATTATACCATAAAAATATATCGAACACACGCCTCATTTTTTGAATAAAGCTGGATGTAAGTGATTGTGTCGCAAAGTGAATATAATACTATGTGCTAAAGATACAAAACTCAAACTCTCAACCGAAAACCTGACGAACAAACGCGGCCTCTTTTTGAGAGCCGCGTATTTGTTTGCATAGACTAGCTCATTCGCTACGAAATCCGCCCCGGAAACACCGCAATTTGATGCAAAGATTTACGAATTGTGGTATAATAAGAAAGGAGAATGCGATAGTGCCTAATGCCAACCTTGCATGTTGGTCAGGAGAAATTCTGACAAGGGTGTAGGGTGCAGGCATCATGGGCATTGCTCATGTGGAACGTACGTAACCCGCAGGTTAGCTGCGAGGGAACGCACTGCCGGGTTTTCCCAGCTCGGTAGGGTCAGGTGAATCATCTACAAAGCGTACGCTCAGCCAGGGGAAACATTACCTTCCGCAAGGAAGAGTTTTATCGAAAAGGGGGAGCGTCATGGCTACAGTTTATGTATTGTCAAAGACCGGCAAACCCTTGATGCCTACGACCCGCTGTGGCCATGTGCGTTTACTTCTTAAACAGAATGGACATCGGAATGAAACCTGGCGATATCATCCAACGGATTGCGGCGCAGTATGACCTCTCCACTGACGCTGCGAAAACCTATTACAACGAGGTCATTAACGCATAATACCGTTTTTCTCGGTTGAAAGAGTTTGTGCTTTAGCAAAACGGCCGTCTCTCCATACAGGAGAGGCGGTTTTCTTTTATGCTCGGAAAATGTAATGTCGCAAAGTGAGTATAATATTCCATGCCAAAGAAAAGAAACAGCTTCATGCTCAACAATTGAAAATCTACCATTACGGCAGCCATCGGTTTTAGATGGCTGCCTTTCTTTGGCGAAAGTTGCGCTGTGGAACTCGGCGATAACATAGATTCCGGTTTCTGACCGGCAACAGCCTGGTGACAGACTGATTTTATATAGCAACCACCTCGATGGGTGGTATCACACATCATCGCAAATAGCGAGAAAGAGAAAGGAAATGTAATATGGCTAACACCAATACTCAAAACAAAGCCGACCTTCGTGACAACCTTACGCATCTCGATGAAAAGACGCGTGAGATGTATCTACGGACTTGTTCGGAAAATGCAAGTCACTATGACCCATCTGTCTTTGTTGAGGCTCTTGTCGATGAAGCTGGCACGATGCATTTGTTTGTGCCGGCCAAAAAACGGATGGCCTGGTTTAAAACGGATTATCCGGAAGGCATCGTTGCACCGGACCCGCCGCAGTATGTTGGCCGGCGTGTAACCATCACGGTCCGTATTTACAAGAATCGAGATGACTTCCGCAACAATTTGCCAGCAGCCGTCAATATGGCAACGCGTGTGCTCAATGATAACGACGCATATTGCGTCGACACCTGCGTGACACGTGCTCAAAGCCGTGCGCTGCGTGATTTGGGTTATGACCTACCACGCGATGCACATTACATCGAAGGGTGGACTCCTACCCAGCACGTTAAGAAAGAACTGCCGGATGACGCGCTGGAATCCAGTATGACCATTGCGGACTTCATGCCCACAATGGCGCCGACTGTCCCCGAGCACGTCCCGGTTCCTGAAACTACACCTGCACAGGTGTCTGAACCGGCAGCGTCTATTACAAAGACCGACGAAAAATCCGTTGACGATGGGAAGAAACCGGCCGAAGAAGAAAATGGGACACAGTCTGAACCCCCGGCAAAGCGTCGTGGCCGTCCTCGTAAGGTAAAAGCGCCTGAAGAAGAGGCAGAACTCAAATCCATCGATACTGCTACTTCGGCCCAGAAACTGGAACCCATTCAGACTGCAATGGTTGACGCCACCTCGGATACTGTAGACCAAACAGTTAATAACGCTATTGATGAAGCGACGGCGGTAGAGCTTGCCACCATCGAATCTGCAGAGACGCCCGATTTGCTCGACCGAGCCAAAGGAGTGTTTGCCACGGTCGGCGAGGCCGAAGGTTACACGAGCCGCATTATCGGCGGGAAGACTGTCGCAGAACAGCCTGAGATGCGCATTATCTATTTTGCGCGTAAGGCTATGGCTGGCAGTTGCCGGGATGAAAAACTCGGTTTAGCCGCCTATATGGTAGCGAAAGACCGCCATTACCAAATCTGATTGACTCTTTTCAGAGCCCGGCGGTTTTCGAATGAGCCGCCGGGATTTTTCATAGAGGAGGTTGAAACGCGCAGTGCGTACGAGAAATGAAGTTGATGTGACGAGCATCACTCTCGATGAGGTTATGCGCCTCATCAACCCAAGAATAAAAAAAATCCGACAGACGGGTGAGATGCAGGTCATGTGCCCGCTAAACCCTAAAGAGGATTTCGATATCAATACACATACTGGCAATTTCAAATGTTGGCATAACTGCCCGGATTGTCCGGTCGGAGGTAAAGGCAATTCCGTCAACCTATATCGACTCTTTAATCCGAATCTTTCTTTCGGAAAGGCGGTTCGTGCTATTACGGAACACCGTATGACGCCAGATTTGCCGCCTCGGCAGGTAATTGCTAAACCCAAGCCCATTCCGAATGCCAATATGGCAAGCATCGAAGAACGGGATAAGACTTATCGCGCCTTTTTGTCATATTTGACTCTCAGCGACAAACACCGCGAAAACTTTCGGAAACGCGGTCTTTCGGATGTGCAAATTGATGAGCTCGGCGTCAAATCTATTCCGTCTTGCGGCGTAGTATCCATTCCTGCAGCTCTCAAAGGTGAGGGATTCACCCTGAAAGGGGTTCCTCTCTTTGGTATGAGGGATGGTCAATGGCGGTTAGGTCTTGTGAAAGGTAAAACTGGATGTTATGTTCCTTATTACGATAGGGAAAGGCGCATCCAGCAACTTCAGATTCGATATGACATTGATATCACCCCGGAAATGACCGAGAAGGAAGTGAAAGAGCAGAAGAGCAACCGTTATCGTTGGGCTACATCTGGCTTCCTGTATAATGGGTGTTCCGCTACCAATATTGTATTTTGGGGCCGCGCCGAGAAATTCAAAAATGAGGAAGTCGTCTACATCACGGAAGGTGGCATCAAGGCCTCTGTAGCCAGCTATCTTAGCAATCTGTGGTTTATTGGCACGACCAGTGCTTCAACGACGGACGCATTCGCCGAAATTATCGACTGGTGTAAAGAAAACCACAAGATTCCAGTTGATGCCTATGACATGGATGGCAAAATTCTTCCTGGAGAGACAGTTATTCCTGAACGAGCCTTTAAAATGAATAAGAAGTCGTATCCTGCAGCTATTGTCAAGGAGATGGAAGCTGGTAGCAACCGTATTCTTGTTCAGAATAAAAGCGGTAAATACCGGGTGGTCAACGGGAACGTAAAGCGGTCGCTCGAACGATTCCATGAAATTGCTCAAGACAAAGGCGTCCAGTTCTATACCTGGTACTGGGACCCTGAGTATAAGGGTATTGACGACTATCTGCTTGCCCAAACCTATCGTGGCGGTGACCTGACTTGGGATGGTGCCGCGCATATCTCAGACGATGTCGATAATACCACTGCTGCTAAAAAGGATAAAGAACCTAAGGCAAAAGCTGAACCCTTTCCCAAGGTTCCGCCTGCTGCAGGGCAAATCGACCCGTTCTTTATCCCTAAGGTATTTTGATGAGGTGGTGGCAATATGCCTTTAACACATATCAGAAGGCCATTCCTTTATGGTGGAAAATGGCTTTTTCGTTTGAGAGTTTCCGAACATGCTGCGCAACGAATTTATAAGCGCGGTGAGGATGTAACCGTTACGGGGTTCATGAATTCTTTCGCCAAGATACTGGAAGAAACCACGGCTCTTGCCGAATTGCCAAAGCCACAAGCCGGGGAAAGCTATGTTTTCTTCATACAGAAGACATCCGAAATAGTGTTCGTTTTGTTTGCAGCAATGGAACAAGGAACAGTTCCAACTAAGCGACCGATAGAACTCAATGTTATTGTTGAGACGTATCTTCTTCCGTTTTCCAAAAGTCACTTTCTCAAGATTCACACAGCAGATAGAGATAAGTGCATTGCCATTTTGGAAGATGGAACTGTAGTGCCTGGCAAACACAACGAATGGTTTGTTTGACTCTTATTCTTGAAAGGACGAAAAATCGTGAAAAAGACCGAGTTGGCGATGCTCACCACAAAGGGTGACATTCAAAGACTGATTGATGAGAAGTTCAGTGAGTGGGATTCCATCCATGAATCTGGCTCTGATGGTACCTCCTATATGCCGGACGGGTATTTACTCAACAACCTTCGCCATGACATCATTCAGCTCCGTGTCCGCAAAGCACGGCTGTTTGATAACGAGGTTGTTGGACAACTGACATTCGACGGAGGGGAAGTGCAGGCAGAGCGAAATATCCCAGACCTTCTTCCCATGAATTGGTCGGCCGATAATTCTAAAGCGCAAAAGAGTGCTTTTCTAAAAAACTACTTTGCCGAAAAATATCAGGTCAATACCTGACATGCTTTTGGACAAGTAATCCACGAGGGTGTATGCTGCGGGGGTTCACTCGCACCATACACCCTCTCTTTTTTGTTTTTGCTACTTACATTTTTCTGGAAAGAGTAGTTACAGTTGTTCAATGGCGCAAAGTATATAGAATAATACTGTTCTAAGTAATGCAAATAACCTTTTCAGGTGCCAATTTTAAGCAAATCAGCTGTTCCGTGATGCCACTCATTTGTGGTATCTGGATATGCCATGAGACTTAATGAGGCATCTGTTTTTTGTTTGCCTTATTGAGAACATTTGTCAGCGCGACCACTCACCACAACTGGTGATTGTTCGCTCCACCTATCCCGATACTATCGGGACCGAAACCATGGTAGGAGGTATTCACCATGAAGAAACTGAACATGTCCGACTTCAACATCACCGCTGAGCAGAAAGAGGCCGCCAACAAGGCTGCCAATACTGCGAAGAAAACTGCTCTTCTGGCAGCCAAGCGTGGGTACCAGTTCCTCAAGGCTCTGGTTGCCCGTCTCCTGAGCATCGTCCACCTGGAGCGTTTCGCCGCGCCCCTGACGATTCTCCTGCTGTTCTCGGTCGTTGTTACGGTCCTGAACATGGTCCCCGGCTTTAGCATCGTCGCACACTTTGCGGCTGATGTTATCGCCAAGCTGATTTCCTTTATCATCCTCGCGGTGGTAGGAATCAAGCTGTTTGGTTTCATCAAGCGCTGCGTCAATGACGTCCGCGCTGAGGAAGCCCAGCAGCAGGAATCTGCCTCGGATTCGTCCGATAAGCAGATTTAACGCGCTTCGGCGCCGAGTTCCCGTGCCTTAACGGGTTGCTTGCTTTGTCACGGGGGTAAGCGTCAAAGTCCGTGACTAACCACCCATGATTCTGTAGAGCATTGCTCTAAAGGATTGTGGGTGCTGTGCTGCTGAAATGTGAGCACAAGGCGCTGTTCCTATAAGAGTTGGTTCTATGAGTGGCATTTGCCATTCATAGAATTAACTCGAAGTGGGGCGGCAACGGGTATTTCCTTCTGACGGGATTCGCTGTGTGCTTTGGCACATAGTTAATTTCGCTGAACGCCAAGGAAATATCGCGCTCCTGCTTCGCCAGCAGGTTCTCATTTCTCCGCTGTGAGGATTTGAGGTAAAAAGCTCACAGTTTGTCCACGGAGAACCCCGGTTTCGCACCCGGCGTTGCTCTTTGGATACGTCGAAAGACGCCCCAGAGTACATGATTTGTGCTCTTGAAGGACTTGAGGGAAGGTGTTGGCGCACCTTTTCGAATAGTTCCTCTTGTTGGAAAGGTTTGCCTTCCTGACAAGAGCCTGCGATATAGATGGGGCCGCGAACCTTATCTCTCTGTCGTGGAATATGAGTGACCCTGGACTCTGTCCTGAGGTTGCTGGGGTGTGAGGCAAGTCTGTATAGGCTACCTCTTTTCGATACTTTCCACTTCGGTGGAAAGCGCGGACCGTGGTAACATGGCCGCATAATCAATCCTATAAGGTTAGCCGAAGTGGATTGATGGGGAAGTGGTACCGCCTTAATGCGTACCTTGGAAGGGCTGTCTCCTTCCAACACTTGCCCTGCAAGTGGAATTGAACACTAAGGTAGTATGGCGAGGGCGATACTAAGGTGCTCACAATTCGCTAAGAGAGCGGATTGAAAAAAGACATTTCTCTTGAATGAGGATGGTTTTGACGGTACCTATACGCCAGAACGAAATTCATTCATCGTGGACAGAGTTTCTGTTTGCGGAGGGCACCCTTGAAATGGGTAGTCGGCTGATGCTCTCTTCATCAGCAATACAGGGTTATACCTGAGTTCCCGTGGCTGTTTGTCCCGAGCACCTGTTTTGTCTTTTCATCTTCGCATCTGCATTTTTGTTTGTGTGCCAGTCTGGCACACAAAATGAATGTTCAGATGTGAGTGTCAAGGCGAAGCAGGCCGCTCGGCGACAAACAACGGCGGTGGGCGCCCCCGGAAGGGGGCACTTTGGAGGGAGTATCCCTCCAGTCAGGAGAAGGACGCGAGTAGAGGGACTGAATCCTCTACAAACGTCCTTCTTTTTTGTACATATTTGTTTGGTCGCAAAGTGAATATAATACTTGAGCTAAAGAAAACAATCACCGCATCTCGGTCCTTATAATTGGAAATCTGCTATTCAGGCAGTCGCATGTTATGTGCGGCTGCTTTTTTCTTTAGCAAAAGATGTGCCGTGGAACTCGGCAATGACATAGATTCCGGTCCATGACCGGCAACAGATGGGCGACCATCTGAAATTATATTCCAGTTCACATCAACAGGTGACACAATCCAAGAATGTTTCCAGCGTTGATAATGTAGAGGAGGCAAACGGCCTGATTTATTGTATTCGCGGCGTAGAAAACGACAACCCGCTTTATGTGGATTCATGGCAAGAGTTCGCACAAATCACACTCGAATCTGGGCTCCAAACTTTTTCGCTGTATGTAGCCGAGAAGGTGTATAATATTGAGGTCGAGTTCTGGTGTGGTGAGCCTGGCAAAGCGGAAGAACACGTTGAGGATGGCGAAGGTTTCCAAAATCTGTATGATGACTACTATGCCAATCAGATGCTTGACCTCGCTGACCCGCAAGATTGCCAAACTTTAGAAGACCTGATTTTGCAAATGGTTGACAACACGATTTGAAAAGGAGAAAAAACATGACCGATATTCGAAATAGATATGATAAACTGAAAACGTTGCTGGAACAGTATAACGACGCATACTATAATCAGGATGCGCCGTTAGTCACAGATGAGGAATACGACAAACTGCTACACCAAATTCGTGACTTGGAGGCTGAATACCCAGAACTCGTAACGCCAGACAGCCCCACGCAGAAAGTTGGTGGTAAACGGGTTATCGGCATTCCCGTTAGCCATGAGGTGCCGATGCTTTCGCTTCTGGATGTGTTTGACGAGAAGGCGGTCGAAGACTTCATTTCTTCTGTCAAAAAGGAACTTGGCGAGTTCAGCAATCAACCGGTATCATTCGATGTCGAGTACAAGATTGACGGGTTGAGCCTATCGCTTGTCTATGAGAAGGGGCAACTCGTACAGGCTTCCACGCGTGGTGATGGACATATCGGAGAAGATGTGACCACTAATGTGATGGCGTTGCCGTCTGTTCCGAAGACCATCAATACAAAACACATCGATTTGCTGGAAGTTCGCTGCGAGTGCTATATGAGCGAAGGAGACTTCGCGCGTGTAAATGAGCAGCAGGAAAGGACCGGTAAAAAGGTATTTGCTAATCCGCGTAACTGTGCTGCCGGCACCTTGCGCCAAGCAGACCCGGCTATTGCTGCCGAGCGCAATCTCCAGGTAATTGCCTTCAATATCCAGCGAAAAGTTGTTGATGGCGTTACTCAAATGGGCGGTTCGCATGCTGCACAGATGAACGTGCTCCATAATCTTGGCTTCACCACGGCCACGGCAGCGCAATGTTGCCAAACTGTCCATGATGTTATTGCTGCAATTCGAGAAATTGGTGCGAAACGGGATTCACTAGCGTTCCCAATGGATGGTGCAGTTGTTAAGGTCGATGACCTAAATCAGCGTCAGGTTCTTGGCGAACGCACGAAAACACCTAAGTGGGCTATCGCTTTCAAGTATCCGCCGGCTGAAAAGAGTACTGTGATTCGGGAAATTCAGCTTCAAACGGGACGCACTGGCCGCATAACACCGGTCGCCATTTTTGACCCGATTCAACTCGCAGGCACAACTGTACAGCGGGCCACGCTAAACAATCAGGCATTCATCAATGCTCTGGATATTCGAATTGGTTCCACTGTTGTTGTTCGCAAGGCGGCGGAAATTATTCCGCAAATCACCATGGTTGAACAGGAAAAGCAGCCTAAAGATGTAGCTACGTTCGTCATTGACAAGTGCCCTGTGTGCGGTGCTCCCGTAGCTCCTATCAACGATTCAGTTGACCTTTTCTGTACGAATGATATGTGCCCTGCCAAGGTCGTGAACCGTATTATCCACTTTGCATCTCGTCCCTGCATGGATATTAAGGGACTCGGTGAAAGTAAGGTTCAAGACCTGGTTGACAGCAAAATGGTCAATTCGCCGGCAGACCTATACTGGTTGGAAGATGAGTCTCTTGAACTAATTGAGATGTATGGCGAAAAAATCACAATCAAGTTGCTGGATGCCATTGAAGCGTCGAAAAAACAGCCGGCTGTCAAGGTCCTAAAGGCTCTTGGCTGGCGGAATATCGGTGGGAACGTAGCCGAGATTCTGCTCGACAAATTTGGCAGTATTCAGAATCTTTTCGATAGTGGTCTTGAACACATGGATGAAGTTGCTGCCCTTGATGGTATTGGCCCCGGCCTTGCTAAAGATATCTCGGATATGCTTTCTAACTCCGAGATGCAGACCGAAGTGAAACGCTTAGCTGCGGCAGGTGTCAACATGACTCATACCCGTGCCAACGTTTCTACTACAAGCGGGGCAGCAGGAAAAACATTCGTCATCACGGGCACACTTTCCGGTATGACTCGTGATGAAGCAAAAGCCTTTATCGAGGCGCATGGTGGCAAGGTGACCGGGAGCGTCAGCAAGAAGACGGATTATCTGCTCGCTGGTGAAAATGCTGGTAGTAAGCTGGAAAAAGCCCAGAATCTTGGTATACGAATCATCTCTGAGGTAGAGTTGTCTTCGATTCTTGGCATTGACACCAATGGTTAACACCATCACACTGTTAAGATAAGCCGCCCGCCAGTTTGTTTGCTGGTGGGCGGCTCTTTTTGCTTTTTGTGTATGTTTTAGGCTTCTGCCGCGTCGTTGTCGGCGCTCGGCCAATCGGGGTCTCTGTCGTAAAGATAATGCAGGGAGAGCAGCGAACCATCTGGAAGAATAGTAAAGTTGCCGAAGGCACGCTTGATGCCCATTTCCGGATGCTTTTCGTTGAGCTTCTTTACCAAAGCCTGTGTACGCATGTTCAGCAGGACATCATCCATCGCCGCAGACTGCAGCAAAGCGGAAACGACAGTTTCATTATCCGATACATCTTCCGTGAACATTTTGCTGATGATATCTTCTGCCATCTTGTCAGCGACTTCCGGCCGCGTTTCTTTAGCAATGAACATCGTGGGCGTCGGAACACAGCGTCCACCAAAATAAACAAAATCACCATCGGGCGTCGAGATGCCGAGTTTTGCCAGCTCTTCGCGCAAAACTTCAGAACGGACGGCTACAGCTTCCTGCCCAAGAGGAATCGAAAGGTCGGCAAGGTTATGAACCGAAGAAGCAAAGTCCTCGTAGGTAGTGTCGTCAAAAGGATAGTTAGTGCCAGTTGCCAGCATTGTAAAAACTTGATTCTCAATTTCCGCAGCGGTTTCAGGAGGCAGATTGTATTCATCAAGGTTGTACTTCATATGGTTACTCCTTTATATTGAATGCGCAATCGCATATATTGTTGTTTCCGTATACTTATTATACCACATTGAGCAAATATTTGCAATAAGCAAAGTGCTTGCTTTCGTTGCGGTAGCCCGGTAAAAATGGTATAATTAAAATATACGGAGGAACTATGGATGTCCAAGTTAAAAGTATACAACTTCATCAGATGGCTAACGCCAATTGTGGCATGCGCTGCTGTGGGGGCTTTCCTTTTCGGCATCGTATTTGGACTGGTTCAAGTGCCAAGCGGGAGCATGAAAGATACGATTCCCGAAAACAGTATCTCCATCATTTTGAGAAAGCCTTTCTGGAATGGGATGCCAGAGCGTGGGGATATCATTGTTTTCAAACCATCGGTAACCAACACCGTAGACGAGAACAGCGGCAACAAATCTCTGCTAATCAAGCGGGTCGTAGGTCTTCCTGGTGATACTGTCGTTATCCGTAATGGAATTACATATATAAATGGTGAAAGATATGATGAGCCTTGGTTGAAGGAGCATCCAAAGGACTTGGATTTCGGTCCATTCATTGTTGGTGAGAACGAAGTTTTTGTAATGGGCGATAACCGAAATCACTCGGTAGATTCACGATATTGGATTTCACCAATGGTAGGTTTCGAAAACTTTGTTGGAATTTTAATGCACACGTTCAAATAATTGTGCGGCGTTTGTTGCATTTACAAGTGCAACGCGGTATAATATATATGGTCAATATCTTAACCCCCTTATTTCGAAAATGGCGAATCGAAATTAGCAACTCAGTTGCAGATACATATATGTATTGGCGACGCATTATGACACTGAACGCTGGGTCATAGGGCTGTGAAAAGGTTTGGCATAGAAATAAGGGGACACGGCATCCGAATGCCGTGAAAAAGATAACCGGGGAGCTGACCGCCCCCGGAAGGGGGCCTTGCTGGCAGAGCCAGCGAGACTCCTTTTTTGTTTTCCGTGCATTCATGTCGCAAAGTGAGTATAATAGAACACGATGAACCAAATAACTGGCTTTTATGCTAACAAAACTGAAAATCGGCAATCGTGACCGTCATTCTCAATGGATGATGGTCTTTTTTTGCCTTTCAAAAAAGGAGGGAATACTTTATGGTTCTTCGTGTCAATGACGTATCTTATAAAAAAGGTGCGTTTAAAAGAAATTTCAAAAAAGCCGAGCTGGGCAATACATATGATGTCTACCTGCATCGCAAAAAAGATGTAGGGGATAATTACGAACAAATTGAGCATGGTAAGATGGGTGTAGTGGTCGGCTCGGCAGCAGACAAGTGCATTCAAAAGCTCGCATACGGCTGCAATCGCATTGATATTGTCGAGTTTATGTCAAATCGCTACTTAGCGTGTTTTCGTGAATCTCTTATTCAAGTGTCTACTTATCTTGAAATCGAGGATTTTACTCCGTTTAAGTTTCAGGAGGCAGCACTTTGATGTTTCGAAAGGGAGACATCGTGTATACCAATATGGGGTCAAAAGACACGACTTACCATACACAACGCGGTTGGAGACCTGCCGTCGTCATAGCTCGGTCTGAAACCGATAAGTATACCGTTATTCCATTTACAACCAAGAAAAAGAATATTCTCCCAACCCATGTCCTGATATCAGATAATTATATGCCTGTAATAAAAGGTGAGAATGTTATTCTGTGCGAAAATTGCACCCAACTGCCAAGTGACCGTGTGTCTGTGTATAAACCCATGTACAACATACGCCTGTCTAATCCAGACATCTGGGAGAATATTCTAAAAGGACTCTCGAATCAGTTATCCAAAAAGTTTGACCAATTTGCCGAGAAAGTAGAACCAAATTACCGCCGGGGTTCCGTTGTGAGAATCAAAGGAGCCTCGGCTATTTTTTTAATTGTCTCTAACGAAAAGAACAATCTCTATTCCGGCAACCTAACCATTATGCCATTACGCATAAAACAGGTGTCGGAAACGTGTTTGTCTGCGGACTTTGAAAATCAGGAATTGTGTGCAGCGGACTTATCTGCCTGCATAAACATTGCGAAAGGTGAGATATCAGAGTATCTGGGATATGTTGGCAAGGGTTTTGCCAACTCCATAGTCAAAGAATTCCTGCAAAGAATCAAGGAAGAAGGATGAGTTAGATTGCATGGCGCCTGTAGTGGCGCCATTTTCTTTTGGATGTCGCAAAGTGAGTATACTAATCTCTGTCAAAGACGAAAAACAGGATTTTTATCCTCAAGTAACTGAAAACCTGTACAGCAACAGCCATTTCCTATTTTTTGGGGTGGCTGTTTCTCTTTGGCAGAACGAAATCCGATTTATTCGGGAGAAAGGAGAACGTGAAATATCCGCAAGCACCTAAACAGGTGCTCCAAAATTCAAATGCCAAATAGGCAATTTACACATTGAAGGAGCAAAATGATGACTAAGAAATTCGAAAAAAAGATGCAAGAACTGACCGCCAAGTATACCCGCGACATGCTTTGCGCTGTTATCGCATTTGAGTACGATATGGGTGTAGATAGTTATGGCATGGACCCGGACGAGGTCATGGCCTGTGTGGATATGGAATCGCTGTATAATGCAGTCGACGAGATGTCCTCGGACTTTGAAGATATGGTCAATGAATACGGTGAGCGCAAGATGCTGGCCGGACTCCGTGAATATATGGAGGACGAAGATGGAATCTTTGACGATAACACCGTCAGTGCTACCGCCAATCAGTCCAACGTCGTTGCCGGCACCCCGAAAGTGCAGGCAAAGGCCGTCAGTGCCCAGGCAGTTGTTGCAAAAAATGCAACTACTGCACCTGCGCCGGCACCTCAGAAAACGACACAAACACAGCCGGTTCCTACTCACAACTATCCGAATCCCGTTCACGATAACTTTGAGTGCGCTTTCCAGGCCTGGAAAGAACTCAGTGATTGCGTGCAAGATTTGGAAGCTACGGAAGTCGTCTACACTCATGATGATGATTTGCAGTCTTCCAATCCTGACCTGGACCCGGTGCAGGCTAACCTCGTCGTTGGGACTGTTGACGACACCCCGATGTTTGCTGGCAGCATGGCGCAGACTATGGGCAGCAGTGCTGATGCAGTGTTGTCCACTATGCGCAGCCAGAAAGGCACAGGGCTTACCCTTAAAGTCGGCCAACGTATTGTTCCGATTGGCTTTTCAGCTATCAATGGCATGAACGACTGTGCAGGTCTTAAACCGAATGGATTTATGCGCAATTGGAAGGTAAGTGGCCAAGAAGCTGCTATCCGGTACAATGAGCAGTTCCATAACGGCAAAGGCGGTGTCACCGTAATTGAGCGGTGCGAAAAGATTCGTGCCATGTGCAGTGCCCGCTTTGCATACGGCAAGTTTTCTGACATCATGCAGATGTTTGAGAATTACTGGAAAGCAAAGTGGCCCAAGGCAACGGTACAGGGAATGTACATTTCCCACACGGTTCTTCGTTGGCAGCTGAATCTGTCGGAATATAAGGCAGAAACGTTCAAGGGATTTCCTGAACTGCTCAAATCCGGCTACCATATGGTTCTCCAGTTTGCCACGAGCAATACAGCCGATTCTGCATTTCGCATTACTCCTGCTCTGCAGGAAAAGAACGGTGTTGTTGCACCTCTTTGCCAGCAAGATGAGGGCGTACATGTTCGGCATACTGCACGTGGCAATTTTGGTGAACGCGTCAACGCTTTGATGAACGCGGTCCTTGCCTCGTTCGACAAATGTGATGGCATTCTGAAAAATGCAGCGGACCGCATGGAAGAGCTGAAACACATCACGATTCACAATCCATACAATGCGGTGCTCCGCGTTATGGATGAGTGCAACGTTAACAAAAAGCAGGGAATGGAGGCTGCCACCAATTTCCAGTCGTTTATCGGCTCGAACTCGGCCTCTGCGTTCGATTGTTTCCTCGTGGTGATGAATGCTTACAGCTTCGTCTGCCGCGACAACCCGCAGAACCAGGACATCCGATTCACTGCATCCCTGACCGTTGGCAAAGCCGCGAATATCAACTGGGAACAGTACGATATTCCCGGCGATTATAAGTGGTAATCCACCCAGCAAACATTATTTGTCTTTGGGCGGCAACTGTAATAGGTTGCCGCTCTTCCTTTTTGAAAGAGAGGTTTAACAATGCTTGTTCAAGAGTATCTTGGCGGTTGTCGAAATAATGTCATCGAAGCACTGAAGACCTATGATGGTCTATTCACTGATGCTGCCGTAAAGGCATATGCAGCATATCGTTGGGGGCTTGTCCCTACTGAAAGCAACGACACGACCGCTGCGTGGTTGGACACGCTGACTGTCATTACGCCTGATGCATTCAATACGGCAAAAGCTGTGATGGACAAACAGTTTGACCACTTTGCGGACGAGTATGGCGATGCATTCACCTGCAATATCGTGAAAGAACGATATTCGTTGGTTCCTGGCAACCCGCACATGCAGAGCCAGCAAGCGAGCTTCGATGGGAGCGACAAAAACACAGACCACAGCCCGAACATTTTGTACCATCTTGAAAATGTTGGTACGGAAATCGGACAGGCGATGCGTGAAGCTGTTCTGGATAACGCGTCCGATGAAGCCAAACAGTTCTTCCATAATCTGGATTACGACCCTGTTCGACTTGTGGATGGGGCAGACCTTTCCTCGAAAATGTGGCATGAAATGCGGCATTATTCCATCGGCATGAGCGAGCTGGGCTGCCTGACTGGCAATTCCCCGTTCAATAACAGTATGGGTGTATGGCACGCAAAGCTTCGTCATCCTGTTCAGATAGAACTGTCTGAACGCGAGAGAGCCGAAAAGGAACGCATTTTTTCCTGGGGCCACCAGGCAGAAAGTTATCTGCGCGAACTGGTCCCTATGCATCCCGAATTCGGTGGCTGCAAAGTCATCGTTGACCCGATGGTCTTTGGTAGTGTAGATAAACCTTGGCTTACCTGTAACCTGGATGCTATCCTGGCCTGGCCGGATGGTCATTACAGCCTCCTTGAGTTCAAGGCTCCGTCTTCTTATAAGAGGGCTGAGTACGAGGACAACAAGGTTCCGGCTTACTATTATGACCAGATTCAGGGGCAGATGATGTTGCTGAATGTGGACGATGCGTACCTGGTCGCTCTATTTGACCGGGACACCTTTACGGTGTCCCACGTCTACCGCGACCTTGACTATCAGATGGACCTGGCCAAATTGGCTGAATTGTTCTGGCACAATAATATTCTTGGTAACACGCCGCCGGAACTTAACGGGAATGGCGATACGATTATCGAAATGATGAATCGGTACTACGGGCATTCCGATTCGAGCAAGCCGGAAGTCATGCTGGACGAAGAAGAATTTGCCTCGATTCTTGATGAGGCGGATTACTATAGCCAGCAGAAAAAAGCATTCACGAAAGAAGCTGATAAGGCCGAAAAAGCCTACACGGATGCCATTGCCCGCGTTATCGCAGCAATGGGACAATCAACCACTGCGGTCTGTACAGACCGGGTGAGTGGATGCGTGTACAAAATCAAATACGCCGAAACAGCCGTATCGCCTGCTATGAATAAGGATTCGATTCTCAAACTGCGTAACGAAAACATTTCGCTATATCAGCAAATCGAACCGTATGTTTCGTATCGGGGCGGTTCTCGGCGGTTTACGATGAAAAAAATCACGAAAGGTGGACATTGATGGAAAAAAGACGGGTCAATTTTTATTATTGCCCTGCAGATAACTCGAATCCGTTGCCTGAAATTTCAGTTGTAGAGACTGCCCTGGCAATCAACGGAATAAAAGCATATGGATATTCAGACGCCCTTTCTGAAAAAAGACCATTCGATTATTCGATGGTGCAGAAGGGGGCTGAAGAATCCTTATTAAGGGCCTGCGATATGGTGATTTTCTCAAATTACCATAAACAGGCAGCCAAATCTGAAAAGGTGCTGCATGAGGCCGAGCAATGGGGCCTTGTGTCGTATACTTTTCGCGGCGAAGCCATTGACAAGGTGAAAGACTTTGCAGAATGTATCGCTGCATGTCAAAAATTACTGGGCCGCAAACAAACGCCGCCCATTCTTATATAAAATGAAAGGACGAAACGCATGGTACAGTTGGGAGAGAAAGTTTCCTTCGTTGCTACCTATAAGTCGGATTTGCTGGAGAAGAATGGTTGGCGGCTTAGTACCTTTTTTACAAAGTACGACCCGACATATTTTCCTGGCCAGCATAAGGAAACTGACGTCGGTAAGGAGCTGAAATTTACTGCCAAGGGGAAGTTCGCACCATCATATCCCGGAGAGATTCTGGAATTGACAGGCGAATGGACCTTTAATAAAAAAGGGCAGGACTATCAGTTCGTTGTCCAATTGGCAATACCGAATGTTCCTACCGATAGAGAGGAAAGCCGTAAATTTGTTCGCTGCTCTGTAAAAGGCATCGGACCCAAGCTGGCTGACCAAATTATTGCGTGGTGCGATGGAGACTTATCCAAAATTTCCGAGCAGCCACGCGTTGTGGCTGCATCTATCAAGGGCCTATCAGAGCGTAAAGCAAAGCTACTTGCCAGCAAGATTGACGAGGCGTCTGCAACATCTGCTTTGACCAGGCTGCTAAAACGGGTCATTGAATCTGCTACGATTCGCAAATTGGTAAACACCTATGGCCGTGACGCTTATGAACGTGTTACTCAGCGGCCTTACGATGCCATTAACATTATCGGTTTCGAGAACGCCGACCGCATCGCTCTTGCTATGGATTTCAAGCCCCAGAAGGAGGAACGTATCGATGGCGCTGCACTTTATGCCTTAAATGTTCTACGAGCCAAAAACAATTCTATTATCGTACCTAAAGCTGCTCACCGTGAAGCAATGAGAAAGCTTCTGGATATGAATGTGCCCAAAGGTGCGGTCAAGCCTGATATGATGAATGATTCGATTACTCGGCTCAAAGCCAAACGGATTTTGGCCGGCGCAAACGAATATTTCTATCTGCGGGAAGACTGGGAGATGGAAAAAGACTTGGCACAGCGAATCTTTACTCTAGGTCAGGCCAAATCCAGCGAGGAAGAAGCGGCTCGGTTTTGCGCTGCCTTCGACCTTTGGAAAGAGCGGCACCCTGACATCAAACTGCATCAGAACCAATCTGCGGCAGTCTATGGCGCAGCGAATCTGTTCAGCGTTGTTACCGGCGGACCTGGTACCGGCAAGACCACTGTGTTGAAGGCTATTATGGAAACATACGAAATCCTGTTTCCTGATAGTCCTATTACGCTGATGGCTCCAACAGGTCTGGCCGCAAAGCGTATGACGGAATCGTGCGAACGTAAAGCTCTGACCATTCATAAAGCGCTAGGTCTCAAGCCGGCTGATACAGCTTCCGGATTTGAGAGTGCGCAAGACAAGAAAATTCCGGGTGGATTGATTATTGTCGATGAGTTCAGCATGGTTGGTATTCACCTGGCAAACTTCTTACTTTCGGCTATTGAAGTTGGCAGTGATACTCGTATCGTGTTTGTTGGTGACATCGACCAGTTACCGCCGGTAACGCCGGGTTGCGTTCTTCATGACCTTATTTACTGTGGCAAGGTTCACGTTACCAGGTTGACGAAGAACTTTAGACAAGCATCTGGTAGCTGCATTGCTGATGTGGCCGTCAAGGTCAACACCGGCAATGTTCGTGACCTGAAGTTTGAGAAGGACTGCCAGTTTCTGGAAGTGCAAGGTGACGATAATATCGTCAAGGGAATTGTGAACATGTATGTGCGGAGTATCAATAAGTTCGGCTTTGAGCAGACCTTTTGCATTACACCGACGCATAACAGCACAACTGACCCCCTCTCCAGTAATTCGTTGAACCGTCTTTTGCAAGACATCATTAACCCTTTGAAAGGTGAAAATAGTGAAGTTGTCGTCGGCAACTGGAAGTTCCGAGTAGGGGACAGAGTCATCAACAAAAAGAATGCCGAGGACGTCATCAATGGTGACATCGGCTATATTATTGAGATAATTCCGGAGGACGTTGGCGTTTCCCTGAAAATTGATTTCAGTGGTAACATTGTTACGTTCCCACCCGAGAAACTGAAAAATCTGGAATTGGCGTACGCTATTACGGTGCATTCTTCACAAGGCTGTGAGTTTGCATCGGTCATTACGCCAATCAGCGAGCGACATCATTTCATGCTGACCCGTAACCTCGTTTACACAGCAATCACGCGTGCTAAGAAAAACATGCTTTTGATTGGCGACCGCAGTGAGATGAACGCATCGATGGTCAACACAAAAGTAAGCGCACCAAGTGATATGCTGCTTGCCAGAATCCGGAGTATCCACCCCGAAGTTGAGGCTCAATCGGCTTAATCACAAACAATATCATACTATTTGCCCCGCATGGAACTGAAGTTCTGTGTGGGGCTTATTTTTTTGCTACTTTCATTTTCAATGAAAGCTTATTTACACTTTTTCGTAAAGTGCGCTTACACAAAAGGTATGACGCAAAGTAGATAGACTGTATAAGGCAAAGGGAATGGAATCCCGATGCAAAGAAAATTTGTGGCAAGCGCCACGCAGGAAAGGAGGAAAACCCCAATGGTTTCTGCAATCTCTACTCGGATTCGTAAAGTGCGCAATAATGTGGCGGCTGTCTATGCTTCCACGTTTGCTGCGTGCCTGACCACTATGAACGCTTTCGCTGCAGGAGAGGTTGGCAACGATGTGTTTGGTGGTATGAAGAACACCATAAGTCAAGTAATCAACAGCGCCATTAGTATGTTGCAAGCGTTCGTTATCCCTCTTGCGACAGTCGCTTGCCTTTGCGCTATTCTGATTATGTATTTGCCTGGTATGTCCACCAAAACCACTGACCGCTGCAAAACCGTTATTTGGAGCTGCATCGCGACCGTTGTTATTGCGTTTGCTCTCGGTGCCATTCTCAATCTGGCCAAAACAATCGGTAGCAGCATCCAGTAATTTCCAACATCCCAAGTCGATTTACCACTTTTGTTGCGGTGCGCCGTATAGGCGTAAGCTGACCAATGGCTGCCCCACACGGGCAGCCATATTTTATTGTGCGAAAGAAAGGAGGAATGAATATGGATATTATGAACGGGATATTTTCTGGAATAGTCGATATTCTTGGTGGCACGATTGGCAATCTATTTCTCGGAATCATTCAAACACTTGTTAATCTAATCGCCTCCGTCCTTATAAGTTGTTTGGCCGCTGTTGCCGAGTTGTTTTTGCAGGCAATGGCCGTTACGCCAGACCAGATAGAGGGATGGCTCGGTTCCGATTTGACAACTGGGTCATGGGCCGATTTTGTAACATTTTTTGGACTCGGCATAGCTATGTGTTTTGCTCTTTGGGAACTTCTTCGCGGCCTAATGGCCTCCATTCAAGGAGAAAACCCTCCTATTCGGCCCGGAGTTGTTGGTATCCGGCTGCTAATTTTCGGTGCGTGGACAGTGGCTGGAATTCCATTCTCAAAGCTGATTTTTGTTATCGGCTCACAAATATATTCTGCCACACCGTTTAGTGCTTACACAAATGGCGTAGCCACCGATATCATATCGTTGGGCGGGAATCTGTTGAATTCCCTTGGTACATGGGTTTCGAGTACATTACTTGCATTGTTTGGACAAGTTGACTGGGCAACCTCAATTGTGAGCCATATTTTGGGCACAATCCTTCTCTTTTTGTCTATGTGGGGATTCATGAAGTTGCTCTTTACCTGCACACAGCGTTATGTAAGCCTTATTTTCTATACGTATTTTTCGCCACTTGCTATTGCTTGCGGTGTAAGCAATTCCTGGTCTCGCATTACCTGGACATGGTTCAAAACACTGCTGTCAACGATTATACTCTGGATACTTGATGTTTGGTGTATTTTCGGCGGCGTTAGTTTACTCCGAGCTGGCGTAAATGCATCGGCCAACCAAAATGACCTAATTACATCTCTGTCTTGCTTACTTGTAACCTATGGTTTCATGCATGTTGCTCTGGCGTTCGACGGCATCATGTCCCAGTTTGGTGCAACTGTAACTAAAACAACGGGCAGCTTGATGGGTGACCTGCGTGACATGATGATTATGGGGCATGTCGCTTCTGGTATTGCCAAAGAAGCTAAAAACGTTGCGGGCAACATCGGTGCCGCAGCTACACATGGTGCTGGAATGGGAACCGCTGGCAAGTATAAGAATCTTGGTACAAGTAAGCACAACCAGGGAGAAGCTCGCACCGGTTGGCAGCAGGCCAAAGATATCGGATTCGCTGCATTTGCAGGAACCTCCATTGGCAGTGGCATTCTTGGATTGGCCGATAAGGCGGCGGGTATTCCCAAAGCTCTCGGTGCCATGCAAAAAGAAGCGCAGGCAGCAAAACTTAATGGTGCCAAAGTGCAGATGAATAAAGAGAATGCTGCACTAAATGCGAAGTACCAGGGCAAGGGACAAGGTACTCTTCCTGGCAATTTGCCGGCACCTAATACGCCAGAGGGTAAAGCGCTTGCTTCTGAAAAGAATGCTTTGGCGAACAAGTATGCTGCCAAGGGTGTTTCGATTGATGACCTTGCAAACGACCCAGCTGTCATGAAAGATATGGCCGAAAACACTCTGTTCGACCCGAAAAATCCAGAGCTTGGAACAATGAAAGACAATGGTTTCGAGTGTGTTGGATTTAATCCTGGCGAGAATGGAGCTGGTAAAGCAACATTCGAAAAGCGCGATTCACAAGGCAACTTGCAAGAACGCCGTGAGATGCAGCATCTTGCAGCTCAACCGGTATCTGCGGATAAAGATGGCAAACCACTCACTAACGGAATGGTTGCAGGCGCCCCTTCTAAGAGCATGTACACAGGTGACGTAAGTCGAATGCAGATTTCTTCGCCAGTTGGCAATACAGGCGCTACTGTTACTGGTCAAAACGAGAAAGGTCAGTTTGTTAACCAGAACATCCGTCCTCTTGGAGCCAAAAACGCTGATGGTTCTCAGCCTGTCACCGTAACCAATATGGATAAGAATGGTGTGCCTGATACGCAACAACAGTATACGCTGAAACCTGGTAAATCTATCCGTGATGGCGCAGAAGCTTTGGCAAGCGGAAATCTTACGGATACATTCGTCTCTCGTAAGGACCCCGATACCGGAAAGATGGAACCTGTTGCTTCGGCTCCCACCCCAGTCGGCGATATGGCTAAAACGGGAGCAGAAAAGGTCGAACCGGTATATAGCCATAACAAGCCTGTATCTGTTACCGGTGCCACAATTGGTGGCGGCGTTGCCAATAACCCTAATAGGGCCTACGGCATCAGTGCCGGTAAAGAAGATGCTCAAGGCAATGTGCCTTTGGCCGCCACTGACGTACGTGGTGATGTTGTTGCTCGTACGTCGATGCCTGCAGCAGAACTTGAGCAGGCGCTCGAAAAGGGTGGTTCAGACCTGGATAACGCCATGCATAAGGCGTTCGCGGGTACAGCGGTTGCCTCTTCTGAAGGTAGTGAAGTAAACGGTTCTACTGCGGGTGCAAACGTCGATACCAGTCATCAATCTACAGATTTTGCTTCGGGAAGTCCAAGTGGTGGTATCGAAGCCGATGCAGGAACTGGAGATAACAATGTTCCGTCTCCGCCTCCGCCTAGCCATGCTGCTGAGGAAAACAACGGAGAAGCCTTAAATCAAGCCCCAGCCAAACCCGAGCCTACATTTGAAAAGAACGATGTCGGTGCGGCAAGTGAACAAGGCAGAGGACTGGATAGGACTGATATTGAAGCCGCGCATCCTGAACCGGCCCATGTAGATGGAGCACAGCCACAAGAGTCGGCGACACCTGTTGTAAGGGAAGTCGTTGCACAGCCCACTACCACTGTAGAAACGACTTTGCCAGAACCGGCAAATGTCAGTACTGCAGTGCAACAACAGGAAGCACAAGCTCCTGTGGCGCAGGAGTCGGTTGCTCAATCTGCTCCACAACCGGGCAGTCCGAGTAGTCCTGAGCCCACACAGCAAGATTCTGAACCTGCACAACAAGATAAAGCCGGCGGTTCTCGTGGCGCAACCACTTCGTATTCGACAAAGTCAGAAAACAGTGAGAAGCGGCATTTTGGCGTATCGGAAATGTTTATCGGTGGTGACGGCCAATCTGACGATAGCCGTGATGCCGCATTCGAAGAGAACGATGAAAACGCCAAGAAAACTAAAAACGCCGCAAAACAACGCCAGAAAGGGAAAGGAAAATCTTTACCTCATGGGCGTGACCCGTATAAATCGTAATTGCAATTTTTGTACCCATGTACAGAACCCTGTACATGGGTATTGCTCACCGGCAGGTCGCCTCCACGCGGTGTGAGCGGACAGATATCTTCTGACTGAAGGACCTTAATTCTGCAAAGGGAAGGAGTTGATGATGCGTGGCAAATGGATATAATGATGAATTCTTCAATGGCGATGACCAATCACAATCTCTTGAAAATGATGCCAGAGAGATTGGGGATATAGCCAAAGATGTAAAAAATATTGCCGACAAGGTTAAAGACCATCGCGGTAAAGATGCGAACGAAGACACTAACGGCACAAACGCAGGAAGCAAAAATGTCCCGTCAGGTGCTAATAATGTGGGTGGCGCCAACCAGGTGCAGCCAAATGCAGCACAGGCAGGTGGTGATGCCGCTGCCAACATGTCTACAAGTGGTGCGCCTGGCGGCGATGTGGCTGCGGGAAGTGGTGCTGCCTCGAATGCGGGAGCGTCTGCGGGAACTGGCACTACCATTGGGACATCCGGCGGAGCTGAAGCTGGCGCTGCTGCAGCAGGAGCTGGTTCGGCAACTGCGTCTGGTGGTGCAGCAGCTGCTGAAGCTGGTGGCGCGGCGGCAGGAAGTGCCGCCTCTGCAGGTGCAGCAGCAGGCGGAGCTGCTGCCGGTGGCGCAGCTGTTGCAGGAGGAACAGGGTGTGCAGTTGTTGGTGGTGGTTGCCTCGTTGTCGTGGGAGGCATAATCCTGCTCTTTGCACTGCTATATATTATTATACTTCCTGTAAATACCTTGATTTATGGTGCTGAGGCCGTTGGCGACGGAATTACAAGTTGGTCGCAAAAGGTCGGGCAAGATTTGAGCATAGCGAAGTACGATTTCATGATTGATATGTATAACATATCGAGTGCATTGGAAAACTTTGCTTTTCATATCCTGCATCCAGGACAAGCAGCCGCAACTGACGAAATTCTTGCGGAACTAGATGAGAAAGAACTCACGTTGGCGTCTGATGACTTTGCTCCCGAATATACAGACACGACCAATAGTATGGTCACAACGCTGGACGGCGCTTTCCGTCAAGGTTGGGCGCGAACCGTCCAAACCGCAGAATATCGTGCGGGTTTGATTTCAGCAACTGTTGCCGAAGGTTCAGGAACTGTAACGGACGGGTATGACTCAGAGGAGCTTTGGAGTAGTTCTGAATTTTGGGCAGATACTTCCAATTGGAGCTCTGGCGACGATTATTACCAACAGGGGGATTGGACCCCAACACCTGGTGAGACATATCAAGGTCAGCCTACAGGTGAAAAAGTCACGATTTCTGTCCGGACAATTCCTGATATCGATGCAGATGGGATACCTGATAACTTTGTAGATGAAGATGCTAATGGAAATGGTGTCCTTGATGAAGGCGAGGATTTAAATGGCAATGGAGTCCTGGATACCAATGAAGACAAAAACGGAAACGGTATTCTGGATGCAGGAGAAGACATCAATGGAAATGGACTTCTCGATATGGCAGATACTGAGATATCAGAGCCTTGCTATATGGATGCCATCATCAAGTTAATTGCTCTCCAAAACTGTGCCGAACAAAGCATCCTTCTTAATGACGATGAAGATGGCAATATTAAACGATATGGCGTTGATGCCACTTTCTCGGATGACTCAATTGTTGGGGATGAAAATGCATCGGCAGAAGAAAAGATGAAAAGCACTGAATATCAGTTGCTTCGACTCGGCGGCGAAATCGCTGGACGCGGAATTCAACGGCAAGACCTAAATTCCGAACAGGAGTTTGACAGCATCTATCAAATTGTTACGGAAACTAAAGTAACAGAAACACCGATTGTTCATGACGTTGAAATCCGTTACAAAAGCGGTTCACATGAAGAACCATTGCTTGACCAATATGGAAATAGGCAATACGACTATAACGGTCAGTTGATTACCCATACAGTTGACGATTACGACTATAAGCATGACCACTACGAGGTGTCTGTAAATGTAACGGTAACGACCACTTACTCGGTCATCCTTCGCCGTGATGCCAAAGATATGATTGCCAAGGAAATCGCTAAGACGCTTACAGACGAGGAGTCGGACGCATTCTATGCAGCCATGGATGATTACTACGCCATGCAGTATGAACTGCTTTGCGAATTGTACGGCATTGTGCCGTACGCATGGGAGAACGCCGGTTCGCCCATTGGCGGTAGCGGATATCCGGCCGGATTAACACCTGAGGAATTGGAACAACTGTTGGAAGAACTTGCCATTGACCCAAACTCTGCACGAGGAAGAATAGTTTCTGTTGCATTGGCTTCTGTCGGCAAATTCACATACAGCCAATCTAATGGATTTAGAACCGGTGTCAATTCAGGTATTTATAGCCCTGGCAATGTAAACTACACAGGAACCACGCATGATTGCTCCAGTTTTGTACAGTATTGCTACTTTATGGCAGGAGTTCCATTATCGCCAACAAACACTTCTGGATATGCAAGCGCTATTGCAAGCGGTGAATTGATTGAGATTTCGCCAAGTGAAGTTCAGCCCGGTGACCTACAGGTTGTATATCCGAACGGTTATGAAGGTCATGTCTGGATGTACGTAGGAAATGGCAACTGGTGTGAATGCACACCAGATGGTGGCGTTCGTGCGGATAACTGGTCAGAACAATTCATGACTTCGCATCCTTCCCACTATGTTCGTTCCGTCTTTTTGCAAACCACTGAATGAGAGAGGAAACAAATAAATGGCAAAATCAAAGAGTAAAAGGTATGGACCCAAAAACTATATCCTACCAATGATTGGGATTGTGCTTGCATTTATCGCAGTGGCAGTTGGCTTCTCGTTGTTGACACATCGAGAAGCAACGCCTGATTCAGCACCTATTGCAACAGCAGAAACTGCTGAGCCTACTCCAGAGCCAAGCGCTCCTGCAACAGAAGAAACCGCAAGTGCTGATTTTGTTCTTTTGGATAGTGCAGAACCGACGCTCCAGGGACATAACGGCTACTTTACACAAGAGGAAAACGGTGAAAAAATCTGGGAACGTGATAAGCGATTCGCTGACGAATGGTGTACTGACGATACAGCAGTAGAGGGGCTGAAGACATTCCTCGGGAACCAAGTATATGCCGTTCCAACTTCTGCCATCGTTGGGGCTGAAAATGTTGACCCGTCGAATGATGAAACTGTCTATATTCAACTCTACGGCTATTCTCCAAACGTTGTAGATGCAGATGGATATGTGCGCAACACATCTATTTGGATGCGTCAGGAGTTCACAGGTAAACGCATTTACGTATTTGAAACCAACGAAGAGCTGGAAGACGCTCAGAAAGCATGGGATAACGGGCAAGCGATTCTGAATGGCGAAGTGAGTGATGAGAATGCCCTTATCGTAAATGGCCGACTTGTTACAGGGGCAAATGTTCAGAATGTAGATGGAGAATGGTATATTCCTCTTCTTTATGTCGCTTCTGTTGTCAATCCAGACCTCTATGTAAACAACACGGATGCTCAAACACTGACAATCCCACTTCAAGGGACCTATGCCGGTGCCACCATTACAGTGCCATATGCATTGCGTGGTGTTGGTAGTCAAGCGACTACGGACACTTTTGAAGCTGGTAACTATAACAGCAACCTTGGCGAAGGTACAAGTAACGAGGTGTACTGGACCGATACTTTCCGTGCCGGTGATGGCAATGCCTGTTATGTTCCTGCCTCCGAATTAAGTCGCTACACAGGTTGGTACATTTATACAAACGGCAACGCGATTCATGTGGTTACTGATGAAACCGATGTGAGTGACCTGTTTGTGCTGGATACCCGTGGTAATAGAACCGCAGAAAACCAAATTGGCAATGATGGCGATACCATTATTAAGTATACTGACCCGTTTGACCCGACTCTTCACGACATGATGGAAGAAGATGGGGTAATCGATGAGGATGGCAATTTCGTCGAGGATTATCAGGAATCGCTAAACGTAGGAAATGACCATGAGGAGGCTGATGCACCATGATAGACAAACTAAAAGCCTTCTTTAAGGTGGAACCCCAAGAAGAAGGTAAGAAAGAATCTTTTGCCGACCGCATCAAACTGCTTCGGGATAAGTGCCTTGACCTTATCAAAAAGCTCGATAAACAAGCGCAGGCAATCTATATCGGCCTTATTGTGGCCATGATTATTCTAGCTCCATGGTTGGTCGGCTTTTTCACAATGATTTCGCTTGCACTGGAAGGCCAGTACTCTTTGAGTTTTGCTGCCAGCCAATCTGCCGGGCAATATATGATTATCGGATTGTTTCCAGGACTTGGTCTTGCGTCGACAATCTTTGTCTATATTCTTGGCCTTGGCGTTATGATGCTGACTATCATTATACGGTCACCAGACCTATCGCCAATTTCCGAAACGGATGAACGTGGTGTCAATTTTGCCGTAGACGGAACGTATGGCACTGCGAAATGGATGAGCAAAGACGAAGCTAAAAAAGTCTTTTGTGTGGGTGATATCCGCGATGCGACCGGATATATTCTTGGCCAGTTTACCACAGAGGGTAAAGAGTGCATCTCGTTGCCAATGGAGGCGCCTGGCAATAAGAACTTCCTGGTTATTGGCAGCCCCGGACGTGGTAAAACGTTCTCCGTTGGTTTTAATGTACTCTTCCAGGCCATTATCCGTGGAGAAAGTGTGGTTGCCGTTGACCCAAAAGGTGAGTTGTGCGAAATCAGCTACAATTTATTCAAACAGCATGGCTATACTGTATGGGTCTACAATATGGTACATCCCGAACGCAGCAACGCATGGAATTTCTCTGAAGAAATCTTTGATGTCAATACGGGGCGTATGGATTTCAGCCGTTTGACCGCGTACGTAGACATCGTCATGACAAACACGATGGATGGCGAGAAAGAAGACGGGTTCTGGGGCCCTGGTGAGCGCAACCTCTTCCAGGCGGTCGTGGCGTATAATGGTTGGAAATTTGAACAGACCTATGAGGAGAACTTAAATCGAGCTGCTGACCAATGGGAAGAACAGGAACTTCCATTTATCTCGGATGAAGAAAAAGAAAAGCTGTTTTCTATTATCCGTGACCCGAAAAAGAATCTGCGTGAAAAAGAGAACGCATTGCGGCTTATTATGAAAAGTAGCAATTTGGTTGGCGAAAATGAAATCGCCGGGTATATTCGTGAAATAAAAACCGCTTCTGACCCTGTAACGATTGACCGGATTTTCGGCATGCTTGTGAAATATGACCTGAACGAGGTCATGCAGATGTTTGATGAGGCCAATATCCCTACATCACATCCCGCCTCAATTGCATGGTCCATGTTCAAGCACAGCGATGCAAAGATTCAGCCCAATTTCGTGCAGGGCCTTTCTCAACGACTAAAACTGTTTGCCAACACAGATATTAACTCCATGTCGGCACACGAAGATATCAACTTCCGTACACTAGGTGACAGGAAATGCGCTATCTTCTGCGTCATCTCGGATAAGGACTCTTCACGTAAGCTGCTGACCAGTCTGTTCTTCTCATTCCTGTTCCGTGATGTTTCTGATGCGGCCGACGAACTCGGAGCAAAAAACCGCATTCCTGTAAACGTGATGTGTGACGAGTTTGCAAATATTGGCCATATCCCGGATTTTGACCGCGTCATTTCAACGGTCCGTTCTCGTAAGATTTACTTGACCATCATCATTCAGAGCGTTACGCAGTTGGCAAAAGCGTACGACGAATATGACCAGGGCACAATCATCGAGGGCTGCGACACGGTCATCTTCCTGGGGTGTAATGGAGACGCAAACGCCGAATTCATTAGTAACCTAAGTGGCATCGCCACTATCATCACGAATAGCGTTCGGGACAACAAGAATGTTTCCGGTATGCGCGGCATTGCCCAAGGCTATGCAACGAGCGAAGGTGCCGGTAAACGCAATCTGGTTACCCCAGACGAAGCAAAACACATGGGCGTGGAAGAAATCTATATTTATCACGCGGGACATCAGCTGCTGAAAGCAAAACGCTGTGGATATATCTGGCACCCATTCTACCGCGACGGGTTGCCAGAGGCAATGCCTCTTTCAAAATTCCCACGTACTGAAGAAATTTACGGACCGTATGTCAGTATTTTTGAGGACGTATCAGAGGTTGACATTAAGAACCAGAAGATTTGGAACAGTGTTAATGCCCGGCTTAATCAGATTTCGCAAAGCGGCAAGAAGCGGCGCACCAACACACAAGACAGTAGTCATGCTGCCGATTTGGACACTGCGGATGATGCTGAAAGTCCTGTTGTAAGTGATAAGCCGAAGCCCCAAGCAAAAGCCCCACAAAACCCGAAGGCAAAAGCCAAAAAGCCAAATGGTGGTTCGGCTAACTCCACGGCTCCGATGCAGAGTTTTACTAAACGGGCATCACCTTATGATAATGGCGATGATGAACACCAAAAGCGGGGCACCCCCGCAAAGCAAGTGTCCGATTCTAATACGACTATTCCAAAAGACAAAACTGCACAAAACAGTTTGGCTGGAATAGGGAATACCTTCAACTCACATTTCTGATATTTTTCGCTTAAGAGGCATCCATGTGATGCCTCTTCTTTTTATACCCATTTTGTCGGCGCCCGCGATGCAGCGCGGGTTTCGAATAGATAAGCTGGTGCATCCGTTCAATGCACCGGCCGCACTTTGAAAGGAGTTTTTAAATCATGGACGAAAACATGAAAGACACCGAAATTCAAGAAACCGAAATGCAGGATAAGCCTGATGAGGCCGCAGAAGCGGCTGTTTCCGAACCCATCAACACCGAGTCTGAGGCCCCGGCTAATGAAGAGGCCCCTGGCAAAGAGACGCAAACGACTGAGGCCGAGCCAGATGGTAATGCCGAGCCCGAACAGAGTGAAGAACAACAGCCTGCACAGGCTGCCCCACGTCGTCGGCGCCGTACTCGTGGTCAGCGTGATGAAGCTGATGTGGTTAGCGAGAGCGCCAACTATATGGGTGCATACTATGATGTTCAGCGTGCTGATGTTGCCTACCAGAAAGAGCTCAAGGGCATTCAGGACATCATCGATAACAACACCCGTGTTTCTCGTACCGGTGAAGGCGAATACCAGTACATGGTTGCCATGATGACCGCAAACGACGAAGTCCGTGAGGGCAATGACCCCAACAATCTTCGTGCTGTCCGTGTCTATGCCGTTCAGGTTCTGCCAAATGGGGCCGGATACGGTACACTGCGTCTGATGTTTGACGGCGATGATTTCACCGCCTATTCCAACATCGTTCGTAATGAGGAAGACAGCGATTCCGATATGCTGCGCCGTCAGCGCCGGTACACGAACCACGCACCAATGAGCAAGTTCCAGTGCGTACCTATTAAAATCGTGTACCCGGAACCGGATGAGAACGGATATGTCGGTCTGCCCACCGTCATTTGCTCCCGTGCCTTCGCCATGGAGAAACAGCAGGATAAGTTCTTCTTCGGCGATACGCCGCTTGCCAAAGTCGGTTCTCATGGTCCTGCTTACATTATGTCGGTCGATAACAACGGCGTTCGTGTCGAGTTTATGGGCATTGAGACCCGTATTACTCGTGGACAGCTGACTTCCCGTCATCTCGTGACCGACGCAACTGAATACTACAAGCCCGGTATGGCCATCGATGTGGCAATTCGTGAACTTGAAGTCGACAAGGAGAATCGGACGATTCAGATTCGTCTTTCCGGCGTCATGCGCGAAGTACAGCTCGGCCTTGTCAAGAATGTCAAGAGCATCGACCTGTCTACCAAGCCTCATGAGCTGGCCGAAGTCGTTGTTGTCACGCAAAACCATTACATCGTTCGCCTTATTTCCTGGGGCATCATCGGCATTATCGCCAAGGATAACGTTCGTCCCAAGGTACCTCTGGCAGTTCGTGACCATGTTTTCATGGAGATTACGGGCGTGAACGAGAAATACAACCGTGTAATCGGCAACTGCTACAAGGTTTAACCCTTACCCCGGACCACGAGTCCGGGAACCGCTTATGGTGACGGCCTTCGCGTGGCAAGCGGTGAACAACAGCCTGACGGCTGGCCAACGTCACCCTATAATTCCATAAAATCTGAAGAAAGGAGCCTATCGTGTTGCTACGAACTGATTTGTCAAGATTTGTTGACGCACAAAACGAAGACGATACCTACATTACTATTTTGAAGAAACTACAGAGTGGGGAATCCATTCCGTGGGTCTGGTGCGTATTTCCTCGCCTAAAGCGGGTTAAAAAAGCAGAAAACAGCGACCGCTTTATTGCCGGGAAAAGAGAAGCGATACAATACCTTGCACATCCCGTGCTTGGAGCGCGGCTAAGAGAAATAACGCAAACTGTCTTAGCGCTTCCTGCAATCGATATTTATGACGTCTTTGATGACCTTGACTTTTTTGACTTTCATTCCAGCATGACGCTCTTTTATCTTTGCGGAAAAGACCCTCTGTTTAGAGACGTATTGGAAAAATATTTCTCTGGTGATTACTGCGAGTACACAGTCGAACTTTTGCAACCAAGATTTAAACGGATTCTAAATCGAGCATTTATCATTTGAAAGCGAAAGGGGATATTTATGGTTCAGAAAAATGAAACTTCCACGTTACCGGTGGAGGTTGAGGTTCAACAAAGAGCGTCTACGCTTACGATAACAAGTTTTACAGCGATAGGTAAAGATGATGTGGAGGAAACCGTAGTAAGAAGTCAGCTTGAACAGCTAAACAAAATTGCCAAAGACGGTTTTTACACATATGCCTATAACGGACTACAGTACCTTATCAAATACGTGCAGCGGCTTGTTCTATATGACGCAACTCGGAAAAATAGTGCCATCCAAAGTGCGATTGACGATGGCGTTATCCATTTGCGGGCCGCCGCATTTTCAATCCTACAAGGAGGCCATGAATAATGAGTAGTGGTTATAGAGCAAGAAGAATTCCCGTAAATGTAACTGACTCAGGCCGCTGCTTTAATGGCCTATTCCGAACCCGTAATGTTATTGAAGGACTTATCTTGGCCGCCGGTCCAGCACTGTTGGTTGGTTTCTTCTTTAATCCAGCAGAACTCACCCTCAAAATTCAGGTTTTAACTGTGGCGGCTGGATTACCACTCGTAGCTGGTGTATTTGGCGTTCCACCTTATAGTCTTGTCGAATTCCTATCCCTTTTTATTCGCTATTCGAAGGAAAAGCACTATGCAAAATATAATCCACGTCTCAAATGGGAGACTAAACCCGAATATCTGATTCACGGGTATGAGGAGCCATTTACCAAGACACTCATGAACGCCCTTGATTTGCTTTTGAATCGTGATTCGAAAAAGGAAGAAACCATCGATAGAAATATTACAAATCCAACGCATGATGAACGGTTTATAGAGGATGCTGACTTACTGCGCGAACTTGGACAGACTCCGGATGACCTGAAAACACCATCTCAGCTTCGTGCAGAAGCCAAAGCCAAAAAGAAAGAGGCAAAGGAAGCCGCTAAGGCTGCGAAACGGAAAGAACGTGAGGAACGGCGTAGTCGTCGTAAGGGAAAAACGCAAGAGGGGAGTGATGAATGATGCTTTTCAAAAAGAAAGAGGAAGCCGCTGCAGAATCTGAAGCGCAGAAAGTCGAGCAGGAGCGTATTGAGGCCGTTGAAGCTCGCCGCAAGGAAATCCTTTCTCAAAAAAAGCGCAGTGAACGGGCTCGCCAAAAGGCTGCGGCCCGCAAGGCGAAAGAGGAAGAGGAAGCCCGCCGGGCTATCTGGATTGACTCTACTCAGACCTGTACCCATGTACAGGATGTAATAGATAGCGTCATCGTAACCGACGATAAGCGTTATCTGAAAATCATCGAGGTTGTACCACAGAACTTTGATATGCTGTCTGTCCGTAAGCAGAATGCTGTCGGTGATTCTTTTGGTGGTCTTTTGAATGTCATTCCATACCGCGTTCAACTCAAATGCTTTTCACGTAAAGGTGACGTGGAAGAACTTATTGCCATTATGCGGGAGAATATGGCTGGTGAGACCAATGAGACCTGTCGTGCCATGCAGGAGGACTACCTGCGCCTGATTCGAGATACCGCACACACCGTTGGTGTAAAGCGCCGTTTCTTCATCATCATGGAACATAAAGATTCGGCGATGGCTGACGGTACGAACTTTGATGACACAGTTGCCAACCTCAACAGTTTTGCAGCCATGCTTCGAAGTCGTTTACTGGAATGCGGCAATACAGTCCTTGATACTGGCGACACCGATGAAGGCGTCAATTCTATTCTTTACGAGATTCTGAACCGCCGGCTCTCTGAAACAACTCTTTTCCGTGACCATGCGGAGGAAGTATTCAATAACTATGAGTTAGAATCTATGAAAGCTGCAGAGAACGGCGAAGAGAAGAAAACGGCTCTGATTGCTGCTAACGAGTTTATTGCTCCACAGTGGATGGATTTCATGCATGCTCATTACTGCGTTGTGGACAATAAGTTCTATGCGTTCTATTACCTTGACGCCGATGGATATCCGCAGCCGGCCGTTGTGACTGGCTGGATGAACTTCTTTGTCAACTTTGCAGAAGGCGTTGACGTCGATATCTTTATTGACCGCGTTCCCCAAGATAAGGTACGCGAGAAGATTGCGCGTAACCAACGCTTTAACATGACCAAACGTCAGAACACCGAATCTACCGATATGTATGATATGCAGAACCGCGTGGCTTCTGGTACGTACATGCTTCAAGCAATGGCATCACAGCAGGAATACTTCGAGGTTAGCATTCTCGTTACAGTATCAGCCGATTCGCTTGAAGTGCTCCAATCTAACGAAGACTTCCTCATTAAGGCAGCTAAAGCCAGAAACCTGAAACTTCGCAGCTGCCTATTCCAACAGGAACAAGCGTTCTATTCAGCTCTGCCACTCTGCAAGCTGGATAAAACGATTCGCTCCAAGTCCTGGCACAACATGATGACAGAAGGTGCCGCATCTCTGTATCCTTTCCTCTCCTTTGAGCTGCAGGACCCGAAAGGTATCATGATGGGCACCAATGCCCGGAACAATTCGTTGGTTTCTATCGACCTGTTCGATACGGCTCGCCATGTCAATGCTAACGTGGCCATTATGGGTAAATCTGGTTATGGTAAAACCTTTACCGCACAGTTATTGGCTGTTCGTGAACGTCTGCAAGGAATTCAGGTCTTCATCATTACACCGCTGAAGGGCCGTGAAGACTATAAGCGGACCTGCGATAAAATCCAGGGGCAATATCTTGCAATGGGACCTGGCACACCGTACTCCATCAATATCTTCGACATCACGGCTCCCGACGAGACGGCCATGGAAGAAGGATATGTTGCCAAATCGCTGTTGGCTCAGAAAGTTGCCAGCCTTCATACCTTTATCCACCTCATCTGCAAGGACATCACCTATGAGGAAGAAATGCGGATGGATGGATTCTTCTACGAGGCATATCGCCGTAAAGGGATTACCGACGATAACGAGTCCATCTATATTCCCGGCACCAAACAGTACAAGGAAATGCCATTGCTTGAGGATGTGTATGAACTCCTGAAAAATGAGCCTGGCATGACTCGGATGGTCCATTTGCTCACTCCCTACGTGAGTGGCGCACACAAGGAATTCAATCGCCATACTAACGTAAACCTGGATAACCTTTATATCTGTTTCGATATGGACGGATTGAATGGTGACGACTTGGCGGTCGCTCTATTTGTAGCCCTCGATTTCGTATGGCGAAAAATCAAGGAAAACAAGGCGGTTAAAAAATCTGTTTTCATTGACGAGATTTGGAAGCTTATCGGTATCGAAGGTAACGATATGGCCGCCAATTACTGTGTCGAGATTTTCAAGACCATTCGCGCTTACGGTGGTTCGGCAGTCAGTATGACGCAGGAAGTTACTGACTTCTTCAAATTGAAGAACGGTGCCTATGGTAAAGGTATTATTTCAGCAGCCGATACTAAGATTTGCCTCCGCTTGGATGAAGGTGAGCTTGCCAAATTGCAGGACGTCATGGAATTGTCCGAGTCCGAACTCGAACATATTCCCAACCTGCAGCGCGGCACTGGCATTCTTGTGACCGGCAATGCCCGCGTTGAGGTAAAATTCACGGCGTCTGAAAAAGAGAAATATGTTATCTCCACTGACCCGGAATTGGCTCGTAAAGAACAAGCCGAGCGCCTTGCACGCATCCGTGCGCTTAGCGAACTGCAAGGAGAAACCAAACCAGATGCTGATACACGTGATGCAGATAATATGGCCGATGCTGTAGATTCCGAAAACAGCGATTTTTCAGAATGACGATATATCGTCAGGTAATTTATGGAACCAGGAGACAAATTGAACGTTGTAACGATGGTTATTTTAAGGGACGTTTGTTCCTCTAAACGTCGGCAAGTCGATTTATAGTACTATCCTGCAAATATACTGCGTGATGCGTCAAAATGGCATTCTTCAGTATTTCCAGACCAAATAATGGAACCGAAAAATCAGAAGGAACCATAAATGATTTTCCGGTTTTAACAGAAAGGAATACATTTTATGAATATGAATCAAGAGATTTCTCGGATGGTGACACGATTCAAGCCATTCACCGGTCCGTCTTGCTCCTTTATATTTCCCGGTTTTGCAATATCTCGATGGATATGGCCAATAATACGCTCCATCATGCTTTGGCGGCCCACTACTGTTACGAGATGGGCGATTATATCTGCGAATCGGACCTTATCAAAACCGATTCGTATGCCAAGCAGATGAGTCGGGCCATTCGTGTGGCTATGGAATTTATGGCGCTGGAGGAATACACCTTTTTCGAACGCCGCGTCTTGACCGCCAGCGATTGTACTGCACTTCTGTATGTGTTGCTTCCACCTTCCGAAGAAGCACTGAAAAAGAATGCTGCAGCTGCTACACAGCTGCTTCAAATCAGCTATATCCCTCGCGGTAGCGAGATTGCCACTTCACGTATGTTGGCATCCGTTCCCATTTCAAAAGAGGTGCGCAATGTAACCCGTCGCGTGGCTATCGTCGAGACTGGATTTCGGCAGGAATATATCGCAAAAGCTGGATATATGATGTTTATTCGCTTCGGAAAAGATAAGTTCACCTTCAATTCCGATGACGTATTCTACACGGATAAGGAAACGCGGTGGGATGATGTTGCCGAAAAAACGCGGTAAGCCGTCATATCACACAGCCCTCGAATCCTTGGTACCACCAGAAGAAAGTGCCGCACAGAAAAGCGACCAGCTTAACGATAAAACGCCAGAATTCGGCATCTCACATCAAGAACTCTACTATATTGGTCATAAGGCTGCATCTATTCAGAATCATGTCCTGAAACTGTTAGAGTTTCCAGACCATGAACAGTCTGTCCTGGATATGTTACAAGATTTGGAGTTGGCACGATTTTCGGCCCGGAAACTTGCCGATGGAATAGCCTTACCAATGCCAAATAGCAAAGATGGCACCATCAAAAATATAGAAGTGCAAATGCCTGACATGCCGATTCTCCTCCAGCTGACTCTTTTCCCTTTGGTTCCGTATCCAATCAAAGGTGCTTATAACGTCTATTATGACGTCAAAGAGGCATTGTTTCGATTTACTGAAAAGCAACCATTTCGGTTTGATGCAACAGAACGATTCACCCTCGTTTACCAGCGGCTTGTCAAAGGAACAGTCCGGCTTTCTACTGGCTGCTGTGATAACGACAACTTCGAGATGAAGCGAGTGACAAACGCTATCACAGAAGCTATCGGCATTGCCGATTCTGCGGACAAGTTTTCATTCTACTACACAACAATCACCGGGTCTGAGGCAAAAACCAGGGTGTTTTTGGTCTATGAGAAAGACTTTCCCTTGTTGCTAAATGACAACCGTTTCAAAAATGATATGTCACTTTGAATTGGCAGCGTTTTGCTGCGCCTTTTGAGCGCAGTGTTTTGTCAACCATTTCAATCTGACAAATCCGATGTTTAGGCCGTATTGTCGGCACGCACGCTGCGGACTGCGGGAATATTATGAGAACAATCCAAGGACTCATCGGGTCAATCAAAAGTACAAAGGAGATAATAGGTTTATGCGGGCTATCTACAGTGGGGGAATAAAAGCAAAAATCCTATTCACACTCCGAAATTATGGAGATACCAAAAGGGCTTCATTCGTCAATCGACTCTCCGAACATCACAGACAAAGCGTGGATAGGGCGCTCACAGGGTTGTTGCGTGATGGCTATGTAGAGCAATATAAGAAAGCACCACAACCAAGACAACGACCCGTCCGATACCTCACTCTTAGTGACAAAGGGAAACAAGCTATCAAACAACTCGAACAAGAACATGGAGAGAACCCACCAAACCAAGCGCTCGTGGCTATCCGACGTAATGAACGCAAAGAACTGGTGATGCAGGTATACAGTGCATGTCGAGCAATGGGTATGATGGTGGATACAGGAGAAAAACCGAACTTGGCCATTCTCATTAGTCGTACGCAAATCTCTGATTCAGACGAAAAAACGAAAATCGAGGAAATGCAGCGAGTCGGGGCTTTCTACTCAATGACAGAAATCAGACAGACTGCACGAGAAATGTATGGGTCAGGCCCACTCAATCAAACGAGATGTATCGGGGTGGTTATCAGAAACAACCGGATATTCTTCCTATACAATATGGGCGGTAAACTCATTTTCTTCAACTCATCGGTCGAGCGCAAGACAAAAGAAGAAATATTGGGGTTATTTGAGAATTCACAGGACTTGCGCGAGACCATACAGTTCACATTAAAAAAAGAAGCCCCCTGCATTCTGTTTTCTAATTCTTATAATGGAATCGCTCAACTATTCTTCAAAAGGCATAGTGGTAGCATGCCGGTAGAAGAAAGCACAGGAAAACCGATTGAACGAAAAGGAAAGTGGGAGCCGAACCGTGACCGCATATCAATCGATGTGTTGGAAAGCATTTTCACAGAAATCTATTTCGTTCCCGTACGTGATACTGATAATGTGTTTGCTAGTGTTACAAGCATAACCCCAGCTAGGGCACACGTAGCAGTCAGTCGCTGGATTGCGCAGCAGGAATCCCTTAGAGAATTACAAGACAGTAGCGGAGCCCAAGCCATTGATAAGGCGTCTGGGTTCCGTGTTTTTGTATGGTTTGATAACAACCTTCGCACCTTGCACGCTGTCTGGAAAGGGAAGGACCCACTTTTTGTTGTTGTGCCAATGTCAGGACCCGAGAACGGGATTGCTAAAGTGTTGGGCACCCGGTTACTGAATATCCAAGCTATAGGCGGAGCGGTATTAAAAGTTAAAAAATATGATGATTACGGGAACCTCATTAAGAATGTTGAGGAGGAAAAGGGTACCACATGATTTCCATACGCCGTTGCCCAAGATGCCATCGCTATTTTGATGCGTATGGTGAATCACATAAAACGATATGTCCTCTATGCGAATATGGCGATTCCTTTTTAGGTGAGTTTGATGATGACGCGGTCTACTCTCCTGACATTCGGGCACCCAGCGAAGAGCCGTATACACAAGACCTGAAAACCAAAAGAAGATTATGGAAGCTATGTGAATCTGATATCAGGATGCAAACGAATAATTTTGCTGACGATGAGGATGATTCGGATGACCCGCTCAATGCCGATTTTGTGATTGATGCGGAGCAAAATGTGAAACCGTTTATTCCTCTACTATATCAGGATGGCGATTTTATTATCGGGAATGATGTGGATAACGAATGCGCAGCGCAGCTATCCGAGAATGTACTAAGCAGAAGCGTCAATACGAAGCCGAATCACATAAGTTCTACCCCACCACGATTCACATTGAAAAAACGGGCCGACCCGTATTCGGGGGCCTAGAGCTCATTGGAAAGGAGCGAGATTATTTTGGATTTGAAAGAGAAATTTCTTGCCCTGCGCAAAGAGTATATTGATTCGCGGTTTCCCAGATTGAACGACCGCCAACGCGAGGCAGTATTCCATACTGAAGGGCCCGAGCTTATTATCGCCGGAGCTGGAAGCGGTAAAACGACCGTTATCACACAGCGCATTGCCTATATGATTTTGTTTGGCAACGCTTATGAGAGCAATGAAGTAAATGGAGAAGTAACAGAAGAACTGGTTGCGGAGCTGGAAGCGCTGATACAGGGCACCATCACAAAGCCAAGCGAAGCTCTTATTGATGCTATGCGTGTTCGCCCGGTTTCTCCCTATAACATCATGGCTATCACGTTCACCAATAAAGCTGCCAATGAAATGCGGGAACGCCTGGCAAAACAGCTGGGTGACTTTGATGCCCGCAAAATCACTGCGTCGACATTCCATAGCATGTGTGTTGGCCAGCTTAAGTTGTATGGGCACCTGATTGGATACCCGCGCTCCTTCACCATCTATGACGATGATGATTCCAAGTCTGTCATGAAAGACCTGCTGCGTGTAAAGAATAAGCCTGCAAAAGATGTGGATGCAGAATGTGTGTTGGATGATATTTCCCGCTGGAAAGATAATATGCTGACGCCTGATGAGGCAAAGCAGGCTGCCGTGGATTTCGAAGAGCGGGAACATGCAAAACTATATCAGCAATATCAGGACCGCCTTTTTAAAGTTCGTGCCATGGATTTCGATGATTTAATTTTCAATATGGTTCGTGTACTTACAGAGTGTCCTAAGGTAAGACGGAAACTTCAGAGCCAGTTCACCTACATTATGGTGGACGAGTACCAGGATACCAGCGTGGCTCAGTCTTTGCTTGTCAAGCTCCTGGTCAATGACCACACCCTAAATATTTGTGCTGTCGGAGACGATGACCAATCGATTTACAGTTTCCGTGGCGCCGAAATCAATAACATTCTGAATTTCCCAGCCATTTTCAAAGGATGTAAGAAAATCCGCTTGGAAGAGAATTATCGGTCCACAGGTACGATTCTGAATGCTGCCAACTCTGTCATTGCTCATAATACTGAGCGGCTCGGCAAAACGCTTTGGACCAGCAACTCAGATGGCGAAAAAGTGTCCTTTGCCGATTACGAAGACGAGAATGAAGAAGCCCGCCGGGTAGCGAAGAAAATCAAGCAAACGATTCAGTCCGGTGTTGAACCTAAAGATATCGCTGTTCTATTCCGCTCCAATATGCTGACCAACGCAATGGAAAAGGCGCTGACCCGCGAAAAGATTCCTTACCGTGTTATTGGCGGCACACCTCTTTTTGCCAGGAAAGCTGTCAAAGACATTATCGCGTATCTCACGCTATTGGTAAACCCGGCGGACGATACACGTTTGAAGCGCATCATCAATAAGCCTTCACGTAAAATCGGCCCGGCAGCCATGCAGAAGTTGGCCGAGACAGCTAACGCTTATGATATACCGATGCTGGAAGTTGTTAAACATCTTGAATCGTATATGGAACTCGGAAAGTATGCCGAACCAATTTCCGGGTTCCGAGATGTGATGAGCCATATCGAAGAATATGCGGAGCATGACCTCGTTTCTCTTATTCGGCAAGTTATCAGTTGTACTGGATACAACATTTACATCCAGGAACAGGATGATAATGACAAACTGGAAAGCCAAATGGAGGCATTGCAGAATGCGGCGGCAGAGTACCAGGAAAAGAACGGCAAAGAAGCCCCTCTAGCCGGATTCTTGGAAGAAGCCGCACTACTCGCTGACCCAGAACAAAACGGAACGGCGAAAAATGCGGTGTCCGTCATGACTGTTCATAAAGCGAAAGGTCTCGAATTTGACACAGTGTTTGTCGCGGAATTGGCAAATAAACTTTTTCCTGTTTCCAGTTGCCTGTATTCGGAACGGGATTTGGAAGAGGAACGGCGAGTATTTTATGTGGCTGTTACACGAGCCAAACGTAAGCTGTATCTTTCTTCTGTTCGTAGACGGTTTAACTGGAAGAAAAAGAACGAATCAGATAACGAACTGGAGCCGTCTATGTTTATTGATGAAATTGACGACAAGTACGTAACACATGAGCCCAGTTCGCAAACGGTCAGTTATACAGCGACGCCCGCACAAACACGTGTTCAGTTCTGGACCATGACTTTTTGAAAAATGGAGGCGCACAAAGTGCTTAAAGTAATTTTTGTGATTCTGATTATCGGCGCTATTCTTGGCCTGGTAGCCGGCATGACCAGGTTGGTGATTGCCGGATGCGTATGGTTTGTCATTGGACTTGGCGTAATGCATTTCTTTGGCGCAGCAATCGTTGGTTTTCTTGCTACACTCGGCCTGGTCGTATCTGCATCGGTTATTCCTCTTGTTTTTGCTGCTATTGGTATTGTGTACAGTCTAATTGACGGATAATGCGGAGTAGTTAGGAGAAAATGAGAGGAGGATTGTTATGAGTCAAGATGATGGCGGCTTTGGCATCAGGCTGAATATTAGAGACGACGATGATTTTTCGACGCCGTTGAATATCCCGCCGGACATACAAAATGATGGTTATGTGAATGCTGCAGGTTATTCCGATACATTCGCCAACGAACCATATGTAGAGGATAGCGATGAAAACAACTATGACGAATATGGTTACGGTGATTATGGCGAGAGTTATCGGAATTATATTGACCATCCTCGTGATTTCACAGCCAGAAATACGTTCTTTTTGATTGGCGGCCTTTTGCTGTTTGGCTTGGCCGTCTTTTTTATTGTCCGTATCGCCGCGTCTATCCATGCGAATGATATTCTGGCCGAGTCTATCAATGCGATTGATTTTTCAATGCTACAGGTTGAAGGGCCAAAGAACGAACAGACCACACTGGAAGAAGTTCTTGCACAGCCAATCTCGATGGACGGACCGGATACTGGTTTTATTGATGAACTGAGTGACCGCATAAAGTATCTGGAAGGACACGTCAAGGTGGACGAGGACTCTGACGCTGATTACGTTATTTATACAGACGCGGCTTCACATTTTCTGATTGCCGACCAGCTCGAAAAATATTTCGGGACGCTTTATTGTGACGCATGGGGCTTGGAAGTAGATTTGGCATATACCAATTCGCAACAGGCACTCGACGAACCAAACTCGGCTTGCGTCCTGACTCCAGATATTAAAGGATTGCCTGGCATTGGCGAACCCGGCGGGGGAGCATCTGTTATTGTCGATAACAACACACAAGAATTCTCGGCCCTGCAATATGCGCAGCCAGGGGATAAGCTGTATATCACAACAGTCTACGGCGAATTCATTTATGAAGTGTCCGCAACAATGCTCGGCATGATATATGACGGTCAAACCATAATCCTGGAAAACAATCAGAATCTGATGGATTACTGTACAAGTGGGGCCTATAATGGCATCGCAATGTATACAGCATATCCATTCGACAATTCCGAGCCGGATTCCAACTACTGTTTTGTTGCGTTGGCCCGCCTTGTGGACGGAACTTCGATGACGCTCTGATGAACTGGTGGATGAAAATGAATTCAGCCTTTCTTGTTATCCAGCACATCATATCGGCAATATCCTCCAATCTAATCTTTTACTTTCTTGTCCTTGTATTTGTGGAATGGGCATTACGAATTTTGACGAATTTCCTTGTCACATATTCATTTGGAAATAAAGCCGCTGATGTGTATGATGGAGACTTGACGTTTCTTGGTGTTATTCATCATGAATTATCACATGCTATTTTAGCCTTGTTGACTGGCGCTGAAATAACGGGGATGCGACTTTATATTCCAAAATGGACACGGAATCGTTCAGAGAATCCAAGTTGCCTGGGATATGTGTACTTTGCAACAAGAGGAATTCAGCCTCTACCACTAATTCAGAGACTGGCCACAGGATTTGCGCCGGCATTGTTGGGGACTGCTACATGTGTATTCTGTTCAGCGTATATTTGGCATGAATGGAAATCTGTTGGATGGATGATTTTCAAGGAACCGCTTATATGGCTCACTGCCTATGCTATCCTGAGCATCTCGCATCATGCCTGTCCAAGTGGGCCGGATATGAAAGCCGCCGGGATTAGCCTTGCCGTGGCATTCACTATATGTATCTTGTTTCCGATGTCTGCGGAGCTGTCAGCCGACATACAGTATGCAACTATGATTCTCTTGATTTTTGTGGCATTACCGGTCGTTCCATTTATGATTGCGGCCACAATCAAGTTCACTGCAAAAATAATCGGCGGAAAAATCGCTCGAAAAAGTAAGGAGGAAATTTCTTGAAACGCAATACAGCGATGGCCTGCATTTTGACGGCAGGTATTACGACGGCACTCGTTACGGGTGTCGCATTTCTTTTTACCAAGGATATGACCCGGTTGAAGCCAATGCCGGTCTCGCCAGAGCTCACACAGGAAGAAGCCCATTATAACTATTCGTTTTCTGAAGTCGACCACGGCGGAAGTATGAAGGCTTATACAGGATTCTATTTTGGTGATGACGATGGCATTGTCCTGCACGGTCTCCATTCAAATGTGTTTGTGAACCTAAGCGGCTACGAACAGTTCGCCTATTTGCCGGACGAGAACAAGGTCACGTTCCTGGACAATGGCCTTAATTATGTGTGTACGATGACAACATTGGAACCGGCCGTCAATAATGGGGAGGTTGTTGTTTGGCAAGATGAAGGAGTATCCAAGTATTGTATCCCAACAGTGCTGAATGAAGACGGAGATGGATTCCTCGTTGCTACAGAAACAAAAGGGGAGCCGACAGAAGCAGAATTCCAGCAGATTCAAAACACGCTGGCGAATATTACCAAGCAAATTTCCCTCTGCACAGACGGTGCAGAAACCATCTCGATTGCCGGAGTTTCGATTCCTCTTTCTTCAATTTCCTCAATCACGCCAGAATACGTAGTGCTGGATGAAGGCGGCCGAGAATCTTACCTGGAAGTCTCGCCACTGGAAGCCGACGAACAGGAGAAAGTATATGACCAGTTTGTTGGTGGCGAACTATCGGTACGCTATACCGATTCCGTGACGGATACGCAGAGCGGTTATACGCCATACGTATTCTGGAACGATGGTGTTCGCTTCACTTTATACTGCAACGCGATTGAGGTGGCAACTTCGATAGCGAATGAGATGCATCTTGTTTGATATCGATATGGGCGTCCGCAAGGGCGCCTATTTTTTTGCGTAGGAGGATGTCGTTATGCCACCGGTACAAGAAGGACTACACCCGGCCGAAGATAAGATGCCGAAACCCAGACACCATCTTAACTGGATACCTCTGCTTGTTGCCATCATGCTTTCTTGTGCTTTTTTGCAAGGCTATTTGAGCGGCATTTCAGCAGGGGAAAATACCTATCATACAAACTGTAGAGAACTAACCACCGTCACCTTACCGAAAGCAAGCGGTGAGAGCGGGACGGCCTCATCAAATTTGGGTCAAATCTCGTTACCTCAAATGAAAGCCGTCCTGTCTGGTGATGAAAATGCTGTATATGATTCGGTTGCCGCAGCTATCCGGAATTTTGATGACCAGGCAGTGTTTACCGTTCGGTCCGAGACTGCAGTCAGCATGGAACGTGTTATCGAGATTGCCCGCATAGCACAGGAAACACCAGAATTCTTTTGGGTGGAATCCATTACCTGGTGTACTTGGACCAACAATCCAGACGGGACACGCACTTATACACTTGACATTACTTATTGGCTCACAAAAGAGGAACGAAATGCTTATCTCCCGCTATTAGAAGCGAAGCTCGCCCGGCTTCAAGACCAATTTGGCGCGTCTGATATTTTCGAGGCGTCTAAACAGGTAAACAAATATCTGACATACAATACCTCTTATGTACAAAATAAGGCCGAGCAACTCGAACATCCCTATGATACGATTCTCGGTCCCTTGATTTTTCGCGAAGCTATATGTTCCGGGTATGCCAAAACATATAACTATCTCATGTCAATGCTCGGCTATGAGTCTGCATACTGCCTCGGCTATACCGATGACAACGTATTCCACGCTTGGACTGCTATACGCGATGATGGGAACGTCTATTATACTGACCCCACATTCAATTCTACATCGGGTTTCTCTAAAAAATGGCTCAACCTATCGCGGTCCGATTTTGCAGGTCATCAGGAAACTGAAAAATATTGGTATCGTTAGGTTTATATTCGTTGCGATACGCGACGTATTGTGGTATAATATATGTATTACAAAATACACCTCATAACCTTTTCCAAAGGAGACCAAACACATGTCGAAACGTATCAAGACCATCGTAAAAACCTGCGCCAAATGTCATAAGCCTTTTTCTACGGCTGATGACAACATTACCCTGTGCCGTGAGTGCATGAACAAAGACTTGAAGGCCGAAGCGGCTGCAGAACTGGCACGTCAGAATACTGTGGCTGAAACCCGCAACTGCAAGTATTGCGGCAAGGAATTCACCATCACGGTGGGGGAGAAGGAGTTCCTGGAAGAAAAGGGATACTCTCTGCCGAACTACTGTCCAGATTGCCGTAAGGCACTGAAGGATTACAAACGTGAGCACGGCGGCCTCTCTCATATCTGCAAAAAATGTGGCAATGAGTTCAAGTATTCCGTCCCTATGGTCCTGGATTTTGTTTTCAAGCAAAAACCGCTTTATGAAACCTGCATGGATTGCCATCGCAAGGAACGCGAGCAGGAACGTGAACATCGCAAGGGGCATTCTGGCAACCGCCGTAATGAGGTTTATGCCACGGCAACTTGCCGTGACTGCGGCAAGGAATTCGTCATCACTGTCGGCGAACATGATTTCCTTGTGAATCATGGGTATGAGAACATGCCGGTTCGCTGCCGCGATTGCCGCCACAAGCGCCAGGTCAATGCGTTGGTCACGGATATGCGCCGGATGGGTGAAGAGCCGGTCGATACCATCATCACTTCTGACGAACCTATCGTACCGCACGAAGACGCTGCCGAGATGGTTCCCGATATCGATGCGATGCCGGAACAGGTCGATGTTGCCGCTGCTACCGAAGCAGATACCTCGACTTCCGAAAGTCAGGAAGCCGAGGCTGTCAGCAACGAACCGGCAGAGGTGAATACGCTCTCTGGTTCCTTCGACAACGCTGCGGATACCGCCACCGATAACGATACAAACACCGAAACCGCCTGATTTCTTTTGCCCCAGTGGTCGTTCAGGCCATTGGGGCTTTTTCCGTACATATTATTCGCTTTTCAAAAAGTGAGGTCTGCAACGTGAACGACTTTAAAGTGTTTCTTCTCTATTTTAAAACCGTTGGCGATGATTCAGCAGCGCCGAGTAAACAATATCATCTCGACAAAGTCATCGAAACAAACGTTCGCGGTGAGACGACTATCAATAACAGTGACGACCTTCTCAATATGGCTCAAGCTCTGGCATCCAAATGCGCTGAGAATATCCCAGACGTGAAAAATTTGGAGATGGTTTTGGGCCGCAAAAAAACAGTAACAGACTATCGCCATCTCTGTGATTGGCTGAATAAAGCCGATTCTGCACCCGAGCGACGTCGGCTCTGTACATTGGTCTATGTTAAGGATAGAAACGACCCGGATTTTGTATGGCCTGTTTTCCTGGCCGGCTATGATATCCGCAGTGAGAATAACCGTGCAGATATGGTCAAGGCATGCCAGGAAATTTCGGTTCGTAAGATGGGGAAAGTACCAGGACGTGCCTTCTATGCCGATAATATCCAAATTTATTATCAGAGCAAGGGAAACGATAAGGCCGACGAACCATTTGATATTGCCTATGCGAATCTGTTCTTCAAGGAATTTGCCGAACTCAAAAAAGACGCGGCATCATACACGGCGTTCATTTGCCCGGCGGACAAAGAACCTGCAAATTGAACGACTGAGGTCGTGAGCAAAAGAGCGGAGGACAATAGTATGCAAATATACCCTAATCGCGGTAAGCGAAAAGAGGATGGCCGATGGGTGACTGGCTTTTTCTATGAAGATACGCCGCTGTATGCCTTTGCTGAAGATGGGGAACGCATTCCCCGCGAATGCTATATCCTTGAGCCAGATTTCGCCGACTGGGGCATGCCAAGAGCTATGGTTCTGTACAAGGTCATCCCGGAAAGTATCGGCGTGTATACGGGGATGAATGCAAAAATGCTGGATGGCAATACGGTCCCGTTGTACAAAAGTATGTGGATGAAACCAAGAAGTACATTTTGCCCCTTTTGGAAGATGCAATGATTCGGTATCCTCAGGATTCCAACCAGTTCTTCATCCTCAAGTATCACATCACGAGCCTCATGGATTTTGCGGAGAGATGTCTGATGGATGAGGTTGTACGGAAGTTCATGGATACGGATAGTCCTAAATGATTTTTGCTTGGCGAACAATTAAATCAACGACTTGATGGCTCTTAGAAAAACAGAACTTACCCAGGTCCAAGAAAGGAGCTAAATTCATGACTGACAGCGAGCGGTTCCCTCAGGAAAAGTTCCAGCCAATTTTGGAACAGTCTATGTTGTTGGATAGTGTCCTTCAGGCCGAAGAAGTCGAAATCGTGTTTCGGGACATCAAACAGGGCGACGTTCATATCAAGACCTGCTATGGAGACATATACAAGGTGGTAAACGCATTGCGAGACTATTCTCGCTTGCTTACCATGACATGTGAAGCATGGGGTCTGACAGGGTTCCACAAAGCCACTTATGAGTATTACGCCCAGAAGGCCAAAGAAATTGCCGACAAATATCAGGCTGCTATCGGCTACGATTACGATAAGGCGTTGGAAAAATGCCGAAAGAAACAGGCAAAGAAAAAGGATACTGAAGCCAGCGATGTGGGTGGGGAAGCGTTGGAATTGATGTTGCGTTGATGAATGGGGTCATGTTTGCTTTTTTGCCGTACAGAATCTTCCAGCGAAAGGGTTGAACGAGATGAAAGTCTCCGATTTGAAATTAAAAGCAGTTTATATTGGCAGCGGGGGCGCAGAGCGCCTTCTGGTTGATAGAAGTCAAGACAGTGCTGTCATTACCCAGAAAGATAGTGACCTGGTTGAATACAGGGTCGTTGAGAATGGAGTTGTATCGAATCAGAAATGTATCATTACTACCAGAGCATTCGCCAGATGGGCTGTCACCGAAAAAGTACATAAAGTCACTATTACTACCGGCAATATATTTTATCTCGGGAACGAAAAGGTAGTCGTATCTTTTGTGTACAGTATGTTCAACCTTGTAAGGGTTCATTACGTCGATAATAACCAGGAGTTTGTTGTTGACGCAGCGGCATTGTCAGAGAACCCGGATGAAACCTCTACAATAGACCTCGCCCTGTTTACCAAAAAGGAGCCATCCAATGAATGATGAAGTAAGGATGTTGATTCGACATGTTTGTGATGGTGACCTGAAAAAGTCACAATCTCAGGCACGAATCATTTTGAAAAACTGCAAAACCCAAAAGGACGAGACGTTTGTAACGGAACAGCTCAAGAAGCTGGAAAATAGCAAAGCCCGCTTCATTGAACTGCCATATAATCTTCAAAGCATTCTGGTGGCAGAAGATTCTTCATTTTTCCCCGTATCAAGATTCTTGCTCCGGTCGAAAGAGGAAAGCGTTGTTGAACGAATTCTCAAAATCGCGAGAGCAGCATCGGTACTGAAAGAAATGAACATTTCCTTTACACCGTCTCTGATGTTGTACGGGGAAAGCGGCACAGGAAAAACGATGTTGGCTAAATACATCGCATATCGTGCCGGTATTCCGTATGTGTATGTAAGATTTTCGGGCCTGATAAACTCTCAGCTCGGAAAAACGCAGGAAAATCTGAACCGCATTTTTACATATGCCAAGCAAAAGCCATGTGTCCTTTGTATTGATGAAATTGACACCATTGCAATGCGACGCGGTCAGACTGATGTCGGGGAAATGAATCGTGTCGTCATTTCGCTTATGCAGGAATTGGACCAGCTACCAAATGATATGATTGTTGTTGCGACCACAAACCGGTATGACCAATTGGATAGTGCTTTACTTCGTCGTTTCACAGTCTGCCAGCAAGTAACCGCCTATAACCATGAAGAGGCTTGTCATTTATTGCATAAGTTCTTCAATTTTGCTGAGTCTGATATGACCGAAGAGCAGCTTCACAAGTGGGTTGAGGAGAGGTTTCCTAACACGACGGTGTATTATCCCAGCGTTTTGGCAAATGCAGCAACGCAGTATTTGGTCGACACAATCGTTGAATCATCCTTGGATGTTGATACCCAGAATCAAGAGCAGGCGAACAAGCAGGTCTATATTCTGTATGAAGAAATCCCGGATTGTATGGGGTCTGGTTCAACGAGCAGGGAAGTGGCCAAAACAACCAGTTTCCCGCAGGCGCTGGAAATGCTGAAAAAAGGAACCGGCAATACCCTGGTCAAACGAACCCGCATCAATGGAGCGCTGGTTGAGACTTATTGGAAGGAATTCAGCCGGCAATTTGAATAACAGAAACGGGTGGTAAATTCATGGCAAACAAAAAATACTATGAAGCAGCTGAAGTCTATGAACAAAAGCTGAAACGAGTCATGGACCGGTTTGGCGTGACAGAATACCGTTATGACTGGAACCGGCGAGAAACTTATGTGGAGTTTTGTTATCAGGGCCAGTGGTATCATTTTGAAAACAGTTTTGACAAATCCGAAAAGGCATATGAAAAGACGCACAAACACATTCGATACGTGTCGGATTTATTCGCCCAAATTGTGTTGGCACTGGAAAGTCTTGCACGGCTGACCGAGCAGGGGCTGTATTCTTTGCAGTATTGGATTGAGGGGATGAAGATGCTCCCGGAGGCGTCTAGTGTCCCGTCTTGTTTCGCCGCACTTGGTTTTGACCATATTCCGACTGAGGAAGAACTGAAACAACGATTCCGCAGCCGGGTCAAAACTGTTCACCCTGATGCTGGAGGAACAGCGGAAGAGTTTGAGGTATTAAAAAGAAACTACCTCGAATGCCAAAAGTATCTTCTGGATACCGAGTGATTCGTCACATCCCACGCCCAAACCTGTAGCTGTCAATCGCTCCGTCTGATTCGAAGAATTAGGGGGTATTCGACAAATCGTATGGATGCCCTAAGAAAGGAGGGGGCGGATGACTGCATATAAAGGGTTCAAATTCCGTTTGTATCCCACCAAAGAGCAGGCAGAACAAATCAACAAAACGCTGGGTTGCTGCCGGTATGTGTACAACCACATGCTGGAACGCAGAATCAAAGCATACAAG
>ERZ1090864.21-NODE-21-length-76461-cov-9.505575_pt1 | contig 76461 bp, 68 predicted proteins | sample MGYA00478479_ERZ1090864 | MGnify/ENA primary metagenome ERZ1090864 (study PRJEB33644, sample SAMEA5815743) | chicken gut metagenome | biome: Chicken; feature: Gastrointestinal Tract; material: Caecum | place: Ireland | collected 2019-01-01 | study: A study of the...
GATACTCTCCCTTGACTACACTGTTTCGCACGGTGATGTTTTTCGCGTGCCAGAAGGCATCTTTCGTATCAAAGGTGCAGTTCTCGAACACCGAATTTTCGATGTACTGGAAGGAGTATTTGCCTTTCATCCGCACATTGCTAAAGTGCAGGTTGGCAGAACGCATCATGAAGTATTCGCTTTCGGCGTCGCAGTCCTCCATTTCGATATTGTGAACTGACCATCCGAACTCCGGAGAGATGATATCGCAGCCGCGCATTATAATGTCCGAACACTCGCGCAGGGCCTTTATCCCGTGAAGCTTCGTATTCTCGATGGTAATATGACCGGAGTACCACAAAGCCGCCCGGCAAAGTTCCGTCATCTCAGAATCACGGATGACAAGGCCATGGTCATGCCAGAATGGATAACGCAGATTGAAGAAACTGTGTTCCACCTGCACGTTAATGCACTCCTTAAAGGCGCTCTCGCCGTCAGCGGGACCGTCAAAGGAGCAATCCTTTACAAAAATATCGCGGCTGCCGTAAAGGGCACGCTCTGCGTCAAAAATCTGATTCTGAATCACTTTCATTAAGAAAACCTCCCTGTCTACAATTACTCTTTCTTTTTCTCCATCTGATAGATGAGATAGTCCAGGCAGTCGATCCGCCTTTCATCCCGATGAAGATTCTCCAGCAGATGCTTTCTATGGATGAAGAGAAGTCTGAGCTGCTGTTCCTCACCCTCGCTGTCCTGAAGCGCCATAAACTTTTCTACCATTTCATCGGTACAACCGGCATCCTTCAAATTCTGTACGATGGTGTAGGCATACGGATTTTCATTTTGAGCTAAAGACTGCTTTTTCTGCATCATCATTCACCATCACTGATCAGCACAAGCTGATTGCCCCATCCTTCCTGTACTGGATTGTTCTCTACAGCGGAAACAAACTCGTCCGTAGCGTCAAATGTGCCGATCAGAGTATATTCTTCGTTGATCTCGGCATCATGATAGTAAAGTACAATGCGGTTTGGGTCGGAATAGTAGACTTCTCCGGCATGAGCCTGTGTCACTGTTTCACTGTTGTCTGGAATTTCGTACCGGCTGGGCACGTCGTAATACTCCATCACATCAGATTCGTCATAGCTGTATACCGGCAGCTGCCAATCGCTTGTCCCTACATAACCGGCAATCGCCGCAGCGGTGGAGTTGTCCTCCAGATGCATGGTAAAGGGCTCCCCATCTGCGCCAAAGCGTACTATCAACGCCGTCATTGCAGGAATCTGATTTTCTTGTGCATCTTCACTGGTTTTGTCCTCCTGAGTAATAGAAGAAGACTGTTCCTCAATCTGCGCACTGGACGCTGATTCGGAAATTTCAGGAGAACCGCCGCAGCCGGTCATTGAAATACGGAGTGTCAAAAGCAAACCGATTATAGAAACAAACGGCTTTTTCATTCTTTTCAACTCCTTATTATTTTTTGGTCAGACCGCTTTCGCAGATTAAAGGAAAGCCCCGTTGCAGACCTGCAATACCTGACCTTTTACATGGCGGCCCATCTTACTGGCCAGATACAGGCAGGCATACGCCTGATCCATGGGGTCGCACTCCGGGCCGGGGAAGTAAACAAAATGGCCGCTGTACTCCAGCATCTTAGCACCGCCTGGCTGTTCACCTGCTTTATTTGCCAAATGCGCCGGCGTAACTGTGGCGCCAGGTGCTACCGCATTGCAGCGGATGTTGGTATCAATCAGGCGCATAGCCACATTCTTCGTCAGCGTATTGAGAGCTCCTTTCGTCGAAGTGTAAGTAGCGCCGCAGAAGGGGCGGGTGCCATTGACGGAAGAAACGTTAATGATAACCCCGTCATTCTTAGGCAGGAAAATCTTCAGAGCTTCCCGGATATAGCGCATAGGGCCGCCCAAATTGGTGTTCATCACATACATCATCCAGTCGTCATCGGTTTCATCGATCATTTTCTGTTCACCGATACCGGCGTTGTTGATAAGAATATCCACATCGCCAAATTCCTTCAGAGCAGTTTCAAATACCCGTTTGGTATCGTCGGTAGAGCAGACGTCGGCCACCACGCCGATCGCTTTCCCGCCTTTTGCCCGGATGCCGTCCACAACAGCGTCCAGTTTTTCCTGATGACGGGCGGTAATTACCACGGCTGCGCCTTCTTCCGCAAATAATTCTGCCATCGACTGGCCCATGCCATAGCTGGCTCCTGTAATGATAGCGACTTTATCCTTGAGCATCTGTGCTTCCATTTCAATCAACCTCTCTTCATTATGTTTTTGTTTACATCTACAGTGTACTGCCGCAAAAATTAAATATCAAATACTTATGTTTTATTGTTTATTATAATTATTACTTATGTTATTCTGATATCAAACCATACTAAATAGCAGGAGGCGATTACGATGGAATTTCGGTTATTGGAATACTTTCTGGCAGTGGCCAGAGAACAGAATATCACCGCAGCGGCAGAGTCTTTGCACATCTCTCAGCCAGCTTTATCCACGCAGCTTAAAGCGCTGGAAACGGAGCTTGGCAAGCAGCTCCTCATTCGCGGTGTAAAAGGCTCCCGCAAAGTCGTTTTGACGGAAGAAGGGATGATCCTGCGTAAGCGGGCGGAGGAAATGATTTCGCTGATGCGACGCACAGAAGAAGAAATCACAGGCGTGGGCGAAACCATTGCCGGGAATGTTTTTATCGGAACTGGTGAAACGGAAACCGTTCGTTTGTTTGCACAGGTTGCCAAAAAATTGCAGCAAAAATATCCAGATATCCGGTATCACATCTCCAGCGGCAATGCGGAGCATGTTCTTGAATATCTGGATAAGGGACTCATTGATTTTGGACTGCTTTTTACAGAGATTGACCCACAGAAATATGAGGCCGTCCCGGTTCCTGTCAAAGATACCTGGGGTGTTTTAATGCGTAAGGATTCTCCGCTGGCAGAAAAAGAAAGTATCTGCCCGGATGATCTGTGGGATAAGCCGCTGATCGTATCTCACCAAAAGGGGGATGACGCATATCTGAATCAATGGCTTCAGCGGGAAGCGTCAGAATTGCATATTGTGGCTACTTACAACCTGCTTTTTAACGCTTCTTTATTAGTAAGTGAAGGGCTTGGGTATGCTCTGGGTTTCGATAAGCTCATTAATACGCAGGGAAGCAACCTTTGCTTCCGCCCGCTTTCGCCCCGGTTGGAAGCACGGGGATTTATCGTCTGGAAGAAATATCAGGTGTTTTCCAGGGCTGCAAATATCTTTTTGCAGTATCTGCGGGAGTTGCTTGAAGCGAAAAAATAATTAATGCAATTTTTATCTTGCAAGATTATAATTATTTTGAAGGTCCTGACCGCACAGCTGCGGGATATGGAAGAAAAAGGAAGTCTGAAACCGATCCTGGATGCCATGCGGGCATGGGGAGAGGGGGATAAGGCAAAAATATGATATGAATAAAAAAGATACGCGCCATCATGACAGATGGAGACGCACATACGGAGGATTGTATGGCAGGACAACAGATTAAAGATATGACAAAAGGCCCGCCGGGCAGGCTGCTTATGATATTTGCGATCCCGCTGATGCTGGGCAATATCTGCCAGCAACTGTATACGATGGTAGATACCATTGTCGTAGGACAGGTCGCCGGAGTCCAGGCTCTGGCAGCTCTGGGCGCGGTGGAATGGATCATGTGGATGGTTCTGGGAGTCTCTACGGGAGCTACGCAGGGGTTTTCCATACTGATCTCCCAACATTATGGAGCAAAGAAATGGGATCTGCTGAAAAGAACCGTGGCGCGCAGTTATATCCTGACAGCGGTGATTGCGGCTCTGCTGCTCACGGTAAGCCAGATATTCGCGCACTGGATATTGATTTTTCTGAATACGCCGGACAACATTATCGGAATGTCTCTTCTGTATCTTCGGATCGTATTCTGCGGGATTCCGGTTGTGGCTGCCTATAATGTTTTCGCGGCGGTGCTTCGGGCGCTGGGAAACAGCCGCACGCCGCTGATCGCCATGGTTATCGCGGCCTCTATTAACGTAGTGCTGGATATCCTTTTTGTGGCGGAGTTTCACTGGGGAGTGGCGGGGGCAGCTATTGCCACCGTGATCGCTCAGGCCTTTTCCGCATTATACTGTTTCCTGGCAGTAAGAAAAATAGAAATCGTAAAAGTGACGAAAGAAGATTTCCGGAGAGTGGCCGGACTGGACGGAAGACTTCTGAAACTTGGAACTCCCGTTCTTTTTCAGGATGTGATCATTTCCGTAGGCGGACTGGTGGTGCAGTATGTTGTAAATGGTTACGGATTTCTTTTTGTCGCCGGTTTCACGGCTACCAATAAACTGTACGGAATCCTGGAAATGGCGGCGATCTCCTATGGCTATGCCATTGTCACTTATGTGGGACAGAATCTCGGAGCAGGGGAGATCAGAAGGATAAAGAAAGGCGTTCACGCAGGCGCGGGGCTTGCGTTCCTTACATCAGCAGTGATTTCCTGTATCATGTTTGTTTTCGGAAAGCATATCCTGATGCTGTTTATTTCCGGTGATCCGGCAGAAACACATGAGGTGCTGGCGATTGCCTGGAAGTATCTCTCCATTATGGCTACCTGTCTCTGTATTCTGTATTTCCTTTATGTATACAGATCTGCGCTGCAGGGACTTGGCAATACGCTGATCCCCATGCTCAGCGGGATAGTGGAGTTTTTTGTCCGTATCGGCGTGGCTCTGCTTCTGCCTCTTGTTATGGGGACAGACGGGATCTTCTACGCCGAGATCGCCGCCTGGACAGGCGCGGCGGTCCTGTTGGCAGCAAGCTACTACATATCAGTTAAAAAACTCAATAATCAGCCTCAGGAATTTTGAAGCAGAGAACTAAGGCGTAAATCAGTTATTCCGGCAGCGAGAAAATCCTCCGGAAGCGGAGCTTCCAGTTTTATCACTTCGCCGGAAAATGGATGGCGGAATTCAGTCCGCCATGCGTGAAGGGCGGTACGGGTAAAGGAAAGGGACTCCGGCGGAGACACGTTATTTCCATACAGGGTATCGCCCAGGAGGGGATGTCCCAGCGCCGTCATATGCACGCGGATCTGGTGGGTACGCCCTGTTTCCAGCCTGAGGCGTACCAGAGACCATTCGGGCGTGCTGTAAAGAGTACAGTAGTGCGTGACGGCAGATTTATGACCGGGCGTATCTGCCGCTCGCATTTTCAGCGGATTATCCGGGTCAGTTCCCACAGGCAGGGAGACCGTATGGATTTGCTCTTCGTGGTCGGCGGGCAGATATCCGGATACTGCCGCCAGATATTCTTTGCGAAAAATGCCGCTGATCCTCTGGCGCTGAAGTATGGAAGCCGCCGGGCGGTTTTTGGCAAAAAGAACAATTCCGGAAGTTTCTCTGTCAAGGCGTCCCACAGAACGGCAGCAGATGGATTCTCCTTTTGCAAAGCAGTACGCAAATATCTGATTGGAAATCGTATCGTTATAATGGCCTCCGGACGGATGCACAGGTACTCCCGCCGGTTTGTTTACAGCGATAAGAGCAGGATCTTCATAGAGAATATCCAGGGGCGCCATATCGGCGGGAGGGGAGACCAGATGTGAAGAACTTTCGTTTTCCTCTTCCAGAAGTACCGAAAGAGTATCTCCCGGGGTGATAGATTCACTGACCCGACAGCGCCGCCCGTTCTTCTGTATTCCATTTTCGGTGAATTTTGCCCGACTGATCTGCCGCCGGGTAAGGCCGGACCGTGTGCGGAGAAAATGTTCGACCGTTCCGGTATAATCGCAGATTTCAAGTGTAAGATACTGTTTCATGATTTTTTTGTCCTTTAAGGATTCTGGGTATCCGGTCTTAAAAAAGCCGGATTTCAGGCTGTTTATACTATATATAATTATTCTGACAAGCGCAAGCGGGAAGAAAGGAAGCTTATGAAAAATATCAAAATAATCTTTTTTGACATTGACGGAACTCTTATAGATATCGAAAAAAAGCAGATTTCGGAAAACACTCTGAAAGCCCTGACAGAGCTTAAGAAAAACGGGATCAGGATCTGTATCGCTACCGGGAGAGCGCCGATGCTGGTGCCGGAGTTTCCGGGGGTGGATTTCGACGCGTTCCTGACCTTCAACGGATCTTATTGTTTCGATAAAGAACAGGATATTTTCAGCAATCCGTTAAAAAAAGAGGATGTGGCTGTTATCATAAAGAATGCGACAGAAATCGGCCGTCCGGTATCTCTGGCGATGAAACATCGTCTGGCGGCTAATGGAACGGACCAGGATCTGAGCGATTACTACAGCATTGCGGGGATTGAAGTCCAGATTGACGAAGACTTTGAGGCTCTGGCACAAAATGAAGAAATCTATCAGATCATGGTCGGGTGCCTGGACGCGGAACATGCCGCGCTAATGAAAAACGCGGGAAACGCCAAACTTGCAGCGTGGTGGGACCGCGCTGCGGATATCATTCCGGCAGACGGCGGGAAGGGTACTGCGGTGAGAGAAATCCTCAGATATTATGGACTGACAAAAGAAGAAGCGGCTGCTTTCGGAGACGGAAATAATGATATAGAGATGCTCCGGGCAGTGGGGACCGGGATCGCCATGGGGAACGCCTCGGAGGGCCTTAAGGCGGCAGCGGATGAAGTCTGTGGTACGGCGGCGGACGACGGAGTTTATTTCTGGTGCAGAAACAACGGCCTGATCTGACACCCGTTGTGATACCCTTTGCTTTTGCAGATGAAACAAAAGAGCCGGAAATGCCATTTACAGGCACTTCCGGCTCTTTTAAGAGCAGGGGATGAGAGAATCGAACTCCCACCAAAGGTTTTGGAGACCCCTATCATACCATTTGACCAATCCCCTGTATAAAAGTATTTCTCTCTGGAATACTTTTTTATTATACGCAAATGAGGTTTTTTTGTCAAGTGGAGATGGAGGGATTTGCCCTGCAACATGAGGAAACGCACCGGTGCAGCCTTCAAAACTGTGACGGCATATTTTCAGTTCCACTCGTCCATCAAAAGGAAATCGCGGATGTTCCGATGCTTGATCCCATTCCGGCTCATGTCAAACTCGTCCAGCGAAACAACATACTTCGGGAAGTTGTCGCGGATGGAATCATAAGCCCCAAACTCCCGGGCAATGGTTTCCTCCGATGCAAGGAGGTACGCTACCTGAACATACAGCTTCTCTCCGCGCTTATCACACACGAAGTCGATCTCTTTGTCTCCGGTTCTGCCAACAGTCACTTCGTAGCCTCTTCTCAACAGTTCCAGATAGACAATGTTCTCAAGGATGAGGTTGATGTCCTTTGTGTTGCCACCGAACACCGCTTCGCGGATGCCGTGGTCGGCAATGTAGTATTTCTCGTTGGACGCGAGGATCTGCTTGCCTTGCAGGTCTTCGCGCTTCACCTGATAGAACAGGTAAGCGTCGCAGCAGTATTTGATGTAGTTCAGGATTGTCTCCGGCGCTACGGTGCGCTGCTCGCTTTTGAGGAACTTTGCCAGCGATGTCGCTGAAAAGGTTGTGCCAACATTCGCCATGACATAGGCGATGATGCGCTCCAACAAGTCCACATCTCGAATTCTGTTTCTCTTCAGAATGTCCTTGAGCTGCACCGAGTTGAACAGATCATAGAGATACTGCCTGGACGGCTCATCGGCAAAGCGGAGGTTGGCAAGATACGGCATGCCACCGGACAGAAGGTACTTCTGGAAGACCCTCGGCGCCGGCTCATCCGGCGCAATCGGACGGTACAGCTCCAAAAACTCTGCGAAGGAGAATGGATAGATCACAAACTCGACATAGCGTCCTCCCAGGTAGGTTGCAAGCTCACTGGAGAGCAGTTTTGCATTGGAGCCGGTAATATAGATGTCGCAGTCAAGGGAAACGCGCAGGGAGTTTACGCATTTCTCCCAATCCTTCACTTCCTGAATCTCATCAAAGAAGAGATACACTTTATCGTCCATTTCGGCGGCTCTCGCCGTAATCTCATCGTGCAAAGCCTTTGCGGTTTGCAGATGGGAATAGCGCATATCTTCAAAATTGATTGAGATAAACTGAGACGGACTGACACCGGACTCCGTAAGCTCTTGTTTAACAAGCTCCAACATAACCGACTTTCCGCAGCGGCGAATACCGGTCATGACTTTAATGAGGTCCGATCCAATAAAGGGACGGATGCGGCTCATATATAATTCGCGTTTGATCATGGGTTTCAAAGCCCCCTTTCTCGTGGCTGATCTTAGTATAACCCACTTACACCTGAAATACAACAGAGAAAATGTGAATTTATAAGATATAACTGACAAAATCTAAGTTTTGGAGTTGTTTATCAGATATAAAATTAATATCACAATACGTCAATGTACGATTGGAACAAAAAAACCGCGTAAACCTTGATCTACGCGGGATTTTTGTCAAGCGGAGATGGAGGGATTTGAACCCTCGCGCCGGTTGCCCGGCCTACCGCATTTCGAGTGCGGACCCTTCAGCCACTTGGGTACATCTCCATACCGACAGAGAATATTATATATGCTGTGCGGACAAAGGTCAATTCTTTTTTTGCCGCATAATGAAGCTGGCAATTGACGAAGAGGGAATCCTATACTATGATATAGAAGTGAGATTTTTTGCAGATACAGAATCTGATTATGATAAATGAACAGGAGGATCTATGGATAAAAAGAAAGAAGCGATCCTGAAAGCCGCGCAGGCTCTCACGGAGAATTATAAAAAAGAAGAGCTTTTTATGCCAAAGAACGGAAGACGGCTTCCCGACAGGGCGGCGGTCATCGATCTGGTAAAAGATCTGCGGTCCGTTATCTTCCCAGGATATTTCTGCGCGGACACCGCGGCCCGTATCTTTCCGGAGCAGTTCAGCACCTATTGTCTGAATGAATATTACGATAGGCTGAAAGAGCAGGTGGAGATCGCGTTTCTCTACGCGCACCAGGAGATGGAACTTCAGGAGGCGGCGGAGCTTTCCGAGAATATCTGCGCGGATTTTTTCGCTAAGCTTCCGGAAGTACAGCAGAAGCTTTTAAAAGATGTGCAGGCAGGCTTTGACGGCGACCCGGCGGCCAAGAGCAAGGAAGAGATCATTTCTTCCTATCCCGGGGTTTTCGCTATCTATGTCTATCGTCTGGCGCATATCTTATATAAAAGCCATGTGCCGCATATCCCAAGGATCATGACGGAATACGCCCACGGCAAGACCGGGATCGACATTAATCCGGGCGCCGAGATCGGAGAATATTTCTTTATCGACCACGGCACCGGCGTGGTGATCGGCGAGACTACGGAAATCGGCAATAATGTGAAACTTTACCAGGGAGTGACGCTGGGCGCGCTTTCCACCAGACAGGGACAGCAGCTTGCCAATGTGAAACGTCATCCCACTATCCGGGATAATGTGACGATCTATTCCAATTCATCCGTTCTCGGCGGTGAAACGGTAATTGGCGAAAACAGTATCATCGGAGGAAATACCTTTATAACAGAATCTGTTCCTGCGGATACCAAAGTCAGCGCCAAGAGCCCTGAGCTGGTATTCAAGAAACCCAGAAGCAGTGTTTCCAAGGCGGATATCTGGGACTGGGATAACTGAGAAGAGCATAAAAGGAGGAGACAGAATGCTTGCACTTGAGAACGTCAGCTGGACAGCGGCTGACGGTGAAGAAATACTGAGAAATATCAGTCTGGAGGTTCCGGACGGGAAGATGACCGTTATCACCGGCCCCAACGGAGGCGGCAAGACTTCTCTGGCGAAACTGATCGCCGGACTGGTAAATCCCACAGAAGGGAAAATTCTTCTGGACGGAAAAGATATCACAGACTGGGATATGACAGAGCGTGCCCGGGGCGGTATCAGCTATGCTTTTCAGCAGCCGGTGCGTTTCAAAGGACTTACAGTCCGCGATCTTCTTGAAACATCGGCAGAAAAGAAGCTGGACAGCGGGGAAGTATGCAGATATCTTGGAGAAGTGGGACTCTGCGCGGAAGAATATATTGACAGAGTGGTGGACGACAGCCTTTCCGGAGGAGAGGGCAAGAGGATCGAGATCGCTACGGTCCTCGCCAGAAAGAATGTGAAGCTCCGCGTATTCGACGAGCCGGAGGCAGGGATCGATCTCTGGAGTTTCACCAATCTGATCGAAGTTTTTCAGAGACTGAAGAATAAAGAAAGGGAGGCGCTTCTGGTAATCTCTCATCAGGAACGTATCCTGGAGATTGCAGACCGTGTTGTAGTTGTGGACAGCGGCAGGATCCGTCTCGCAGGGGATCGCAGCGAGATCCTTCCCAGGCTGCTTGCACAGGAAAAAGCGGCCCGCTGCCCGAGGGAAGAAGAAAGGAGCTGTGCCAGATGAATAAGATTACCGAAGAACTTCTGAAACAGGTGTCCGACTATAAAGGCGAATTCAAAGGCGCTTATAATATCCGTGAAGACGGCGGATGTGTGGGAAGACAGTCTTCAGAGCATATCAAAATAGAATCCAAACCCGACGGCTCCGGCCTTGAGATCCATATCAGTCCGGAAGCGCAGAAGGAGATCGTTTATATTCCGGCCTGTGTGACGAGGGGAAATGTAAACGATCTCGTCTATAATGATTTCTTCGTGGGAGAAGGCGCCGACGTGACGATCGTGGCAGGCTGCGGTGTCCATACGGATAATGAGGGCGAGGCGGAACACGACGGTATCCACCGTTTTTTCCTGGAGAAGGGAGCCCATGTTCTTTATAAGGAGAAACATGTGGGAACAGGTACCGGAATCGGTCTGAAGAAGATCAATCCGGTGACAGACATGGAATTGAAGGAAGACGCCGTGATGGAGATGGATACGATCCAGATCGGCGGCGTGGATCTTACGAAACGTTCCACAAAAGCGGTGCTCGGCGCCAGAGCGAAGCTGATCATCCATGAGAGGATCATGACGGACGGTGAGGAACAGGCTTCCACAGATTTTGAAGTGGAGATGCAGGGAGAGGATTCCGGCGTAGACCTGATCTCCAGATCTGTTGCAAAAGATCATTCCTATCAGGAGTATCATTCCAAAATCCGCGGGAACTGCCGCTGCACAGGCCATTCCGAGTGCGACGCCATTCTCATAGGGGAGGGCAAGGTAAACGCGGCTCCTGAACTGTTCGCGGGAGATATCGACGCTTCCCTGATCCATGAGGCCGCTATCGGCAAAATTGCCGGAGAGCAGATCGTAAAGCTGCGTACCCTCGGGCTTACGGAGGAAGAAGCCGAGAAGAAAATCGTGGAAGGCTTTTTGCGGTAACAGTTGAAAAGTACATCTGTGCAAATAACTTGTAAGGCGTTTTTGCCTTTGTTATAATAATGATGTATTATACAGTTTCACGGAAACTGTACAGGGGATAAGTAACATAGTGAATAAGGAGGATTTATGAGTTTGAAAAAACAGAGAAAGAAAAAAGGCCTTTTGATCTTTCTGCTTGTTGTGATTCTGGCGGCGGCGGGCTGCGCGGGATATTATTTTTATCAGCGTCAGCAGCCGGTCAACACGGTAAAGGCATTTCTGGATGATGTGAAGGCCATGGATTTTGAGGGCATGGCTGAACTGCTTCAAAACGGAGATATCACTGTGCTGGACGAGGCGGATATCACCAATGCGGCATACACCGCATTTTTCACCAGTGTGAATCAGAAGATGGACTATGATATCGCGGGAACGGATTTCGATATTCTCAACGGAACAGCGAACATTACCGCGCATATCCGCTATATTGACGGTTCTGACATCTACAGGGATACGATTACGGAATTCCTGAAACAGATTGTATCCACCGCATTCTCAGGCGAAACGCTGACGGAGGATCAGACACAGCAGCAGCTGGCTTCCCTTCTGGAACAGACGGCCGGCACTGTGGAGGAGAAATACGCGGAAGTGGATATCACTTACCCGCTGATCAAAGCAGGCGATGAATGGAAGATTATTTCTATTGATGAGAACACGGCGAAAATGATGTCAGCCAACTTTACCAACGTTCAGGACGAGATCAATGATTCCCTGGTGGAAATGGAAAACGCGGGGAACAGTGAAGCAGAAGAAGCTCCGCAGGCAGCGCAGGGCGATACCATTGATATGACGAATGAGAAGTTTACCATTCATTATAAACAGCATCGTATTGCCGAGGATATTTCCGGCGCGTCCTGTCTGATGGTATATTATGACTACAGTAATAGCGGAACTTCCAATTCCAGCGCCATGGTGGATGTGAGCCTTCAGGCTTTCCAGAACGGACAGGCTTTAAGTGCGGCAATTCCCTCCGCGGATGACGAAGCTATCAACCAGTTTATGGCAGAAGTCACTCCGGGGCAGACAGTTACCGTATGCCAGGCATTTACACTGAACGATCAGTCGGACGTGACACTCCAGGCCGGAGAGGCTTTCAGTTTCGGCGGCGGAACTGTTACTTCTCAGATCCTGAAGGTGCAGTAATCCCTGTTAAGCTGAAATCAACATAATGAGATATTAATATTACATTCGCAGCAGTTTTGTGTAAAACTGCTGCGAATATTTTTTTTGGAGTTTGAGATAATAAAGACATGAAAGGATGGTGACTTATGGGAAATAAATTTTTACAGTATTTTGCGCTGACCATTGCTGTGATCGGCGCTGTCAACTGGGGACTGATCGGTTTTTTTAACCTGAATCTTGTCTCCCTTCTCTTCGGAAGCATGAGCTGGATTTCCAGGATCATTTATGGACTTGTAGGAATATGCGGCCTTTACCTTTTCACCTTCTACAGTCTTGTGGATCAGGAAAGCCAGGAAGCCTGAAGTTCAGGATATCCTGCGGTAAAACGCCCCGGGAAATACGAGAAAAGGGAGAAGCTTCTGTCATACAAAAAAGTGACAGAAGTTTCTCCCTTTTACAACAACAATTATTACAATATGCAGGTCTCCAGCGCAACCTTCATCATATTTTCAAAAGACTCCTGCCTTGCCAGAGCGGAAAGTTCTTCGTGAGTTACAAAAGAATCTGAAATCGTCAGAAGACAGGCGGCTTTCTTACCTGAAACATTTGCGTTGTGGAACAGGGCGAAGCTCTCCATTTCCACGCACTGGCAGCCGTGTTTCGCATAGATTGCGCGGAAATCATCCATATGATCCGCCGCATAGAACACATCGGAGGAATGTACCCGCGCTTCTTTTATTTTGACGCCGGTAAGTTCCGCCGCTTTCCGGATCTGTTCATTTAACGCGGGCGTCGGATACATAATATCTTCTGTATTGCCGTTCTGTTCACGGGCATAGCTGGAAGCGCTCCAGGCGCTGTCGGCAAGCACTACGTCATATACTTTAAGATTCTCTGTGTAGGATCCGGCGGAGCCGATGCGGATGATATTTTCCACGCCATAAAAATTATAGAGCTCATAGGAATAGATCCCGATGGACGGCATTCCCATTCCGCTTGCCATTACAGTAACCGCTTTTCCTTTATAGGTTCCGGTATAGGCATAGGTATTTCTGACTTCATTTACCAGTCTTGGATTTTCCAGAAAATTCTCCGCCACGTATTTTGCTCTCAGCGGATCGCCGGGCATCAGTACGTATTTTGCGATATCTTCTTTTCTGGCCTGAATGTGTGGTGTTGGAACCGGCATCTTAAATTCCTCCTTTTTTTGTACGGCAGCCCGTCGGGCTGGATTGCACGTATGTGCAGGTATAATAATCGCGCTGCGATTATTATACCATATAATCACAAAAATAAATACAAAAAACCAGGACATATGTCCTGGTCTGAAGAGCGATAGACGGGGCTCGAACCCGCGGTCTCGACCTTGGCAAGGTCGCGCGTTACCAACTACGCCACTATCGCATAAGAGCGGGTGATGGGAATCGAACCCACGTATCCAGCTTGGAAGGCTGGTGTTCTACCATTGAACTACACCCGCAAATCACTGTGCTGTCCGCTACAACGATAATGAGTATATAATACTTTTCATGGTTTGTCAACCAATTTTTTGAAGTTTTTTTCGGCATTTTTCCAGAGCTTTCCTATTGCCTGCAACTGAAGATTACAGTTGCGAAAAATCCAGAGATAAAATAAAATGACAATAGAGAACATATTTTTTGACCTGGCGGACTATATAAATCAGGAGGATTATTATGGTGAAACGATACAGACATCATTTCAGATCAGAAGCAGACGGACTGAGGATTTCCGTGCTGAGCATTTCTCCGGATACGCCTCCTTACAGAGGGATGATTCAGATTGTCCATGGAATGTGCGAATATAAAGAAAGATACGAACCGTTTATGGAGTATATGGCGGAGAAAGGCTATCTGACGGTGATCCATGATCACCGGGGGCATGGAAGGAGCGTGCTGACAGGAGATGATCTGGGATATATGTACGGCGGAGGCGCTGAAGCTCTTCTGAAGGATATCGAAACTGTAAACAGAGGGCTTCGGAACAAATACCCCGACCTCCCGCTGATCCTGATGGGGCACAGTATGGGATCGCTGGCAGTGAGAGCTTTTGCCGCATCTCATGACGACTGCATGGATATGCTGATCGTCTGCGGCTCTCCCAGCAACAGAAAGGCAAGGAGGCTGGGAACAATAATAGCCCGGGCCGAAGGAGGCGTTCTTGGCTCACGGCACAGGAGCCGTCTGCTGGAATTCCTATCCTTTGGAAGCTATGCGGTGAAATTCCGGAGCGAGAAGGATAAAAACGCCTGGATATGTTCTGATCCGGAAGTATACGGGGAATACGGCAGATCAGAACTGTGCGGCTTCACATTCACAGATGATGGATACCGTACCCTGTTTCAGCTTATGAAGATGGCTTATGATGTAAAACACTGGAAATGTACGAATCCTTCATTACCGATATTGTTTATCGGCGGCGCGGATGATCCCTGTATCGGAAATGTGCGTAAATTCGCCTCAGCGGTCCAGAGTATGCGGCGCGCAGGATATTGTGATGTAAAGGGAAAGCTGTACCGGGGAATGCGGCATGAGATCCTGAACGAAAAGAATAAAGAACAGGTATACCGGGATATTGCAGTGTATATCAGAAAGAAAGGATTCTGATACGGCAGACGGCGTACTGAATAGAAGCAGACGGTTTTGCTCATACTATTTCCGGAAAACTTCCATACAGAAACGAGGTGGCCGGAATGAAAAAACGGAAGCGGGCCGCAGGACTGATCGCCGCAGGGATCCTGTGTCTTTCCGGGTGCGGAACCGCGCAGGAAAGGCACGAGGAAGCGCTCTTTGTCCTTGACCGTAAAGAAAGTGATTGTTATAATGATTCTATTGTGAATAACTTATTTTCGGGGAGGAGTATCAATGAGAGCAAGCGGGGTTTTGATGCCTGTGTCCAGTATACCGTCTGATTACGGGATCGGGTGTTTTTCAAAAGAAGCTTATGAATTTGTGGATCAGCTGGCGGAGGCAGGACAGAAGTACTGGCAGATTCTGCCGCTGGGTCCTACCGGATACGGGGATTCTCCGTATCAGTCCTGTTCTACTTTTGCGGGGAATCCGTATTTTATCGATCTGGGAGAGCTGATCCGGGAGAATCTTCTGACAGAGGAAGAGTGCAGTTCCTGTGACTGGGGGGATAATCCATCCTATGTGGATTATGAAAAAATATACAATTCCCGTTTTCTGCTCCTCAGGAAAGCTTATGACCGGGCAGAAACAGAAAGTAATGAAGAATATCAGGAATTTTTAAAACAGCAGAATCACTGGATCTGGGATTATGCTCTTTTCATGGCAATAAAGGACAGCCAGAAGGGCATAAGCTGGGCGGAATGGCCCCGGGAATTTCAGGACCATGACTCCGACGCCGTTAAGAAAGCGCGGCAGGAACTGGACCGGGAAGTGGGTTTTTACTGCTTCCAGCAGTATCTTTTTCACAGACAGTGGATGAAATTGAAAGAATATGCCAATCAGAAGGGAATAGGCATTATCGGAGATGTGCCGATCTATGTTGCGCCGGACAGCGCGGATGCCTGGGCGGATCCGGGACTTTTTCAGTTTGATGAGAACTATCTTCCTGTGGCAGTGGCGGGGTGTCCTCCGGACGCGTTTTCCGCGACAGGGCAGTTATGGGGGAATCCGCTGTATGACTGGAAAAAACATAAAGAAGAGGGTTACTTCTGGTGGACTAAGAGAATGCTCAGATGTATGGAACTTTATGATATCGTCCGTATCGATCATTTCAGAGGTTTTGACGAGTATTATTCCATTCCTTATGGAGACAAGACCGCAGAGAAAGGCCACTGGGAGAAAGGCCCGGGACTTGAACTTTTCCATGTATTGAACAGCAGGATCGATTCCCTGCAGGTCATAGCGGAGGATCTTGGTTTTCTTACGGAAAGTGTTCTGGAAATGGTGAGGGAAAGCGGTTATCCGGGAATGAAGGTACTGCAGTTTGCCTTTGACGGAAGTGCGGGGAATCCTTACCTTCCGTATAAATACGACAAAAACTGTGTTGTTTATACAGGCACCCACGATAACGAGACGACAAAAGGCTGGATGGAACATCTGAATCCCCATGACGCATGGTTTATCCGCGCCTATACAGACTGCGAGAACCGTTCTCTGGACGAGTGTGTCTGGGGGCTTATCAGGGCGGCGCAGTCCAGTACGGCGGATCTCTGTGTGATCCCCATACAGGATTACCTCTGTCTTGGAAACGAAGCCAGAATGAATGAACCGTCTACACTGGGGGATAACTGGAAATGGAGACTGCAAAAAGAGCAGCTCTCTTATCCGGTCCTGGAGAGGATGCGGGCTCTGACCGGCCTTTACGGCAGGGCCTGATCCAAATAAATGATACATAAAAAAGGAGAGACAGATGGAAGACGAAAGCAGAAACACACTGCCGGAAGACAATAACGTGCAGGAAGAGGAACAGGAAGCCGGCCAGGAAGAAACTCAGGAAAGAGGGATGCCCACCAGAACCTGCATTATGATGATTTTAGCCGGCCTGTACCTTTTGTATACCGGATATAAATTATGCAGCGATGTTCTGAGCGGAGTAGAGGGAGGCAGCTGGGGATTTGCAGTTGCAGGTGTGGGATTCTTTATTGTGGGAGCAGGAATGCTTGTGATCGGCGGAAAGAATTTCCTCAAAAAGCAGAAAGAAAAGCAGGAGGCAGAAGCCGCAGAACAAAAAAGTGATTCGCCGGTTCCGGAAGAACCCCGGAAGACCATGAGTATTGCGGAGAGGGCAAGACTGGCTTCAACTCTTGCGGAGGAAGAGAACAATACCTCCGATGAGGATACTCCGGAAGACACGGGAGAAGAGGCGAAAGAGCCGGCAGAAAGCACAGAAGAATAATACAGGCAGAATCTGTCAGGAAAAGACCGGGACAGCAGAACGCCGCAGAGATCATCTGGATCGTCTGCGGCGTTTTTTGCGGCGTGATTTTCGGGGTGCGTTGGGGTTATGCAGGGTAGACCAGCAGAACAGCTGCACCAGGATAATCCCGATCAGGGCTCCCAGGCTGTCGAAGCCTACGTCTGTATATGCGGAAGTCCTTCCGGCAACAAACGACTGATGATATTCATCCAGGCAGGCAAAGCCCACACAGATAATCCCTGCCAGAAGAAAAAGCGCCAGTCCCCGTACCCTGTATACATACAGAGGAAAAGAGACAGCTATGGCCAGGAGACAGTATTCTGTCATATGTGCAGCCTTCCGGACATAGTAATGGATCTCTTCGGCTTCATATGCCAGTTCATCATAACTTTTGTTTGTATTGAGAAGCTCGTTTTTCGTTTCCACGATCTGATAGCTGATCTTGTAGCTTAATTCCCCGGACACCTCCCCGGTCTGGGCGGAAAATGAAAAAATGATATACATCATCAGCAGCGCGGGAAGAAATGAAAGCGGCTTCAGTAAAAAGATTATTATTTTCATGGCTTTTAATATAGCACGTGCAGAATTAAAAGTAAAGACTGTTCCGGAGAGGCCGGAAAAACGGCGAAGCCAAAGGAAAACGCCCGGTTGCTGTCGAAGTAAAAAGAAGTAGTAATTCATAATAAATCATGGTACAATTACAAAAGTTAAATTTATAATTCAAGGAAAAATCTGATCGACACGTATAGATACAGATTCCTGCATACGGAAGAAAGGAGGCGCACATGAGCGCGGCAGATATTACTTTTATCAACATGTGCAAAGACGTTATTGAGAACGGCACCAGCACCGAGGGTGAGAAAGTCCGCCCGGTGTGGGAGGACGGGACCCCGGCATATACCATTAAGAGATTTGGCGTTGTGAACCGCTACGATCTGCGGAAAGAATTCCCTGCGTTGACGCTGCGGAAGACGGCGCTGAAAAGCGCTATGGATGAGATCCTCTGGATCTGGCAGAAGAAATCCAACAATATCCATGATCTTCACAGCCACATCTGGGACAGCTGGGCGGACGAAACAGGCTCCATCGGCAAGGCATACGGCTATCAGATGCAGGTGAAGCACCAGTACAGAGAAGGCATGATGGATCAGGTGGACAGAGTCCTTTTTGACCTGAAGAATAATCCCTACAGCAGAAGGATCATGACCAATATCTACGTACATCAGGATCTCCATGAGATGCATCTCTATCCCTGCGCCTATTCCATGACCTTTAATGTTACGAAAGAGCCCGGGAAAGATAAACTGACTCTGAACGCGATCCTGAATCAGCGTTCCCAGGATATCCTGGCGGCAAATAACTGGAACGTGTGCCAGTATTCCATCCTTCTTATGATGTTTGCTCAGGTAAGCGGAATGGAAGCGGGAGAGCTTGTCCATGTGATCGCGGACTGCCATATTTATGACAGACATATTCCGGTGGTAAAAGAGCTGATCGCAAGGACGCCCTATCCGGCGCCCACGGTGAAGCTGAACCCGGAGATAAAGGATTTCTATGATTTCACCACAGACGATTTGATCGTGGAGAATTACCAGACCTGGCCCCAGATTAAAAATATTCCCATTGCCATCTGACGGAACTGCAATGGCGGGCAGCCGGTAAAACTGCGAAATCCAAAGACGAATTTATTGAGAAGAGAGGAAAACTATATGAATCTGATCGTGGCAGTAGATAAGAACTGGGCTATTGGAAAAGAAGACAAACTTCTTGTAAGCATTCCCGCGGATATGAAGATGTTCCGCCAGGAGACTACCGGTAAGGTGGTGATCCTGGGAAGGAAGACCCTGGCTACATTCCCGGGCGGACTTCCCTTAAAGAACAGGACCAATATCATACTTACAGGAAACAGGGATTTCCGGGCAAAGGACGCTGTTATCGTGCACTCCATAGAGGAACTTCTGGAAGAAATCAAAAAATATCCGTCCGAAGACGTGTACTGCATCGGCGGCGAAAGTGTGTACAGACAGCTTCTTCCATATTGCGACACCGCTCATGTGACGAAAGTGGATTTCGCTTATGAGGCGGACCGTTACTTCCCCAATCTGGACGAAATGCCGGAGTGGAAGATAACAGCCAGAAGCGAAGAGCAGACCTATTTTGATCTGGAATATGAATTCGTGAAATATGAGAGAGTAAAATAAAAAGCAAAAAAGTACCCCTGACCGGAGAATCCGGAGCAGGGGTATTCTTCATTATAGGGGGGAGAAAGTTCTCCCGTCTGTTTATTATTCGATCACCTGAATCCAGCCTTCAGGCGCTTCAATGCGTCCCATCTGGATGCCGGTAAGTGTTTCATAAAGTTTCTGAGTGACAGGTCCCATCTCGTTCATACCGCTGGGGAAGCAGATCTCTTTGCCGTGATCCACGATCTTTCCTACAGGAGAGATAACTGCGGCAGTTCCGCAGAGACCGCATTCGGCGAAATCTTTCACTTCATCGAAATAAACTTCGCGTTCCTCCACCTCAAGGCCGAGATAATGTTCCGCTACATATACCAGTGAGCGGCGTGTGATGGAAGGAAGGATGCTGCCGGACTTCGGGGTGACAACTTTATTGTCTTTTGTGATAAAGAGGAAGTTCGCGCCGCCTGTCTCCTCGACTTTGGTTCTGGTTGCGGCGTCAAGATACATGTTCTCGTCGAAACCGTTGCGGTGTGCTTCCATGATGGCGTGCATGCTCATTGCATAGTTAAGACCCGCCTTGATGTGGCCGGTTCCGTGAGGCGCCGCGCGGTCGAAGTCAGATACACAGATGGTGATCGGCTTTACGCCGCCTTTAAAGTAAGGACCTACGGGAGTCGTAAATACGCGGAACTGATATTCGTCGGCCGGTTTCACTCCGATGACAGGATTGGAACCGAACATATACGGACGGATATAAAGGGTGGCTCCGGAACCATAGGGCGGCACGTAGCCGGCGTTTGCCTTTACGGTATCAATGACAGCCTGAATGAATCTTTCTTTGGGGAAAACAGGCATTTCCAGACGCTTTGCGGAGTTCTCCAGACGCTCTGCGTTCAGGTCGGGACGGAAACACACGATCTGGCCTTTCTCTGTAGTATAGGCTTTCAGACCTTCAAAAACTGTCTGTGCATACTGAAGAACGCCGGCGCACTCGTTGATCACAACATTCGCGTCCTCGGTAAGTCTGCCTTCATCCCAGGAGCCGTTTTTGTACTCGGAGACATATCTGTAGTCGGTTTTTACATAGCCGAAGCCCAGGTTTCCCCAGTCAATGTTCTTTTTTTCCATAATTTATCCTCCTCGTTTAACGCTTTAATTCTTTACCACATATATTAGCACTTTTGTATTGCGACTTCAATGAAAACTTGTATTTTCCCGGTCTCTTAGGTATAATGAAAAAAGACGGAAAACACCACGAGTTTATACGGAGAAAAGAATGGAGAACAGAAAAGAACAGGAACCTGCGGTGCGTACAGAACTTTACAGCGGACTCGGCGGAGAAAGAATAAGAAGCATTCTGCTGATCATATCAGGCATTATCCTTGCGGGAGGCATGGCTGCGGGGCTTCTGATAGTTCAGATCCTTCAGGCTGTGATGAGAAACGGGAGCGCGGTCCCCACTGTGGTCACCGCGGCAGGTACGGCTGCGGGAATTCTGATGCTGTACCGGGGTGTCAGTATGCTGGGGCGTATGGCAAGGTTCAAAAAATATCTAAAGACACTTGGAAACAGAACATATTGTGATTTTACAGAATTGGCAGCAGCCGTGGGAAAACCGGTCGGTTTTATAAAAAAGGACGTCCGCCGGATGATACGCAGGGGATGGTTCCTGGAAGGAACGACAGATGAAAAGGAAACATGCCTGATCACCAGCCGGGAGACCTACCGCCATTATGAAGATCTGCGAAAGGAAATAGAACTGAAAAAAAGCCGTGAGGAACAGGAGGCGGCCCGCAGAGCAGATCTGTCGGAAGAGGTACGGGAAGTGCTGGATAAAGGCGATGAGTTTCTTGCAAAGATCCGCAGAAGCAGGGAAGCGGTCCGGGGCGGGGAGATTTACGGAAAGATCGAAAAAATGGAACATGTTGTGGGCAGGATTTTTGAGAGAGCCCGGGAACATCCGGAAATTGTGCCGGATCTGAAAAAAATGATGGATTATTATCTTCCCATGACCGTGAAACTCCTGGAAACTTATGAAGATATGGACAGTCAGCCTGTTCAGGGAGAAACAATCCGAAATTCCACAAAAGAGATAGAAAATACACTGGACACACTGAACAGTGCTTTTGCCAGACTACTGGATTCTGCTTTTCAGGACGCTGCCTGGGATGTATCCAGCGACATTTCAGTCCTGAATACACTTCTGGCTCAGGAAGGACTGACAGGCGGTGATTTTACAAAAACACAGAATTAAAAGGAGAACAATATGAGTGAGGAAATGAAGAACAGCACAGAGATGCCGTCTCTGACCCTGGAACCGGAACTTGTTAAGGCGAAAGAATCCGAGATGATACCGGCCGGACCTCTGATGGAAGAGAGCTCGGAAATGAATGAAGTACAGAAAGAGATGGCCGGAACGGTGCTGACAGCAGAGGAGCAGGAAATGGTGGATTCTTTCGCATCAAAGATCGATGTGGAGAATACCGCCCAGATCATGCAGTATGGAGCCGGAACCCAGAAAAAAATGGCGGATTTTTCGGATGAGGCGCTCAAAAATGTAAAATCTCAGGATCTGGGAGAGGTCGGAGATCTCCTGACGGATGTAGTCGGAGAGCTGAGAGGATTTGACGCAGAAGAGGAAAAAGGCCTGTTCGGTTTCCTTAAAAAGCAGGCGAACAAGATCGAGAATCTGAAAAACAAATATGACAAAGCGGAAGCAAATGTGGAAAAAATCATGGATTCTCTTGAGAAACATCAGGTCCGTCTTCTCAAGGACTCTGCCATGCTGGATAAAATGTACCAGCAGAATCTGCTCTATTTTAAAGAACTGTCCATGTATATCCTTGCCGGAAGGAAAAGCCTGTCGGAAGTGCGGAACGGAAAACTGAAAGATCTGGAAGAGAAGGCTCGCGTAAGCGGACTTCCCGAGGATGCTCAGGCGGCAAAGGACCTTGACAGTAAATGCAGCCGCTTCGAGAAAAAGATCCATGATCTGGAACTGACCAGAATGATCTCTCTTCAGACCGCGCCGCAGATCCGGCTTGTCCAGAATAATGATATCATGATGGCGGAAAAGATACAGACAACGCTTGTGAACACGATTCCTCTCTGGAAAAGCCAGATGGTGCTTGCTCTTGGCATTGCGCATTCTACAGAAGCTGCGTCGGCACAGCGGCAGGTATCAGATGTTACGAACGAGCTTCTTAAGAAAAATGCGGAAACTCTTCATATGGCGTCTGTGGAGACGGCAAAGGAGTCTGAGCGCGGAATCGTAGACATGGAAACTTTAAAGAAAACAAATGCGGAACTGATCCAGACGCTGGATGACGTGATGAAGATCCAGAAAGAGGGAAGACTGAAGCGGCAGACAGCAGAAGCAGAGATGCAGCGTATGGAAAATGAGCTGAAGGCAAAGCTTCTGGAGATTCAGAGTTAAAAAAGAGAAAGGACTGCTGCATTTTCTGACATTCAGATTTTGCAGCAGTTCTTTGAATTTTTTCGGGAGGAAGATTATGTATCGGGATCATACAAAAGTTGTACAGATCGGAGACAGGAAGATCGGCGGAGGAAATCCGATCCTTATCCAGTCCATGACGAACACCAGAACAGACGACGTGGAAGCTACGGTAAAACAGATCCTGGAGCTTGAGGCGGCAGGATGCGAGATCATCCGCTGTGCTGTTCCGGATATGGCCGCGGCGGATGCGCTGACAGAAATCAAAAAGCAGATCCATATCCCTCTGGTGGCGGATATTCATTTTGATTACCGGCTTGCCATCGCGGCAATAGAACACGGCGCAGACAAGATCCGTATCAATCCCGGCAATATCGGAAGCACAGACAGGATCCGGGCAGTAGTCAACGCGGCGAAGGAACGGAATATCCCCATCCGCGTAGGCGTGAACAGCGGATCCCTGGAGAAAGAACTGGTGGAGAAATACGGCGGCGTTACGGCGGAAGGACTGGTGGAAAGCGCCCTGGATAAAGTGAAGATCATCGAGGATATGGGATATGACAATCTGGTGATCAGCATTAAATCTTCCGACGTGTTGATGTGTGCTAGGGCCCATGAACTGATCGCGCAGAAAACCGATTATCCGCTCCATGTGGGTATTACAGAAGCGGGAACCCTTTATTCCGGAAACATCAAATCCGCCGTAGGCCTGGGTATCATTCTTTATCAGGGGATCGGCGACACGATACGCGTCTCTCTTACCGGCGCGCCTCTGGAGGAGATCAAATCCGCAAAAAGAATACTGAAGACTCTGGGACTGCGCAAAGGAGGGGTGGAAGTTGTTTCCTGTCCCACCTGCGGCCGTACCAGGATCGATCTTATCGGCCTTGCGAACAGAGTGGAATCCATGGTTCAGGATATCCCGCTGGATATCAAGGTGGCCGTCATGGGATGTGTGGTGAACGGTCCGGGAGAAGCGAAAGAAGCGGATATCGGCATTGCAGGCGGCGACGGCGTGGGTCTTCTGATCAAGAAGGGCGAGGTTGTGAAGAAGGTGCCGGAGGATCAGCTTCTTGATACGCTGAGAGAAGAACTTCTTCACTGGAACGAATAGCAAGAAGGAGAACAGGATGGAAAAAGATTTTTTTGACGTATTTCCAAACCTGAAAATTAAAGATGAACTCCATGAGCTCCTGGATATGGTGTTTGTGACCAGAGTGGCGTGTAATCCCGCAAAAACGAGACTGTGGGTAACTATCCGGAGTGAACGCTGGATCCACAAAAAATATATCCTCGAACTGGAGCGGCAGATAGAGAGACAGTGTTTTCCCGGCATCCAGATGCAGGTAACTGTAATCGAAAAGTTCCGGCTGTCACGTCAGTATACGCCGGATAATTTTCTCGAGGTCTACCGGTCCAGCATGGAACTGGAACTGAGAAATTATAATATGTTGGAGTATAACCTGTTTAAACGGGCAAAGATCTCTTTCACCGATACGGATCATATGGAACTGGTACTTCCGGATTCTGTGATCGCCCGGGAAAAAAGCGGGATACTGGTGGAGTATCTTCATAAGGTGTTCTGCGAGCGGTGCGGCATGAATCTGAAAATAGATCTTCAGTTTGCCGAGACAGGGGAAAGTAAATACCGGAAAAACGCCGCTATCCAGATCCGCCAGGAAGTGGAGAATGTTCTGAAGCACGCGAAGCTGGACGAAGCCGGAGCGGAAAAAGGGAAAGAAGAAAAGCCTGAAAAAACAGGAGAGAAAAAAAATACAAAAGAAAAACAGGAACAGAAAACCGGAGGCCGAAAAGACCAGCACGGCGACTACCGGGGAGGATTCCGCCGGGATTCCAATCCGGATGTGGTTTATGGCAGAGATTTTGAGGGAGATACGATCCCTCTGGAATCCATTACAGGCGAAATGGGCGAAGTGATCATCCGCGGACAGGTAATGGACGTGGAAGCGCGGGAGATTCGCAATGAGAAAACGATCCTGATCTTTCCGGTGACTGATTTTACAGATTCCATTGTTGTGAAAATGTTCCTTCGGAACGAGCAGGTTCCGGAAGTGACAGAGGGTATTAAAAAAGGCGCGTTCCTGAAACTGAAAGGCGTGACCACCATTGACCGTTTTGACAGCGAACTGACAGTGGGATCGGTGTCCGGGATCAAAAAAATCGCGGATTTCACATCATCCAGGATGGACACCAGCCCGCAGAAGAGAGTGGAGCTTCACTGTCATACGAAGATGAGCGATATGGACGGCGTTACCGACGCAAAAGCCCTGGTGAAGCGGGCGTACGAGTGGGGGCACAAGGCGATCGCCATCACGGATCACGGCGTAGTGCAGGCCTTCCCGGAAGCAAACCACTGTTTTGACGCGTGGGGCGGATGTGTTCCGAAGGAATCCGATTTTAAAGTGCTTTATGGGATGGAAGCATATCTGGTGGACGATCTGAAGGGGATCGTCACCAACAGTAAAGGGCAGTCCATGGACGGGAAGTTTGTGGTGTTTGATATCGAGACCACAGGATTTTCGCCTCTGACCTGCCAGATCATCGAGATCGGCGCGGTGAAAGTGGAAAACGGCGCCATCACAGACCGTTTTTCCACTTTTGTAAATCCGAAGGTTCCCATTCCCTACCGGATCGAACAGCTTACCAGCATTAATGATTCTATGGTCATGGACGCTCCGGACATTCATACCGTGCTGCCGGAATTTATGAAATTCTGCGAAGACTCTGTACTGGTGGCTCACAACGCGGATTTTGATATGAGTTTTATTATCGAAAACTGCAAAAGAGAGGGACTTCCTCAGGAATTCACCTATGTGGACACCGTAGGAATGGCGAGATTCCTCTTGCCGGCGCTGAACAGGTTCAAGCTGGATACGGTGGCAAAAGCAGTGGGAGTCTCTCTTGACCATCACCACAGGGCGGTGGACGATGCGGCCTGTACGGCGGAGATCTTTGTGAAGTTTGTGGAAATGCTGAGAGAACGGGACATTTTTGATGTGGACGAGCTGAACAGGCACGGAAGCGTCTCCATAGATACGATCAAGAAACTGCCTACGTATCATGCGGTTATATTTGCAAGAAACGAGACGGGAAGAATCAATCTCTACAAGCTGGTAAGCCAGTCCCATCTGAAATATTACCGAAGAAGGCCGAGGGTGCCTAAGAGCGTTTTTCTGGAGCACCGGGACGGACTGCTGATCGGCAGCGCCTGCGAGGCGGGAGAGCTTTATCAGGCACTGCTGCGCAACGCTCCGGAGCAGGAGATCGCCAGGCTGGTGGATTTCTATGATTATCTGGAGATTCAGCCTCTGGGAAACAACGCGTTTATGATCGCTGATGAAAAAAACGACAGAGTCAATTCCAACGAAGATCTGATTGAGCTGAACAAGAAGATCGTAAAATTGGGAGAACAGTTTAAGAAGCCGGTGGTCGCCACCTGCGACGTGCATTTCATGGACCCGCAGGACGAGATCTACCGCAGGATCATCATGGCAGGAAACGGATTTTCCGACGCGGACAATCAGGCGCCTCTTTATCTCCGCACTACAGAGGAGATGCTGGAGGAGTTTTCCTATCTGGGCAGCGAGAAGGCGGAAGAGGTCGTCATTACCAATACCAATAAGATCGCGGATATGATCGAGAAGATCTCGCCCATCCATCCGGATAAGTTCCCGCCGGTGATCGAGAATTCAGACAGGGATCTGAAGGAGATGTGTTTCGCGAAGGCCCATGAGCTCTACGGGGAGAATCTCCCGGCGATCGTGGAGGACCGTCTTAACAAAGAGCTGAACTCCATCATATCAAACGGTTACGCGGTAATGTATATTATCGCCCAAAAACTGGTACATAAATCCAATGAGGACGGATATCTGGTAGGCTCCCGTGGATCGGTAGGATCCTCTCTTGCGGCGACCATGTCGGGAATTACAGAGGTAAATCCGCTTCCGCCGCATTATATCTGTCCGAAGTGCAAATACAGTGACTTTGATTCTCCGGAAGTGAAGAAATTCAGCGGTATGGCCGGCTGCGACATGCCGGACAGGAACTGTCCTCACTGTGGAACAAAAATGAAAAAAGAAGGTTTTGATATCCCGTTTGAGACTTTCCTGGGATTCAAGGGAGATAAGGAACCGGATATCGACCTGAACTTTTCCGGGGAATATCAGGCGAACGCCCATAAATATACAGAGGTGATCTTCGGAAAAGGGCAGACCTTCAAGGCCGGGACCATCGGTACCCTGGCGGAAAAGACGGCCTATGGTTATGTGAAAAATTACTTTGAGGAGAGAGGACAGCATAAGAGATACTGCGAGATCAACCGGATCGTTCAGGGGTGTACCGGCGTCCGCAGGACTACGGGACAGCATCCCGGAGGCATCATCGTCCTCCCCAAAGGAGAGGAAATCGAAAAATTCACGCCGGTGCAGCATCCGGCAAATGATGAGAACAGCGATATCATCACCACACATTTCGACTACCATTCCATTGACGGAAACCTTCTGAAACTGGATATTCTGGGACACGATGATCCCACCATGATCCGTATGCTGGAAGATCTTACCGGGCTGGACGCCAAAGAGATCCCTCTGGACCAGAAGGATGTGATGTCGCTTTTTGCGGGAACAGAAGCTCTGGGGATTAAACCGGAGGATATCGGCGGATGTAAACTGGGCTGTCTGGGCGTGCCGGAGTTCGGTACGGATTTCGCCATGCAGATGCTGATCGATACGAAGCCGAAATATCTCTCCGATCTGGTTCGTATCGCCGGACTGGCCCATGGAACCGACGTGTGGCTGGGAAACGCCCAGGTGCTGATCCAGGAAGGAAAGGCGACCATCTCCACCGCGATCTGTACCCGTGACGATATCATGATCTATCTGATCCATATGGGAGTGGAAAGCAGTCTGGCCTTTACCATCATGGAGAGTGTGCGTAAAGGCAAGGGACTCAGGGAGGAATGGGAACAGACCATGAAGGAACACAATGTTCCGGACTGGTATATCTGGTCCTGCAAAAAGATCAAGTACATGTTCCCGAAAGCCCATGCGGCTGCCTATGTGATGATGGCGTACCGTATCGCCTGGTTCAAAGTGTTTCGGCCGCTGGCATATTACGCGGCGTTTTTCAGTATCCGCGCCACGGCGTTTTCCTATGAGACCATGTGCATGGGGAGAGACCGGCTGGAATATTATCTTGCGGAAATCCGGAAAAAAGGCGACGCCGCGTCGAAGAAAGAACAGGATTCCATCCGTGATATGAGGATCGTTCAGGAAATGTACGCCCGGGGGTTTGAATTTATGCCGATAGACATTTACAGGGCGAAGGCGGACCGTTTCCAGATCATAGACGGGAAGCTTATGCCTTCCCTGAACTCTATCGACGGTATGGGAGACAAGGCTGCGGAAGCGGTAGTGGAAGCAGCGAAAGACGGAAAGTTCCTTTCCAAGGATGATTTCCGCGACAGAACGAAAGTCAGCAAAACAGTGATCGATCTTATGGATGATCTGGGACTTTTCGGGGATATACCCCAGTCCAACCAGTTTTCACTTTTTGACGGCATCATAGCATGATGCAGGGGTGAAACATAAGTTACCGGCCGGAGGGTTCGGTATGCTATGATAAATGAAAAGGAGAAGGAAGATGAAGAAAGAAGAACTCCGTTATCTGGAAAGGCTTGCGGAATTATATCCTACCATCGGCAAGGCGTCTACAGAGATCATCAATCTCCAGTCGATTCTGAACCTGCCGAAGGGGACGGAACATTTTATGTCGGATCTTCATGGAGAATACGAAGCTTTTTCCCATGTGCTCCGGAACGGCTCGGGCGCTGTGCGCAAGAAGATCAACGACGTGTTCGGCCACACGCTGAGCAACAGCGACAAGAGGGCGCTGGCGACGCTGATCTATTATCCCAGAGAGAAGATCCAGCTGGTGAAGAAGACAGAAGAGGATATGGAGAACTGGTATAAGATCACTCTGTACCGGCTGATCGAGGTGTGCAAGACCACGGCGTCCAAGTACACCCGTTCCAAGGTCCGTAAAGCGCTTCCTCCGGATTACGCCTATGTGATCGAAGAACTGATCACGGAAAAAGCGGAGGTGCTGGACAAAGAAGCCTATTACAATTCTATTGTCAATACCATTATTGAGATACGCAGGGCGGAGAACTTCATCATTGCCCTTGCAGAGCTGATCAAGCGGCTGGTCGTGGATCATCTTCATATCCTTGGCGATATTTATGACAGAGGACCGGGTCCCCATTTCATTATGGAGCGTCTCAGCGAATATCACTCTCTGGATATCCAGTGGGGAAATCATGACGTGGTGTGGATGGGAGCAGCGTCGGGACAGCAGGCCTGTATCGCCACTGTGATCCGTAACTGCATCCGCTATAATAATCTGGACATACTGGAGGATGGATACGGGATCAACATGATCCCTCTCGCCACGTTTGCAATGGATGTATATAAGGACGATCCCTGCACCGCTTTTGAACTGAAAGGGAATTCCAACTACAGCGCAGCGGAGCAGGAACTGAGCCGCAAGATGCACAAGGCGATCTCCATGATCCAGTTCAAACTGGAGGGAAAACTTCTCCGCAGAAGGAAGGAATTCCATATGGAGGACCGCTGCCTTCTCCACAGGATCGATCCGGATAAAGGAACCATCACCCTTCCGGACGGGAAGGAATATCCGCTTCTGGATACAAGTTTCCCAACGATAGACTGGAAGCATCCCTACGAGTTGAGCCCCGGCGAGAAGGATGTTATGGATCGTCTGGAATCCGCTTTCCGCAACTGTGAAAGACTGCAGAAACATATCCGGCTGCTTCTGGATAAAGGCGGTCTTTATAAGATTTATAATGGGAATCTTCTTTTCCACGGCTGTATTCCCCTTAATGAGGACGGAAGTCTGAAAGAAGTCCAGATCTACGGCAGGACCTGCAAAGGCAGAGAGCTGTACGATGTGCTGGAGGCTTATGTCCGCAGAGCGTTCTACGCCGTGGACAGCGAGGAACAGAGAAAAGGCAGGGATATCCTGTGGTATATCTGGGCGGCTCCTAATTCCCCGCTTTTCGGCAAGGATAAAATGACGACCTTTGAGAGATATTTTATCGCGGATAAGGAAACGCATAAGGAGAAAAAGGGCGCTTATTTCCGGCTTCTGGAGCGGGAGGACGTGGTGGATTCCATGCTGCGTGAGTTCGGTCTGGATCCCGCGGAGAGCCATATCATCAACGGACACGTCCCCGTTCATCAGGGGGAAGGCGAGAGCCCGGTGAAGTGCGGCGGCAAGGTGATCGTGATCGACGGAGGTTTCTGCAAGGCATATCAGAAAGTAACGGGAATCGCGGGATATACGCTGATCTACAACTCTTACGGTCTCCTTCTGGCGGCTCATGAGCCGTTTACTTCGAAAGAGGCGGCAGTGTCGCAGGAGATCGATATCGCCTCCAATCAGGTTGCGGTGCGGTACACCACCCAGAGACGTCTTGTGGGGGACACGGACAACGGAAAAGCGCTGAAAGAACGTATCGAAGAACTTACCAGACTTCTTGACGCATACAGGAAAGGTCTCATAAAGGAGAAAAAATAAGGCTTTACTTATTTTGAGGCGTTCTATATAATGGTGGGTGCAGTAAATGTCGAAATATTTATACTGAGATTACAGGATAAGGAGAGAACAGAACATGGGCGGAATTTTTGGCGTAGCATCAAAATCCAGCTGCGTGCTGGATCTGTTTTTCGGAATTGACTATCATTCTCATCTGGGGACCAGAAGAGGCGGAATGGCGGTATATGATTCTGCAAAAGGATTTGACAGAGCCATTCACAATATCGAGAATTCACCTTTCAGAACGAAATTCGACAGAGACGTATCAGAACTCCAGGGAAACCTGGGAATCGGATGTATTTCCGACAATGAACCCCAGCCTCTGCTGGTGAGATCCCATCTGGGTAATTTTGCCATTACCACAGTAGGTAAGATCAATAATATGGAAGAACTTGTGGCACACTCTTTTAAGAACGGCTGTACGCATTTCCTGGAGATGAGCGGAGGCAATGTGAATCCCACAGAGATGGTGGCTTCTCTGATCAACCAGAAATCTACTATGGTGGAGGGCATCCGCTATGCACAGGAGATGATCGACGGATCTATGAGTATGCTGATCCTGACGCCGAAGGGACTTGTGGCGGCCAGAGATCTTCTGGGAAGAACGCCTCTGATCATCGGAAAGAAGGAAAACGCCCGCTGCGTTTCTTTTGAAAGCCACGCATATATCAATCTTGGCTATGAAGATGAGAAGGAGCTTGGCCCCGGAGAGATTGTGGCCGTAACGCCGGAGGGGATCGAGACTCTGCAGAAACCGGGAGAGAAAATGCGTATATGTTCTTTCCTCTGGGTATACTATGGATATCCGACCTCCACTTACGAAGGCGTGAACGTTGAGGAAATGCGTTATAAGTGCGGAGATATGCTGGCGCAGAGGGATTTCGGGGAAGTTGAACCGGATATTGTGGCAGGCGTTCCGGATTCAGGAATCGCTCATGCCATCGGTTACGCCAACCGTTCCGGAGTACCCTTTGCAAGACCATTTATCAAATATACGCCTACCTGGCCCAGATCTTTCATGCCTACACAGCAGAGCCAGAGGAACCTGATCGCCAGAATGAAACTGATCCCTGTGCATAAGCTGATCAAAGATAAGAGCCTTCTGATGATCGATGATTCCATTGTAAGGGGAACCCAGCTTCGCGAGACAACAGAGTTTCTGTATAATAACGGCGCGAAGGAGGTCCATATCCGTCCTGCCTGTCCGCCGCTCCTGTACGGATGCAAATATCTGAATTTCTCACGGTCCAAATCCGAGATGGATCTGATCACGCGGAGAGTGATCGCGAAACGTGAGGGAGACAATGTTGACGAAAAAGTTCTGGCGGATTATGCGAATCCTGACTCAGAGAATTATAAGGGAATGCTGGAGGATATCAGGAAGGAGCTGAATTTCACTTCTCTGAAATACCACCGTCTGGATGATCTGACAGCTTCTATTGATATTGAACCGTGTAAACTCTGCACATACTGCTGGAACGGAAAAGAATAAAGGGATAAAAAAACAGAAAACACGGACAGAACAGAGGTGACGCTTTATGAGAAGAAGAGAGATACTGAAAATTTTACTGAGCGTACTTGTAGCGGTTTTCATTATGGTAAGCGCTGCGGCCCTGCTTCTTGCAGGATTCCGCAGCAGTGAAAGAGAAGAGCAGAAGAAACAGGAGGCGCTGTCTGCTCTGGAGAACGTGCCTACAGTGGCTCCGACGGCAGCCGCCGTCTCAGTAACTCCATCTCCCACGCCTCGTCCTACAGCGACGCCTACGCCGGTTCCTACAATGGTGGCGGCTTTTAATCCGGATGATTTCTGGGATTACTGGTACAGCACTGACGGTACGGTAACTGTTAATGTATATAATATCAGTCTGAATTCGGTATCTTTCACTTATTATCAGACCGACCGGAATCAGACGCAGTCGGTATCAGCGGATATCACTGCAGAAGTGGCGGGAAATGCGGCCCGTTTCAGTTTCTATGATTCTGCGGGAAACACATCCGCGGGAAATCTGATCTTCGACAACGGTCAGCTGTATCTCAGGATTGTCACAGAAGCGCCGGTCTCCTCTGTTTATCCCAGTGTGGACTGCATCATGAGCCGTGAACAGGTACAGCTTGTACCGGATCCCACGGCAACGCCGACTCCGGAAGTGACGCAGGCAGAGCAGCAGTCCCAGACAGATACGCAGACAGGGGAGTATTTCTTCCCTGACAGCAACAGCCGTTATCTGACGGATGAAGACCTGGCTCCTTATTCTTATGATGAACTGGAACTTGCAAAGAATGAGATATACGCCCGTCACGGACGGCAGTTTGTCACCCAGAGGATAGCGGATTACTTCAACAGCAAGTCCTGGTATCAGGGTACCGTGGATCCGGATACTTTTGACGCTCAGCAGAGTTCCATTTTCAACGAATACGAAATGGCCAATATCATGAAGATTGATGAGCGGATGGCACAACTCGGATGATATTCCGGGGGATTTTTTGAAAAATAAAGGACAGACAGAGTCTTGACGGCAGGAGACTTTGTCTGTCCTTCTTATTTTTATACCTGATCTATAATTTCGGCGGCTCTCAGCGCCCGGCTGATGATATGGCGCATTTCCGGACTGAGTTCAACAGAGTCGTCCAGATGGAAAGGCCTTCCGTCGAGAAATGAAACGGACAGTTCGTAGGCATAGTACTCATCGTTACCCTGTTCTTCGGCAATACATTCTCCTTTGCTGCGCATTTCATCAGTATCCTGTTCACGTCCGGCAGTCATATCCGCCAGAGTACCCAGCAGAATACAGAAATGTTCTTCATCCCATGCGGACAGGTACATACATTTGCACAGTCCTCTGGTGAAGAATGGATAATTGCAGTAGCAGTCGGTCAGCTCTTTAAAACGCGTGCGGTGACCGGAATTTTCAAACATACCTGCTTCATCAAGAGCATCAAAACATTTATCTTTCCACTTCATAACCTTCCCTCCCTGACAATATGACATACATGTTGATTTAATAAAAATTATAATAGATAAAACGACATAACTCAACATATTTTTCAGATTTTACGATTGGATTTATTGCTTTTGCATGTACAGAATCAGAGATATACAGTTGCCTTTTTTGCGAAAATCATCTATACTGTAATGCAGGAGCATTGACTGTTGCGGCAGTAATAGTTGTATGTGAATGAAATTGTCATATCATATCCGGAAGCGGAATTCTCCGCAGTTATTCCCAAGTAAATAGAAAATAAAACATAGAGAACCGTATATCGGGGGCGGTTTTGCGGAAAGGAGATATATGTTTGCAAGCGTATTATCTGCCGTGATCCTGGGGATGGAGGTTTATCCGGTCCAGGTCGAGGCTGATATCAGCAGCGGGCTGCCGTCTTTTACTATGGTTGGATTTCCGTCGGCTCAGGTGAAGGAAGCCCAGGACAGGGTGAGGACTGCACTGAGGAACAATGAGATACTGCTTCCGCCCAAAAGGATCACGGTGAATTTTGCTCCTGCTGATATTAAAAAAGAAGGGGCTGGTTTTGATATGCCTGTGGCAGCTGCCGTACTTGCGGCGGCGGGCGTCATCAACCCTGATTTTCTGCGAGGAACCATGCTCGCCGGGGAACTCAGCCTGAATGGAGAGATACATTCTGTTCAGGGAATCCTTCCTATGGTAATAAAAGCACGAGAAGAGAAATGCCGGTTCTGCATGGTGCCGGCGGGGAATCTTCAGGAAGCCCTGCTTGTACCGGATATTAAAGTGATCGGGGTAAGTAATCTGAAAGAAATGATCCGTTATCTCAGGGAACCTGATACATATCAGTACCAGGAGATTCTCCCGGAATCCCGGCCGGCAGAAAATGTGCCGGATCTCCGTGATATCCGGGGACAGAAAAGCCTCAGAAGGGCGGTGGAAATTGCTGTGAGCGGTTTTCATAATCTTCTGATGATCGGTCCGCCGGGAGCAGGCAAGACCATGACTGCAAAGCGGATACCGGGTATCATGCCGCTTTTGAGTTATGGAGAAAGCCTGGAACTGACGAAAATATACAGTATTGCCGGACTTCTGTCTGAGAAAGACCCTCTCATCCGCAGCAGGCCTTTTCGGAGTCCGCATCATACCAGTACGGCAGCTGCGCTGGCCGGAGGCGGCCGGAATCCGAAGCCTGGAGAGATTACGCTGGCGCATAGAGGAGTTCTGTTTCTGGATGAAATGCCTGAATTTTCCAGAAGAAGCCTGGAGATACTCCGACAGCCGCTGGAAGACAGGGTCATACGTATTTCCAGAGTAAACGGCAGTTTTGTCTTTCCGGCAGATTTTATGCTGTGCGCGGCTATGAATCCCTGTCCATGCGGCTATTATCCGGATATGGACAAATGCCGGTGTACGTCAGGACAGATTACGGGTTATCTTAATAAAATCAGCCAGCCGCTTCTGGATCGTCTGGATCTCTGCGCTGAAGCGGAACAGGTAGATTTCTCGGAAATGAGCAGCAGAGAATGGGGAGAATCTTCAGCGGATGTGCGCAAAAGAGTGGAAAAAGTGCAGGAAATCCAGAAGGACAGATACCGGTCAGAAAAAATACAGTTCAACGGAGAACTGAAAGGAGAGCAGATAGAACGGTTCTGCAGGCTGGACTCCGGCGGGCAGGCATTTCTGCAGGCTGCCTTCGAGCATATGTCTTTCAGCCCCAGAGCTTATCACCGTATTCTTAAAGTCGCCAGGACGATCGCGGATATGGACGGGACCTCGGAGATACGGAAAGATCATGTTGGAGAAGCCGTATCCTACAGGGCTTTTGACAAAAAATACTGGACATGACCGGGAAAGAGTCATAAAAAATTTTCAGGAGGTGTACTTTATATGGAAAGAAAACAGGAAGATATCCGTTGTATTACTGCACTGGACGCTGAATATCCGGAGAAACTGAGGCAATATGAAGATATGCCGGGGTGTCTGTATGTAAAAGGAGCACTTCCTTCCGGGGAGAAACCGGCAGCAGCCGTTGTAGGAGCCAGAATGTGCAGTGCCTACGGCCGGATCCAGGCTTTCCGCTATGCCAGGGTTTTAAGCGAGGCTGGCGTGCAGATCATCAGCGGACTTGCCTGGGGGATAGATTCCGAGGGCCACAAAGGCGCGCTGGAAGGAGGGACGTCTACATTCGCAGTTCTGGGGAACGGCGTGGATATCTGTTATCCGGCAGGAAACCGTGGACTGTATCAGAGGATCCTGCGGCAGGGCGGAGGTATATGCAGCGAATATCCTCCCGGGGTCAGACCGCGGAAATACAGTTTCCCTGCCAGGAACAGAATCATCAGCGGTCTTGCGGATCTGGTCCTGGTGGTTGAGGCAAAAGAAAAAAGCGGATCACTGATCACGGCACAGTGGGCGCTGGAGCAGGGGAAGGCAGTTTTTGCGCTTCCGGGTCCTGTAAATGAGGAACTGAGTATGGGCTGTCACCGGCTGATCTATGACGGCGCCGGGATTGCTTTCTCTCCGGAAATCCTTCTGGAGGAACTGGGGATCAATTGTAAAAAGAAGATAAAATCAAAACAAAAAAATGAGTTGGGACTTGCAAGTGATTTAAAATTGGTGTATAGTTGTCTCGATTTACGACCAAAATCCAGAGATCAGCTGAGCAGGGAGGCTGGCTTCTCTCCGGAGAAAACAGGGAGTATCCTTGTGGAACTGAGTATTCTGGGACTGGTCAGGGAGATCGGAAGGCATCATTATGTAAGAGACGGCGACAGGTAGAAAGCTCCGGTCTTATTAGTGTTTAATGAATGAATTAGGAGAGGTAACATGGCTAAATATCTGGTGATCGTAGAGTCGCCTGCAAAGGTAAAGACCATTAAGAAATTTCTTGGGAGTAATTATGACGTGGAGGCTTCCAACGGGCATGTAAGAGATTTCCCAAAGAGTCAGTTCGGAATCGATGTGGAGCATGATTTTGAACCCAAATACATTACCATCAGAGGGAAAGGAGAGCTTCTTGCCGGATTGCGCAAAGCGGCGAAGAAAGCGGATAAAATTTATCTTGCCACTGACCCTGACCGTGAAGGAGAAGCAATTTCCTGGCACCTGATGCAGGCTCTGAAAGAAGATCCGGCCAAGATGAGAAGGATCACCTTTAACGAGATCACCAAGACTGCGGTCAAGAATTCCATCAAACATCCGAGAGAACTGGATATGAATCTTGTGGACGCCCAGCAGGCCCGGAGAATGCTGGACCGTATGGTGGGTTACAGCATCAGCCCTCTTCTCTGGGCAAAAGTGAAAAGAGGCCTGAGCGCCGGCCGTGTGCAGTCTGCAGCACTGCGGATCATCTGTGACCGTGAAGAGGAAATAAACTCTTTTATTCCGGAAGAATACTGGACTCTGGACGGGGAATTCAAGATCCGGGGGGAGAAGAAGCCTCTCCAGGCCAAGTTTTACGGAACAGATAAGAAACTGAATATTCACAACAAAAAGGAAATGGATGATCTCCTGAAGAAACTGGAGCATGCGGTTTATGAGATCACAGAGGTAAAAAAAGGCGAGAGGATCAAAAACGCGCCGCTGCCGTTCACTACCAGTACCCTTCAGCAGGAGGCGGCCAAGACACTGAACTTCTCCACTCAGAAAACAATGCGTCTGGCCCAGCAGCTTTATGAAGGTATAGACATCAAAGGAAACGGAACCGTAGGTGTTATCACCTACCTCCGTACAGACTCCACCAGGATTTCTGAAGAGGCTGACGAGGCTGCAAGGGCCTATATAAGCTCTCAGTACGGAGATTCTTATGTTTCAGCAGGAGGAAAGACTGCGAAGAAGGATCAGAGGATCCAGGATGCCCATGAGGCGATCCGCCCCACGGATATCACAAGAACCCCGGCCATGCTGAAAGATTCTCTCTCCAGAGATCAGTTCCGCCTGTATCAGCTGATCTGGAAACGTTTTACTGCCAGCAGAATGAGTGCGGCCCGGTATGAGACCACATCAGTAAAGATCGGTGCAGGAGAATTTGTCTTTACGGTAGCAGCGTCAAAGGTGGCATTCGACGGTTTTATGTCTGTATATGTAGAAGAGGAAGATTCCCGAAAAGGGAATGTGCTCAGTCAGAGTCTGGAAAAGGGCATGAAACTTGAACTGGAGAACCTGAAACCGGAACAGCATTTTACACAGCCTCCGGCTCATTACACAGAAGCTTCTCTGGTAAAGGCTCTGGAAGAACAGGGTATCGGCCGTCCCAGTACCTATGCCCCTACCATTACCACGATCATCAGCCGCCGTTATGTTTCAAAAGAACAGAAGAATCTCTATGTAACGGAACTGGGCGAGGTGGTAAACAACATTATGAAGCAGGCGTTCCCAAGCATTGTGGACGTACATTTTACCGCCATGATGGAAGGCCTTCTGGACTGTGTGGAAGCGGGAACGGTACAGTGGAAGACAGTTATCCGTAATTTCTACCCGGATCTGAAGAAGGATGTCGACGCGGCGGAAAAGGAACTCGAAAAAGTAGATATCCAGGATGAAGTGACAGATGTGATCTGTGATGTGTGCGGCCGCAATATGGTGATCAAATACGGACCGCATGGAAGATTCCTTGCCTGCCCGGGATTTCCGGAATGCAGGAATACAAAACCCTATTATGAGAAGATTGGGGTCTCCTGCCCGAAGTGCGGAAAAGAGGTCGTTCTGAAAAAAACGCAGAAAGGACGGAAATACTACGGGTGTGAAGATAATCCGGAATGTGATTTCATGTCCTGGCAGAAACCCTCTAATAAGAAATGTCCTGTCTGCGGCAGCTATATGGTTGAGAAAGGAAGCAAACTGGTCTGCAGTGAGAAAACCTGCGGATATGTGGAGCAGAAGCCAAAACAGGAGGAAAACTGAACGAACATCATTTCATGCAACAGTGTCTGAATTTATGGTAACAAAACTGAGAAAAGAGAAATATTTTCAGAATAGGCAATAATAATCTAAAAATTGTAAAAATGTCTTGTATTTCTGAAAAAAAACGTGTACTATAAAAACAGCAGGATGTTTGCGTGGAAACAAGAGAAAGAGAGAAAAGGAGGCCAAGATGAGCGTTCAGTTGTTAGACAAAACAAGAAAAATCAATAAGCTTTTGCACAACAGCAGTTCCAGCAAAGTGGTTTTTAATGATATCTGTCAGGTATTGATGGAAACTCTGAGTTCCAATATTCTGGTGCTGAGCAAAAAAGGGAAAGTTTTAGGCGTAAGTCTGTGCCCGGGTGTCGATGAAATAACTGAACTGATTGAGGATAAGGTTGGCGGACATGTAGATGCATTGTTGAATGAGCGTTTTTTAGGAGTCTTATCAACGAAAGAGAACGTGAATCTCCAGACACTTGGATTTGAGCACGTTGACAGCAGATGCCAGGGAATCATCAATCCCATTGATATCGCAGGGGAACGCCTTGGGACATTATTTATGTATCGGAACGACAAGCCATATGATATTGAAGATATTATTGTCAGTGAATATGGCACAACAGTCGTCGGACTGGAAATGATGCGCGCTGTCCATGAGGAAAACGCAGAAGAAGACAGGAAACAGCAGGTTGTGAAGTCTGCATTTAATACATTATCATTCTCTGAACTTGAAGCAATCATCCATATTTTTGACGAACTGGACGGCGAAGAGGGAATCCTCGTTGCCAGCAAGATCGCAGACCGTGTGGGAATTACCAGATCTGTGATCGTAAACGCCCTTCGTAAATTCGAGAGCGCGGGAGTGATCGAGTCACGTTCTTCCGGTATGAAAGGAACATATATCAAGGTGCTGAATGAAGTGATCTTTGACGAGTTGGAGGAGATCAAGGCACAGAGGAACAAAAAAGTGTAAGTTGTAAGAGGTATGTGAACGCCCTTCTCATTCTGAGAGGGGCGTTTTTATATGGGAATATAACAGGAAAGCATAATCACAGAGTGAAGTCATACGAAGCCGACATGTTGATTTTGACGATTTTGCTCCGCCGCTTATAGATGCCGCTGTACCATAACTCGCCGTGCTCAGACAGATGGTACAGCGGCCTCGCTATGCTCGCAAAATAATCAAAATCTGCCAGGCGTCGGCTCCGTTATGACATTCACTTTACAATTTTTGTATTCTTTTAATATATTCCCGATAAAAGATCATGCCTCTCAGAATGAGAGCGGGCGGCTGATGGGGAGGCGAGCAGGTGATGTATGGGATGAATAAGCAGGGACGAATGAGAAGTGGACCGAGAAGCAGTAGGAGTGGCGTCTCTGGAAGAGAAGAAAATTTCTGAAAAATAAAAAAGTAAGAAAATAAGAGATTAATTAAGAACAGATTAGATAATAACATATTAAATGTGAATATATGTGAATGGAAAGAGTTGCAGAATTGCAGGTAATTCAATAATATAAGGACAGTGATTAGCACTCAGGTCAAATGAGTGCTAGCAAAACAGCAAGGCAGTAATAAAGGAGGAAATAGATCATGACATTAGTACCATTAGGTGACAGAATCGTTTTAAAACAGCTGGAAGCAGAAGAGACTACAAAGTCCGGTATCGTTCTTCCGGGCCAGGCACAGGAGAAACCGCAGCAGGCGGAAGTTATCGCGGTAGGCCCCGGCGGAATGGTTGACGGCAAGGAAGTCAAGATGGAAGTTGCAGTAGGCGATAAGGTTATTTATTCCAAGTACGCCGGCACTGAAGTCAAGATGGATGACACAGAATACATCATCGTGAAACAGAGCGATGTTCTGGCAATTGTGAAATAATTTGTCTGACGTTTTTTTATCTAATATTATAAATCAGAATTGATACAGGAGGCATGATTATCATGGCAAAAGAAATTAAATTTGGCGCAGAAGCAAGAGCGGCGCTGGAAAGCGGCGTTAACCAGCTTGCTGATACAGTAAGAGTAACTCTGGGACCGAAAGGAAGAAACGTTGTTCTTGACAAATCTTTCGGCGCTCCACTGATCACCAACGACGGCGTAACTATCGCAAAAGAAATCGAACTGAAGGATCCATTTGAGAATATGGGCGCGCAGCTGATCAAAGAAGTTGCGTCCAAGACAAACGACGTTGCAGGCGACGGTACCACAACAGCTACTGTTCTTGCACAGGCTATGGTTCACGAAGGAATGAGGAACCTGGCTGCAGGCGCTAACCCCATCATCCTGAGAAAAGGTATGAAGAAGGCTACCGACGAAGCAGTTAAGGCTATCCAGGAAATGAGCCAGAAGATCAGCGGCAAGAAACAGATCGCGAACGTTGCCGCAATCTCCGCAAGCGATGAGAAGGTTGGAGAACTGGTTGCAGACGCTATGGAGAAAGTTTCCAACGACGGCGTTATCACAGTTGAGGAATCCAAGACCATGCATACAGAGCTGGATCTGGTAGAAGGTATGCAGTTTGACCGCGGATACATTTCCGCTTACATGTCCACAGACATGGAAAAAATGGAAGCAAATCTGGAAGATCCCTACATCCTGATCACTGACAAGAAGATCAGCAACATTCAGGAACTGCTTCCGCTTCTGGAGCAGATCGTTCAGGCCGGAGCAAAACTTCTCATCATCGCAGAAGACGTAGAAGGCGAAGCTCTTACAACCCTGATCGTAAACAAATTAAGAGGTACATTCCAGGTAGTTGCCGTTAAGGCTCCGGGATACGGCGACAGAAGAAAAGAAATGCTTCAGGATATCGCGATCCTTACAGGCGGCCAGGTGATCTCCGAAGAACTGGGACTGGATCTTAAAGACGCCACCATGGCGCAGCTTGGACGCGCGAAATCTGTAAAAGTTGCAAAAGAATCTACAGTGATCGTAGACGGATGCGGCAACAAAGACGACATTGCAAACCGTGTCGCTCAGATCCGCGGACAGATCGAAGAGACAAAATCTGATTTCGACAGAGAGAAATTACAGGAAAGACTTGCGAAACTGGCAGGCGGCGTAGCGGTTATCCGTGTGGGCGCAGCTACCGAGACTGAGATGAAAGAAGCGAAACTCCGTCTTGAGGACGCTCTGGCAGCTACAAGAGCGGCAGTTGAGGAAGGTATCATCGCAGGCGGCGGATCCGCTTATATCCACGCATCCAAGAAGGTTGCGGAACTGGCAGCCACTCTGGAGGGCGACGAGAAGACAGGTGCCAACATCATTCTGAAGGCGCTGGAAGCTCCGCTGTTCCGTATCGCTGCAAACGCAGGACTGGAAGGCTCTGTGATCATCAACAAAGTAAGAGAGTCCGAGCCGGGCATCGGTTTCGACGCTCTGAAAGAGCAGTATGTAAATATGGTTGGAGAGGGCATCCTGGATCCCGCGAAGGTTACAAGAAGCGCTCTGCAGAACGCGACAAGCGTTGCATCTACCCTGCTGACAACGGAATCCGTTGTGGCAAACATCAAGGAAGAGACACCTGCAATGCCGGCCGGCGGCCAGGGAATGGGCATGATGTAATTAATTGCAAAATCAGGAACCGGCGTCATAGACGCTGGTTCCTTTTTGTGTTACAATGAGAGAAATAACGGTAAGGAGAGTGACATATGAGTGATCTGTATTCTGAATGTCTGGTAAAAAAAGAGGCCACATCAAAAGATGCGGCAGTGAAATACGGCCTGATCGCGCTGATCGTGCTTTTTGCGGCGGCGGGTCTTTTTCTGCTCCCCATCCTTCTGATCGGCGCGGTAGCCCTTGGAGTGGCGGCATATTTTATTATTCCGGGGACAGATCTGGAATATGAGTATCTGTTTGTAAACGGAGAGCTGGATATCGACAAGATCATGGCGAAGTCCAAAAGAAAAAAAGCCAGGACAGTAAATCTCGCGGAAGCGGATATCATTGCTCCGCTGAATTCCCACCGGCTGGATTATTACAACGGAAACAGCCAGCTGAAAGTTTACGATTATTCCTCCGGGAATCCGGATCATAAACGGTTCGCGGCCATCATCCGTGAAGAGGGACAGACCTGCAAGCTGATTTTTGAACCGGATGAGATTATGGCAAATGCAATAAAAAAATCATCTCCGGGCAAGGTTTTTTTGGATTGACATGTGGTATCTTTTTTGCTACACTATGGAACAAACTCAAAATCAAATAAAACACACACATACAAGGGAGGAAATGCAATGGGTACTATTATCGGTGAAGGCATTACGTTTGACGACGTGCTGTTAGTTCCGGCGTATTCAAACGTGATTCCGAATCAGGTAGACGTTACGACTTATTTGACAAAAAAGGTGAAGCTGAACATTCCGCTTATGAGCGCGGGTATGGATACCGTTACCGAGCATCGTATGGCCATCGCCATGGCAAGACAGGGCGGTATCGGAATCATTCACAAGAACATGTCTATTGAAGCTCAGGCAGATGAGGTCGATAAGGTTAAGCGTTCCGAGAACGGAGTCATTACAGATCCGTTTTTCCTGTCTGCGGAGCATACCCTGAAGGATGCCAACGATCTGATGGCAAAATACCGTATTTCCGGCGTTCCGATCACTGAGGGCCGCAAGCTTGTTGGAATCATTACCAACCGTGACCTGAAATTCGAAACCGATTTCACAAGAAAGATCGGAGAATGTATGACTTCCGAAGGTCTGATCACCGCAAAAGAAGGGATCACACTGGAAGAGGCGAAGAAAATTCTTGCAAAATCCCGTAAAGAGAAATTACCCATTGTAGATGACGATTTTAACTTAAAAGGCCTGATCACGATCAAGGATATTGAGAAACAGATCAAATATCCTCTGGCTGCAAAAGACGCTCAGGGCCGCCTGCTCTGCGGAGCCGCTGTAGGAATCACAGCCAATGTGCTCGCCCGTGTTGACGCGCTTGTGAAAGCCAATGTAGACGTGATCGTGATCGATTCCGCTCACGGACATTCCGAGAATATCCTGAAGGCAGTCCGCGAGATCAAGGAAGCATATCCGGAACTTCAGGTCATCGCCGGAAACGTGGCTACAGGAGCCGCTACCAAGGCGCTGATCGAAGCAGGCGTAGACGCTGTGAAGGTAGGTATCGGACCCGGTTCCATCTGTACCACCCGTGTGGTTGCAGGTATCGGCGTGCCGCAGATCACAGCAGTTATGGACTGCTATGACGTTGCCAACCGGTATGGAATCCCGATCATCGCCGACGGCGGAATCAAGTATTCCGGAGATATCACCAAGGCTATCGCTGCAGGCGCCGATGTCTGCATGATGGGAAGCATCTTCGCAGGATGCGATGAGAGCCCGGGAACATTCGAACTGTACCAGGGACGTAAATATAAGGTTTACCGCGGTATGGGATCCATTGCGGCCATGGAGAACGGAAGCAAGGACCGTTACTTCCAGGAAGACGCCAAGAAGCTTGTTCCGGAAGGCGTGGAAGGCCGCGTGGCATACAAGGGCCATGTGGAGGATACCGTATTCCAGCTGATCGGCGGACTTCGTTCCGGTATGGGTTACTGCGGGGCGGAAAACATCGAGAAGCTGAAGACAACAGGCAAATTCGTGAAGATTTCCGCGGCTGCGCTGAGAGAGTCCCATCCTCATGATATCCACATCACCAAAGAGGCTCCGAACTACAGTGTGGATGAATAAACCTTCGGACAGCTGTTTGTAAGGGAAATCAGACGAAAGGGTTTCAGCCCCTTGAAAATCAAAGAAAAGTATTATATTATGATAGTAACGACTGCATGACTGGCGGAAGTAGGATCACCTACAGGGAGTGCAGTAAGTGAGAGCCGACCGCCTGGGCAGCCTGGAGACAGACTACCCAGGCATTTTTTGTACCGGAAAAGGAGAATGATTATGGAAATGTTATCACTGGAAAAAGAACTGAGCAATAATTCCTATCCCGGAAGAGGGATTATTCTCGGCCGTTCCGCAAACGGAACGAAGGCTGTCGCCGCTTATTTCATTATGGGCAGAAGCGAGAACAGCAGAAACAGGATTTTTGTTACCGACGGCGAGGGAATCCGTACGGAGGCCTTTGATCCGTCCAAACTGACGGATCCCAGCCTGATCATTTACGCGCCGGTGCGCGTTCTGGGAAATAAGACGATCGTTACCAACGGCGATCAGACAGATACCATCTATGAGGGCATGGACAGACAGCTGACTTTCGAGCAGGCTCTGAGAAGCCGTGAGTTCGAGCCGGATGCGCCCAATTATACCCCCAGGATTTCCGGTATCATGCATATCGAACAGGGAAACTACAGCTACGCCATGTCCATCCTGAAGAGCGACAACGGCAGGCCGGATTCCTGTCTCCGCTATACTTTTGCATACAAGAACCCCATTGCGGGAGAGGGACGTTTTATCCATACTTATATGGGAGACGGCAATCCGCTTCCGAGTTTCGAGGGTGAGCCGAAGCTGGTAAGTATTCCGGACGACATGGAGGAGTTCACAGCCCTGCTCTGGAATAATCTCAATGAAGACAACAAGGTTTCCCTTTTTGTGCGCTATATCGATATTGCCACGGGAACCTATGAGACCACGATCGTGAACAAGAACCAGTAAGAAACATTTAAAGCAGGTAATAAACAGAATGATCTGAATATCAGGAGGTCTTAAACAATGAACGAATTACAGTTAAAATACGGATGCAACCCCAATCAGAAACCGTCAAGGATCTATATGGGAGACGGAAGCGAGCTTCCCATCAAAGTCCTTTCAGGGAAACCCGGATATATCAACTTCCTGGACGCATTTAACGGATGGCAGCTCGTGCGTGATCTGAAAAAAGCCACAGGCCTTCCCGCTGCCACATCTTTCAAGCACGTGTCTCCGGCAGGCGCTTCCGTTGGTCTGCCGCTTACCGAAACACTGGCGAAGATTTATTGGGTTGACGATATGAACTGGAGAGAATTTTCTCCCATTGCCTGCGCGTACGCAAGAGCGAGAGGAGCCGACCGTATGTCTTCTTTCGGTGATTTTATTTCTCTTTCTGATACCTGCGACAGGGATACGGCTCTTCTGATCAAGAGAGAGGTTTCCGACGGCGTGATCGCACCGGGATATACGGAGGAAGCCCTGGAGATCCTGAAACAGAAGAAAAAAGGCAACTACAATATCATCCAGATCGATCCGGACTTCGTACCCGCTCCACTGGAACATAAGGAAGTGTTCGGCGTTACTTTCGAGCAGGGAAGGCAGGAGCTGGTCATCGACGACGCTCTGATCTCCAACATTGTTACCGAGAACAAAGAACTCAGTGAAGAGGCGAAGAGAGATATGAAGATTTCCCTCATCGTCCTGAAATATACACAGTCCAATTCCGTATGCTATGTAAAGGACGGACAGGCCATCGGTGTTGGCGCAGGACAGCAGTCCCGCGTTCACTGTACAAGACTGGCGGGCCAGAAAGCTGACAACTGGTTCCTCCGTCAGTGTCCGAAGGTGATGAACCTTCCCTTCCGTGAAGAGATCAGCCGTGCGGAGAGAGACAACGCGATTGATGTATATATCGGCGAGGAATATATGGATGTCCTGGCGGACGGCGCATGGGAGAAGATCTTTACCGAGAAGCCGGAAGTGTTCACAAGAGAAGAGAAACGTGCATGGCTTGACAGCCTTACAGATGTGACTCTCGGCTCTGACGCCTTCTTCCCGTTCAGCGACAATATTGAGAGAGCCCATAAGAGCGGTGTGAAGTATGTGGCTGAACCAGGCGGCTCTGTGCGCGATGACGCAGTGATCGAGACCTGCAATAAATATGGAATGGTGATGGCCTTCACAGGAATCCGTCTGTTCCATCACTGATGCCGGCCGGGACCCGTCATCGGGATATGTGAAAGGGTTCTGAATGAAAAAATAAAATAATGTAAACAGGCTCCGGTTCTTTCCTGAAACACGGGTTCAGGGATGCGCCGGAGCCTGTTTGAGTTATATGAAATCAGCCCTTTGTCGACCGCATTGTCCCCTTGTACACTGACGCAATGTTCAGTGGACGAAACCAGGGCTTTTCCTGCACAACAAAAAACCAGGACGATATGTCCTGGTCTGAAGAGCGATAGACGGGGCTCGAACCCGCGGTCTCGACCTTGGCAAGGTCGCGCGTTACCAACTACGCCACTATCGCACGTGCTTACGGAAAGATTATTTCCTCGGCGACAAAACATACTATACCATAGAGAGTAACGCTTGTCAAATGATTTTTGCGGATTTTTTTTAAAATTTTTGAAAAAAGATTTTAATCTGCTTTTGGATGGTAATAGCGGAGCACATGTTCGGGATATTTCTGATCGCCGTAGTCCCAGGGACCTGCTGCGGAGTACAGGGGATCGTCTTCGGACCGGGGAGTTTCGCCGCTTGCCATCCGGGCGAAATCTTCGGAGGTCTTTTCGGACCAGGAAGTAATGCCGTTTTCTTCCAGATAGGAAAAGTATACGTCTGCGCCGAAATTATATCCCTGAAGCGCCATTTCTATGCGTCCGATGTCTGTAGGACTCTTTACCCCGGCCTTTTCCATGGAATATTTCAGTTCCTGGATTCCACATTCAATCGAATAATCCACATCTGTGATTCCGCCGGGGACCTGGGGATAACGGGTATTGTATGCTCCCTCGGAGGACTGGAGGACGTCCGGCCCGTTTCCGGAGCTTTCCTGCATCATCAGAGCCAGGATCAGATCTACATAATCGGACATGCCGTATTTCGCGGCCGCCTCCTTAACATCGGGGCGATAGGATTCACAGGCGGCGTTTACTGTAAGTTCCTCCGGCAACCGGTCAGTGCGCATGACTGCAAAAAAGATCAGTACAGCGGCAAGAAGGCACACGGGCAGAAAAATCAGCAGAAACTTCTGCCGGGCGACCTGCTTCTCACGGAGAAAACGGCGGTGTTCCCTGAGTTGTTTTGTATTTAATTGTTTCTCTGCATCTGAACTTATCTTCTGTATGTCCATGGCTTTATTGTACATGGAAAGATTCTATTTGAAAATAAAGATTTTCTTAATTTTTGTTACGAAATCTGAAAAAACAGTGAACAGTCTCCGGGGAGTTCACAAAAAGAATCCGTTATGCTATGATAGAGACGTCATCAAATGAAGAGAAGCGTAATAGAGAAAGAGGTGACACAAGCATGAAATATGGATTTGGCGTGTTTCTCACATGTATGATGTTTTATCTGTGCGGGAGCAGTGTTTATGGAGCTGTGACAGATTATGAGACTGTTGTGCAGAACGCTGAGGAAGAAGGACAGCCTCTTCAGACTTTTTCCACAGAGGACGGAAGCGGCGGCGCAGTAACTGTGGCAGCCTGTAGTGATACAGTGTATGTTACGGCGAAAACAGCGGAGATATATTCTGTGCCCAGTCAGAACGGGGCATCGACGGCGGCGCTTGTTCTTGGAGACGAGGTGAACCGCACCGGCGTATGTGACAACGGATGGAGCAAGGTCTCTTTTCAGAAAGACGGAGATACGATAAACGGATATATGCAGAACCAGATGCTCAGCACGGATATTCAGATCCAGCCGGCAGATGAGGAGGTTGAGGTTAAGACAGACAGCAGCATTCTCGATTTTCCGGGAAGGAAGGACGGGGAAGTTGTGGGCGAGGTGCTGGAGCTTGACGAAGTGAAACGTACCGGCACGGTGAATGATGTGTGGAGCCGTATTGAATTCCTGGATGGAAACGGCACTGCGCAGACAGGCTATATTCCTACAAGCTGCCTAGATCTTCCGGAAACCGTGCAAACAGATTCCATCGACGAAGAGCTGAATGCGGGTACTCTCCATGAAGGAAGCGGAGAAGGCCTGTTCGCAGACGCTCTGGAAGCAGGCGGAACTGTGACGGAGGAGAACGGCGTGCAGGTGGGAACGCCTGTGGCGGCATCCTCAGACGCAAATCTGAAACCGCTGGGGACTTTCCGGATCACGCATTATTGTCCCTGCAGTATCTGCTGCGGTCCCTGGGCCAACGGCATTACCTCCACCGGCGTGACGGCAACCACCAATCACACCATTGCGGTGGATCCCACCCAGATCCCTTACGGCAGTCAGGTTGTGATCAATGGTCAGGTGTATGTGGCAGAAGACTGCGGAGGGGCAATTAAGACAAACTGTATCGATATTTATGTGGCGACCCATGCGGAGGGAGAAGCCAAAGGTGTATACTACACAGATGTTTATCTGATCCAGTGACAGACAGGAAAAAGACTGTAAATAAAAAAGGAGCGCAGATTTTCTGATAAAGGAACCTGCGCTCTGTTTTTGCCTGACGCTACAAAGATATAATTGCCGCAGGCGGATTTTAATAAGTTCAGATCATGCATTCTCCAGCGCTTTTGAGAGATCGGCAAGGATATCGTCAATGTGCTCGATTCCCACGGACAGGCGGATCATTCCCGGGGAAACGCCGGCCTCAACAAGCTGCTCGTCATTCATCTGACGGTGTGTGTGGCTTGCCGGATGAAGGACCATTGTCTTGGAAGCGGCAACGTGGGTGGCGATGTTGGCCATATCAAGACTGTCCATAAAACGTACGGCTGCGTCGCGTCCGCCTTTCAGCTCAAAAGAGATAACTCCGCAGGAACCGTTGGGCAGATATTTCTTCGCCAGTTCGTGATATCTGTCGCCCGGAAGGCCGGGATAGATCACTCGGGATACCTTCGGATGAGAAGCCAGGAATTCAGCTGTCTTCTGAGCATTGCTGCAGTGGCGTTCCACACGGAGAGGAAGCGTCTCCAGTCCGATATTCAGAAGAAAACAGTTCATGGGGGAGGGGATGGAACCAAGGTCTCTCATAAGCTGGGAGGTCGCTTTGGTAATGTAGGCTTTTTTGCCGAACTGTTTTGTATAAATAATGCCGTGGTAGGATTCGTCCGGCTCTGTAAGTCCGTGATATTTATGTCCGTAAGCGTCCCAGTCGAAGTTCCCGCTGTCCACAATGGCGCCGCCTACCTGGATGGCGTGGCCGTCCATGTATTTGGTTGTGGAATGAGTAACAATATCCGCGCCCCACTCAAAAGGACGGCAGTTCACCGGAGTGGCGAAAGTGTTGTCCACGATCAGCGGAACGCCGTGTTCATGAGCTACTTTGGCGTATTTCTCAATGTCAAGAACAACAAGGGCAGGATTTGCAATGGTTTCGGCGAAAAGGACCTTTGTGTTGGGGCGGAAAGCCGCAGCGATCTCCTCCGGAGAAGAATCCGTATCCACAAAAGTACATTCGATCCCCAGTTTCTGAAGTGTTACGGCAAGAAGATTAAAGGTTCCGCCGTAAATGGTGGAAGCGGCAACCACATGGTCTCCGGCTTCGCAGATGTTGAAAACCGCATAGAAATTGGCAGCCTGTCCGGAAGACGTAAGAAGAGCGGCGACGCCTCCCTCCAGAGAGGCGATCTTGGCAGCTACAGCATCGTTGGTGGGGTTCTGCAGACGGGTATAAAAATATCCCTCTGCCTTCAGGTCAAAAAGCTGTCCCATTTCGTCGGTGGTATCATATTTAAATGTGGTACTCTGATAAATGGGAAGGGCGCAGGGCTCTCCTTTGGAAGGCGTATAGCCTGCGTGAAGACATTTGGTTTCCAGTTTCGCGTCGTTGATGTTCATATTCAGGTCCTTCTTTCTTGTATTAATCATTTATATCCGCCGTTTTCGGCGGGGGTTGTCTTCGCATTATCGTGCCATCAGGTAGATCTTCTCGATGTCTTTCATGTTGAGCTGTTTAAAAACACCGATGGTCCGGGTGTCTTCGAAGCTGCACCGGAAAGCCAGATCGTGGATTTCTCTTTCGTCCAGATCCAGTCCCAGATCATGAAGGCTTACAGGCATTTTTATGGAACGGAAGAAGTCCTCCATGGCTTCTATTCCCGCAAGGGCTGTGCTTTCAAAATCAGAATAGCATGGAATGTCGAATACATTAGTGGCAAACTGTGCAAAACGCTCTGGATTCTCCTGATATACATAGCGTGCCCAGCTTCCCCATATCGCGGCAAGGCCGGCTCCGTGCGCTACATCATAAAGACCTCCAAGTTCGTGCTGGAGCTGATGACAGGCCCAGTCGCCTCCGCCTGTTCCGCAGCCGGTAAGTCCGTTGTGGGACAGGCTTCCCGCCCACATAACCTCTGCTCTGGCGTTGTAGTTCCCCGGTTCTTTCATAAGGATACGGGCGTTGTAGATGACCGTCTGCATCAGAGATTCACTGATGCTGTCTGTGATCTCCATGGTCTCAATATTGACAAAATACCGCTCCATTGTATGCATCAGGATATCCACGCATCCGCTTTCTGTCTGATACTGCGGAAGGGTGTAAGTAAGCCGGGGATTCAAAAGAGCAAACCGGGGACGGCAGAGATCGCTTTTGACGCTTCCGCGTTTCATCCAGCCGTCTTCATTGGTGATCACACAGGAATTGCTCATCTCGCTTCCGGAGGCCGCGATGGTAGGTATGGCGGCGACAGGGAGACAGGCTGTAGGAGTTTCTGTTTTCAGAAAGAAGTTCCATACGTCTGTCCAGGGATTTGCCACGCCGTAGCCGATCGCCTTGGCAGAGTCGATAACGCTTCCGCCGCCTACGGCGAGAATGAAATCCACGCCTTCGTTTCTGCACAGCTCGATTCCTTCACGTACTTTTCCGAGACGGGGATTCGCCACAACGCCTCCCAGCGTAACAAAATCGACGCCGGCGTCGGTGAGACTTTTTTTGATCTCATCCAGAAGTCCTGAGGAAACCGCGTGGCTGCTTCCATAGTGGATAAGCGCTTTGCGGCATCCGGCCTCTTTCAGAAGAGTCCCTGCCTGCATGTGGGTATCCTTGCCGAAGAACACCTTTGTAGGCGTATAATATTCGAAATTTCTCATGCTGATCTGCTCCTTATTTAACTGCAAAAAATACTCTCTACTATATTAAAGCAAATATCATGGAATTAGTCAAAAAAATTTTATGATTCCGGTGCAAAACAAGAGAAAATCAAATATATTTCAAAGAAAATTTTTGAGAGACGGACAAATGTCTTTTTCTCGTTGACAGAAAGAGCGGAATCGGGTATAATCAGCTTTAGATTTCTTTTCAGATCATAAAGAAAGAAAATGTGGTTTACAAGGAGGATGAAGGATGTATTCATTAGAGGAAATCGAGAAGGTGGACAGCGAAATCGCCGATCTGATCAAGGCCGAAGTACAGCGCCAGAATTCCCATATCGAGCTGATCGCTTCCGAGAACTGGGTGAGCAAGGCGGTGATGGCAGCCATGGGAAGCCCTCTTACCAATAAATATGCAGAAGGTTATCCGGGCAAGAGATTTTACGGCGGCTGCGTCTGTGTGGACGAAGTGGAGCAGCTTGCCATTGACCGGGCGAAAGAACTGTTCGGCTGTGAATACGCCAATGTGCAGCCCCATTCCGGAGCGCAGGCCAATATGGCGGTATTCTTCGCCATGTTGAAACCGGGGGATACGGTGATGGGCATGAACCTGGCCCATGGAGGACATCTGACACACGGAAGCCCGGCCAACCTTTCCGGCGCTTATTTTAACGTGGTTTCCTACGGCGTGAACGACGACGGCGTGATCGATTACGAAGAAGTCCGCCGGATCGCTCTGGAGAATCATCCGAAGCTGATCGTTGCAGGCGCCAGCGCCTATGCCCGTGTTATCGACTTTAAGAAATTCCGTGAGATCGCGGATGAAGCGGGCGCGTATCTGATGGTGGATATAGCTCATATCGCCGGCCTGGTGGCGGCGGGAATGCATCCGAGCCCCATCCCGTACGCGGACGTGGTGACGACTACTACCCACAAGACCCTCCGCGGACCGAGAGGCGGACTGATCTTAAGCAGCGCGGAAAACGCGAAGAAATTTAACTTTAACAAGGCGGTATTCCCGGGAATCCAGGGCGGACCTCTTATGCATGTGATCGCTTCCAAAGCAGTATGCTTCAAGGAAGCCCTGCAGCCGGAGTTTAAAGAGTACGCCCGCCTGGTTGTAGAGAACGCTCAGGCGCTGTGCAAAGGCCTTCAGAAGAGAGGCGTGGATATCGTTTCCGGAGGAACGGATAATCATCTGATGCTGGTAGATCTGAAGAACCTTGGCGTTACCGGCAAGGAGATGGAGAACCTTCTTGACGAGGTAAATATCACCTGTAATAAAAACACCATTCCCAACGATCCCCAGTCACCCTTCGTGACCAGCGGCGTGCGTCTGGGAACTCCGGCGGTTACATCCAGAGGAATGCAGCCGGAGGACATGGATACGATTGCGGAAGCGATTTCCCTGATGCTGAAAAGCCGCGACAATACAGAGCAGGCAAAAGCTCTTGTTAAGACGCTGACAGACAAATATCCTCTTGTTGGATAAGGCAATCTGTGGTATAATATAACAAGCAGTTTAGAGCAAAGGCGCTCTGCATTTTGCAGAGTGCCTTTCCTTTTAAACAAATCAAAACTGAAGGAGGAGAGGAAAGATGAGTGACAAAAAGAAACATGGAGGAGCCCTTCTGGGAGCGGCGTTTCTGATGGCTACTTCCGCTATAGGGCCCGGATTTCTTACTCAGACATCAAAATTCACCAGTGATTACCAGGCAAGCTTCGGCTTCGTAATCCTCGTTTCCATCATTCTGTCCGCCGTGGCGCAGATGAATATCTGGAGGGTACTCTGTACGTCGGGACTCCGCGGCCAGGATGTCGCCAATAAGGTGCTTCCGGGACTTGGATATCTGCTGGCGTTCATGATCGTTCTCGGCGGTCTTGTGTTCAACATCGGAAACGTGGGAGGATGCGCCCTGGGCTTCAATACCCTTCTGGGAATCCCCAACAGTGTGGGTTATATCCTTTCAGGTATCTGCGCGATCCTGGTATTCCTGTCCAAGAATGCGGGAAGCGTAATGGACAGACTGACGAAGATCCTCGGCGCGATCATGATCGTGGTGATCTTCATTGTGATCCTGGTAGTACAGCCGCCGGTAGGCTCTGCTCTGAAGAACACTTTTGTTCCGGAAGCAGGCGTTACCAATCTTTTCCCGGCTATCATCACACTGCTCGGAGGAACCGTGGGCGGTTACATCACCTTCGCGGGAGCTCACCGTCTGATCGACGCGGGAATTACCGGTGAGGAGAACTTAAAGCAGATCAACAAGAGCTCTGTCATGGGTATCGGAATCGCAACCATCGTGCGTGTATTCCTGTTCCTGGCAGTTCTTGGCGTAGTAGTCAAGGGAGCTACTCTGGATGCAGCCAACCCGGCAGCAGACGCGTTCCGTCAGGGCGCCGGAGAGATCGGATACAGATTCGCAGGACTGGTACTTCTCTGCGCGGCAGTGACTTCTATCGTAGGAGCAGCCTATACGTCTGTTTCCTTCCTGAAGACGTTCCATCCGGCGATCGCCAAGAATGAGAACTGGATCACCATCGGATTTATCGTAGTGTCCACCCTGATTATGCTGTTCCTGGGTAATCCGGCGACTCTGCTGGTTCTTGCCGGAGCAGTAAACGGTCTGATCCTTCCCATCTCTCTGGGAATCTGTCTGATCGCCGCGAAGAAAAAATCTATCATGGGTGCGAACTATCATCATCCTACATGGCTCCTTGTACTGGGAATTATCGTTGTAATCCTTTCCGCTTATCTGGGAATTACAACTTTCGTATCCAATCTGGGAAGCCTGTTCTAAACACTGAGACAGCAAAAGGTGTGATCCCGGAAGGATCGCACCTTTTTGTGCCAATCGGACATCGGAAGACTTTTCCCTGTCCGGTGGTTTAATAAAATTATGATAACAGTGGGGTGACAAGAAAGATTATGCAGAAAATCAGAATTTTAACAGCAGGGGATTCTTCTCTTCTGATCGAATTCGGCAAAGAGATCTGCCCGGAGACGAACCGGAAGATCTCCGCGACTGTTCAGCTTATGAGAGAACAGCACATAGAGGGAGTTGTGGACGTGATCCCCGCTTTCTGTTCTCTTCTCATCAATTATGATCCCCGTGTGATCTCCTACAAAGAGATCCGGAAACGTATGCAGGCGCTTCTGAAGGTGGACGCCAAAGCCGGGGAACAGAGGAAGAGAGTTTTCGAGATCCCGGTATGCTACGGCGGAGAATACGGGCCGGATATCGCCAATATCGCGGAGCATGCGGGACTTTCGGAGGAAGAAGTGATCCAGATCCATTCCTCCAGAGATTATCTTATTTATATGCTGGGATTCCTTCCGGGATTCACCTATCTGGGAGGCCTCGACGAGAGGATCCATACGCCGCGTCTGGCCAATCCAAGGCTCAAGATCAACGCGGGAAGCGTGGGGATCGCCGGCTCACAGACAGGGATCTATCCGCTGGATTCTCCGGGAGGTTGGCAGCTGATGGGAATGACGCCGGTGAAAACCTACGATCCCAACAGAGAGGTGCCGATCCTGGTGGAGGCCGGAGATTATATCCGCTTTGTTCCGGTGGACGAGGCGGAATTCAAACGTATTAAAGAAGCGGTGGACCGCGGGGAATATCAGTGTGTAGTCCACGAAGGAGAGGTGTAAAATGGGAATTCGTATACTCAAGGGCGGAATGTACACGACGGTTCAGGACCTTGGACGGACAGGATATCAGAGCCAGGGTTTCCCTGTCGCCGGAGTGATGGACGTACGCTCCTTTAAAATAGCCAATCTTCTTCTGGACAATCCGGAAAACGAAGCGGTCCTGGAATTTACCCTGATCGGGCCTACACTGGAATTCACATCCGCTACGATCGTTGCCATCACAGGAGGAGATTTTCAGCCGGAAGTCAACGGGGAACCGGCGCCGATGTACACTGCTCTTTATATGAACAAGGGAGATATCCTGAAATTCAAAAGCGCGAGAACGGGAAGCAGAGGCTACATCGCTTTCTCCAGTTATCTGGATATCCCGGTGGTCATGGGAAGCCGCTGCACCAATACGAAGAGCGGTATCGGCGGTTTTAAGGGCAGGAAGCTGCAGGCCGGGGATTACATCAATTTCCGTATTAAGAGACGGTATCTGCCTTTCTTCCTTTCCAGGAAACTTGAGCTGGATGAATTTGATCAGGAAGAGGCGGAGATCCGTGTGATCATGGGACCTCAGGACGATATGTTCAGCAGACAGGGTATTGAGACTTTTCTGAACAGTGAATATACGGTTACCAGTGATTTTGACAGAATGGGCTGCCGCTTGGAAGGACCGTTTATCGCCCAGAAAGAGACGTCGGATATTATTTCCGACGGCACGGTGTTCGGTTCTGTACAGGTGCCGTCCCACGGTAAACCGATCATTCTTCTGGCAGACCGGCAGACTACAGGCGGATACGCGAAGATCGCTACTGTGGCGTCTGTGGATATCCCAAAGGTGGTCCAGAGGAAGACTGACCATAAGATCCGTTTCCGGGCCATCACTGTAGAGGAGGCTCAGGAGCTGTATCTGAAGGAAGTGCAGGAGCTGGACGGAATGCGCAGGATCATCCACCAGCCGTGCAAAGAAGTGCTGGAATGCCGTCTGGTAGCCAAGAGGCTGAGGAAACTCTTTGAATAATATATCAGAATTGATAATCCGGATAGAAAAGGAGAAACAGAATGGATTTAGAAAAGATTGAAGGACTGGTTAAGATTATTGAGAATTCTTCTCTTACAGAATTCACGATCAAGGAAGGCGATCTTAAGATCACCATGAGTAAGCTGGACAATCCGCCGGTAGTCGCTGCAGGGGTTCCTGTGGGACCGGCTCCGGCTCCCGCGCCCGCACCAGAGGCGGCTCCGGCGGAAGCAGAGGCGGAAGATGAGAAACTGTTTATCACCTCCCCCATCGTGGGAACCTTCTATTCCGCTCCGGCCCCGGACGCGCCCGCTTTCGTCAAGGTCGGCGATCAGGTGAAGAACGGACAGACAGTCTGCATTCTGGAAGCAATGAAACTTATGAACGAGATCCAGAGCGAATTTGACTGTGAGATCGAAGCCGTTCTTGTAAGCAATGAGCAGAAGGTAGAATACGGACAGCCGCTGTTCCGCGTGAAGAAATTATAAAAGCGGGAGGAGGTTGGAACTGTGTTTAACAAAATTTTAATTGCCAACCGGGGAGAAATTGCCGTTCGTATTATCCGTGCCTGCCGTAATATGGGGATCCGCAGCGTGGCGGTATACTCCAAAGAGGATGCGAAAAGCCTCCATGTGCAGCTTGCCGACCAGAGGATCTGTATCGGAGAGGGACCTGCGAAAAACAGTTATCTGAATATGGACCGTATCATACAGGCGGCCCGGAATATGGGAGCGGACGCCATCCATCCCGGCTATGGATTCCTTTCGGAAAACAGTGAATTTGTCCGCAGATGCCAGGAGAACGGGATCACATTCATCGGACCGGACGCGGACGTGATCGATAAGATGGGAAATAAATCCCACGCCCGCAAGACAATGATGGAGGCAGGCGTTCCGGTAGTTCCCGGAACAAAAGAGCCGGTATACGACGCGGAGACGGGTCTCGCCCTGGCAAAAGAGATCGGCTACCCGGTGATGATCAAGGCCTCTTCCGGCGGCGGCGGCAAAGGGATGCGCGTGGCCGCTTCGGAGGATGAATTCGAATTTCAGTTTAATATGGCCCAGAGAGAATCCGCCAACGCATTCGGCGACGACACCATGTATATAGAACGCTATGTGGAGAATCCCCGCCATGTGGAGATCCAGATCATGGCGGACAAATTCGGCAACGTTGTGGCTCTTGGAGAAAGAGACTGTTCCGTGCAGAGAAACCATCAGAAACTGATCGAGGAATCTCCGTCCCCAGCTATCAATGAGGAAACCCGGGAAAAAATGAATCACTATGCGGTTCTGGCTGCGAAGACGGTGAACTATACAAATGCCGGGACCATTGAGTTTATCGTAAGCCCCAAAGGCGAATTCTTCTTCATGGAGATGAACACCAGGATACAGGTGGAGCACGGCGTCACAGAGATGGTGACGGGAACCGATCTGATCATCGAACAGATCCGGGTCGCTATGGGAGAACCCTTAAGCTTTTCCCAGGAGGATGTGAAACTTAAGGGACACGCCATCGAGTGCAGGATCAACGCGGAGATCCCGGAGAAAAACTTTATGCCAAGTCCCGGACTGGTGCAGCATCTTCTTCTTCCGGCAGGAAACGGAGTGCGCGTGGATACAGGGCTTTATACGGGATACAGTATTCCGTCCGAATATGATTCCATGATCGCCAAGGTGATCGTGCACGCTCCGGACAGAAACACCGCGCTCCAGAAAATGCGCTCGGCGCTGGATGAGATGCTGATCATGGGTGTGGAGACAAATCTTGATTTCCAGTATCAGATCATGCGTCATCCTGTTTTCTGCGAGGGAAGAGCGGATACCGGATTTATAGAGAAGATCATGAATATCAAGACGCAGTAATCAGAGACAGAGGAGGAATTCAGATGTATCGTGTGGATTTAAACAGCGACCTGGGCGAAAGCTTCGGCCGTTATACCATAGGAAATGATGACAAAATCATTCCCCTTATCACATCAGCCAACGTAGCCTGCGGCTACCACGCTTCCGATCCCGTTGTCATGGATAAGACTCTCGCCATGGCGAAAGAGGCGGGGATCCGGGTGGGAGCGCATCCCGGATATCCGGACCTTATGGGATTCGGCAGAAGAAATATGGCTGTTACGCCGGCGGAGGCGAAGGCCTATACGCTGTACCAGCTGGGAGCCCTGGACGCTTTCTGCAGGGTTTACGGCCTGAAAATGCAGCATGTAAAACCTCACGGCGCGTTTTACAATATGGCCGCGAAAGATTATGAACTGTCCCAGGCAATCTGTCAGGCGGTAAAAGAGTTCAATGACAGTCTGATCGTGCTGGCGCTGTCCGGCGGAGAGCTTGCCCGCGCGGCGAAAGACATGGGACTGCGCACCGCTCTGGAAGTTTTTGCCGACAGAGCCTACGAGGAGGACGGCTCTCTGGTGAACCGCCGTAAGGAAGGCGCCATGATCACGGACGAGAACGAGGCTATCGCCCGTGTAGTCCGTATGATCAAAGAGAAAAAGGTTACAGCCATCACAGGAAAAGATATTCCGATCCAGGCAGATTCCGTATGTGTACATGGAGACGGAGCGAAAGCTCTGGCTTTTGTGGAGAAGATCCGCAGCACACTTACCGCGGAAGGCGTGGAACTCTGCTCTCTGGATGAGATCGTGTGATAATCTGTGTCAGTTTTCGGGGATCTGCCGCGGCAGGTCCCTGACTTTTACCATAAACTATACAAAAATCATCCTGTTTTCGACAAAAAACAGGCGCGGATGCGGGGATGGAAAATATTGTGATGAAATCACTGAAATTTTACAGGAAATAGTGTATATTATAGAATATCAGGAAGGCAGGTGAACGAAGTTGGAAAAAGTTATCATTATCGGCGCAGGACCGGCGGGAATATCAGCCGCTCTCTATGCGGCCCGGGGAAACATGGATCCTCTGGTTATCTACAACGGCATAGGAGATCTGGAAAAAGCCGAGAAGATTGAGAATTATTACGGACTTGAGAGACCTCTGTCCGGTGCGGAACTTTTTGAGAGAGGCATCGCCCAGGCGAAAGCGCTGGGAGTGAGATTCCTGGAAGCGCAGGTTCTGGGGATCGGAGGTTTTGATACATTTACAGTAAAGACAACAGAGGGAGATTTTGATACGGAAAGCGTGATCCTTGCCACAGGCGGGAAGCGCTCCGCTCCGAAAATCCCGGGGATCCGGGAGTTTGAGGGCAGGGGAGTCAGCTACTGCGCGGTCTGCGACGCCTTTTTCTACAGGGGAAAAGAGGTTGCGGTGCTGGGGAACAGTGACTTTGCCCTTCACGAAGCGGAGGAGCTTAAGAATGTAACGCCTTCCGTGACGATCTATACGGACGGTAAGGAACCGGAGTTCTCAAGAGAACATCCTATCGCGGTGAATACCATGAAGATCCAGGCCATTGAGGGCGGAGACAGAGTGTCCGGCCTGCGCCTGGAAAGCGAGACGGCCGCTCAGGGGGAAGGAGAAGCACAGCCTTCATTTTACCCGGCGGAGGGCGTGTTCGTGGCGATGGGGACGGCGGGAAGCACGGAGATCGCCCGTCAGATGGGCGCGGAGCTTACCGAAAAAGGCAACATCAAAGTAAACGAAGATATGGAGACTACGATCCCGGGACTGTTCGCGGCAGGCGACTGCACCGGCGGACTTCTGCAGGTTGCCAAAGCAGTATACGAAGGATGCGCGGCCGGGATCAGCGCCGGAAAATATGTGCGCAGGAGACGTAAGTCTTCATAAACGGAGAAAGAAAAGGAGATATGTATTATGGAAATGACAATTACAACACAGAATTTTGAAGAAGAAGTATTGAGATCTGAGAAACCGGTACTGGTGGATTTCTGGGCGACATGGTGCGGTCCCTGCATGCGCCAGGGCCCTATCGTGGAGGAACTTGCCGGAGAAGGCTATTCTGTAGGCAAGGTGGATGTGGATCAGGAACCGGCGCTCGCCCAGAAGTTCCAGGTAATGAGCATCCCCACACTGATCATCTTTAAGGACGGAAAAGAAGCGAAACGTCTGGTAGGGCTGACGGCCAAGGATACGCTGAAAGCGCTTATGGATGAATAAAAAGCAGAACGGAGTACAGAATAATGAAGATACTACTGGCGGCCTGCAACGCGAAATACATTCATTCCAACCCGGCGGTTTACGACCTGAAGGCATACGCGGCGGCTTACAAAGACTCTGTACAGATTAAAGAATTTACCATCAATCAGCCGAAGGACGAGATCATGAAGGAGATATACAGAAGCGGAGCGGATGTTGTCTGTTTCTCCTGTTACATCTGGAATATCTCCTTTGTCCGGGAGCTGATCAGGGATCTTAAGAAGATACTTCCGGATACGGTCTTCTGGGCCGGCGGTCCGGAGGTTTCTTTTCATGCAAAGAACTTCCTTGAGGACATGCCCCAGGTGACGGGGATCATGAAGGGGGAAGGAGAGGAGACGTTTCTCGCGCTGGCCGGATACTATCTGGAGGGAAAAGGGCGGCTGGAGGAAATATCCGGGATTGTCTTCCGGAAAGAAAACGAGATCGTTGACAACGGGTTCCGGGAACCGGTTGATCTTGACAGGATTCCCTTTATCTATGAAAATCCGGAAAATTTTGAGAACAGGATCATATACTATGAGAGCAGCAGGGGATGCCCGTTTTCCTGCAGCTACTGTCTTTCCTCCATCGACAGGAAACTCAGGTTCCGCAGTCTCAGTCTGGTAAAAAAAGAACTGCAGTTTTTCCTGGATCACAGAGTCCCCCAGGTGAAATTTGTGGACCGTACTTTTAACTGCCGGCATGAACACGCCATGGAGATCTGGAAGTATATTCTGGAGCATGACAACGGCGTTACCAACTTTCATTTCGAGGTATCGGCGGATCTTTTCCGGGAGGATGAGCTGGAACTGATCGGCAGGATGCGTCCGGGTCTCATCCAGCTTGAGATCGGCGTACAGTCGGCCAATCCGGAAACCCTGGAAGCGGTACACAGGAAAACAGATCTTGAGAAACTCAGAAGGAATGTGGAGAAGATCCGTTCCTTCCATTCCGTACATCAGCATCTGGACCTCATCGCGGGCCTGCCCTGTGAGGATTATGAAAGTTTCCGCAGATCCTTTGATTTTGTTCATTCCATGAAACCGGACCAGCTGCAGCTTGGATTCCTGAAAGTCCTGAAAGGTTCCCTTATGGAAGAAAACGCCCGGGAATACGGGATCACATGCAAGAGCCAGGAGCCCTACGAAGTGCTTTCCACCCGCTGGATTTCCTATGAGGAAATTTTAAAGCTGAAAACGGTGGAAAGTATGGTGGAAGTGTATTATAATAGTGGACAGTTCCAATATACCTTAAACTGGCTGACGGGATTCTGGGAGGATGCTTTCTCTTTCTATGAAGATCTGGGAAGATTTTATGAGAGAAAAGGCTATGAGGAGCTTTCCCATTCCAGGATACGGCGCTATGAGATCCTTCTGGAGTTTCTTCATGAGAAGCCGGAGATCTCTGTGGCGGAGGCTGCCGGAAGAATGGTGTACGACCTTTATCTGAGAGAAAACCTGAAGAAAAGGCCTTCATTCGCCGCAGACCAGAAACCATATGAGAAAGCGGTATGGTCTTACCGGAAAGAACATCAGGTGCCGAAGACAGCCCACATTGAGGTGTTTTCTGATGGAACGGCAGTATTATTCGACTATGACAGGAGAGATCCCCTGTCCCACAACGCCCGCAGTGAAAGAATCTGTCTTCCTGCGGACAGCATGATATGAGGTGAAGAAAATGGGAATGTTTGATCCTAAGAAACGCAAAATCATTACCGCCGTCCTGGCGGTGGTCCTGGTGGCAGCAATGGTCGTTCCGACGATCCTGTCCATTCTTCTGTAGGAGTTCTGGTATGAAACTTGGACAGAAGGCCATGGAAGCCCTGAGAAGAGAAGTCGCCGGGAGGCTGAGAGCAGGGGACGATCTGGTTGCGGCGGGCTGCATCGCCCTTCAGGGGACTGCGCTTCTTGTAAAATATGAAAGAGAAACCCTCAGAAGAATTTTTTCTGAGGGATTCCTTTATGATGCGGAAAAAAATCCGGAAAGATACGGCGTGAGGCTGAAAAAAGAAAACGGGGATGTGTTCCTTCTGCCGGCAGAAAAAAAAGAAATCCGTGACGAGCAGGGAGAAGGATCCGGGATCCTGCTGAGCGAGGAAACAGGATGCAGCGGTTACTGCGTATCCGGGAGAGGAGGCGTTCTTTGCGCCCTGTGGAAACTGGCGGAGGCGTCAGGAGTGGGACTGAAAGCGGATCTTCGAAAGATCCCGGTGCGTCAGGAGACGATAGAGATCTGCGAACGTTTCGACTTGGATCCGTACAGACTGCTTTCCGGAGAAACGGTTCTGGCGGGAACGGCTGACGGAAGCGGCTTTGTGGAGGCCTGCCGCAGGGCGGGGATTCCGGCTGCCGTGATCGGGAAAGCGGTAACAGGCAACGACAGACTTCTGTACAGCGGGGAGATCGTAAGATTTCTGGACCGGCCGGGACAGGATGAGATCACGAAACTTCCCTGGGGCGCGGAATGGAAAACAGACGGGATATTTCCCGGACAGGAGAGTAAAGAGATATGCCAGGATTAAATATTGTACTTCACGAGCCGGAGATCCCGGCCAACACAGGCAATATCGGAAGGACCTGTGTGGCTACGGGAACACGGCTTCATCTGATAGAACCTCTCGGGTTCAAACTGAATGAAAAAGCGATAAAGCGCGCGGGCATGGATTACTGGAAAGATCTTGATGTGACTACCTATCTGGATTACCAGGATTTTCTGAACAGAAATCCCGGGGCGAAGATCTATTACGCTACGACCAAGGCGCCCCGGACATATACAGAGGTGCGCTACGAGGAGGACTGTTTTCTGATGTTCGGCAAGGAAAGCGGGGGGATTCCCGAGGAGATCCTTCTGGAAAACCAGGAGCGGTGCGTCAGGATCCCCATGCTGGATGAGATCCGTTCGCTGAACTTGAGCAACGCGGCGGCGATCGTTCTCTATGAGGCTCTGCGCCAGAACGATTTCGCTCATCTGAAAAGAGAGGGACAGCTTACAAAATATAACTGGAAATAACCGGACTTCGGGACGGAAACAAAAAGGAGGGACAGCATGGAACTGGAGAAGTACCGAAGATATTCTGAAATGGCGAGGGGACTTCGTCCTGCGGAGACTGTTTTTCGCGGAGCGAAAGTGTTTATGTCCCGCACAGGGGAATTTGTGGACGGGGATGTCGCCGTGGCGGACGGCGTCATACTGGGCGTGGGAGATTACAGAGGCGAGACGGAAATCGATCTTACAGGGAAGTATCTCTGCCCTGGTTTCATAGACAGCCACCTTCATCTGGAATCCACGCTGGTGACGCCCGGGGAACTGATCCGCCAGGCCGTCCAGTGCGGTACGACTACTTTTATCGTGGATCCTCATGAATCAGCCAATGTGTCCGGGACAGCGGGCATAGACTATATACTGGAGCAGACGGAAAATGTGCCTGCCAATGTGTATGTGATGATGCCTTCCTGTGTTCCGGCGACTCATGTGGACGACAATGGAGCCGCGGTGACAGCGGCCAGAATGAAACCATACCTGGACAATCCCCGGATCCTGGGTCTGGGAGAAGTGATGGACGCGGTATCGGTTGTAGAGGGAAGCGTTTCCATGCATGAGAAGCTGAACCTGTTTCAGGGGCGCATCAGGGACGGCCATGCGCCTTTTCTGAACAAGGGAGACCTGGCGGCCTATGCCCTGGCGGGAATCTCCACGGACCATGAGTGCGTGGATTATGAATACGCCATGGAAGAGTGCCGTAACGGCATGTACGTGCTGATTCGGGAGGGAAGCGCGGCCAGAAACCTGAACGCCATTGTGGAAGGCCTGGTAAGTCACGGAACAGATACTTCTTTCTTCTGTTTCTGCACAGACGACAAACACATCGAAGAGATCAGAAGAGAAGGCCATATCAACTATAATGTGAAACAGGCCGTCCGGCTGGGGCTACCGGTGGAGAAAGCCCTTCAGATGGCCTCCCTGCATGCGGCGGAGTGCTACGGGCTGAAACATCTCGGCGCGGTGGCGCCGGGATATCAGGCAGACTTTGTGATCCTGGACAATCTCACGGATCTGAATGTTCTTGAAGTATATTTCAGGGGCAGGAAAATTGTCAGGGACGAAAAAGTACAGGTAAGGCCCTGCGCTCCGGAACTGAAGAATACTGTCCGGGTATCCGGGTTCAGTGAAAAAAGCCTGCGGCTGAAACACAGCGGCGGGAAAGCCCACATACTGAAAATGACAGAGGGCCAGATCAGTACAGAGGATCTGTATGAAGACGTGCCGTTCCTGGAACAGGACGGGAAGAAATATTTCGCGCCGGATGGGACGTACCAGAAGATCGCCGCCGTGGAACGCCACAGAAACACAGGAAAAACAGGAGTGGGAATTGTAAAAGGATACGGGATCACAGGCGGAGCCATAGCCTCCAGCGTCTCCCATGATTCCCACAATCTGATCGTCATAGGAGACAACGACCGGGATATGTATCTGGCGGTAAAAGAACTGATCCGGACCCAGGGAGGGTATACTCTGGTGGAAAACGGCAGTGTGTATGAAACCCTGCCGCTCCCGGTAATGGGGCTCATGAGCGACGCCGGATACGAGACGGTGAATGCGGTACTGAAAAGAATGATCCGTAAAGCCCATGAAATGGGAGTCAGGGAAGGCTTCGATCCGTTTATCACGCTTTCTTTTATGGCGCTTCCGGTGATCCCGGAGATCAGGATCACGCCGCGAGGCGTATATCTGGTGAAAGAAGACCGCATGCTGCGGACGCCTTTTGATCTGTAAGACAATATGGAAACAAAGAAAAAAGCAGGGTAAATATTTACTCTGCTTTTTCCAGTGTGAAAATAAATTCTGTTCCCACGCCCTCGGTACTGATAACGTTGATGTTCTGCCCGTGGGCGTTGATGATCTCTTTTACGATAGAAAGTCCGAGACCGGTTCCGGTCTGATCTTTTCCCCTGGAGATATCCGTTTTGTAGAAACGTTCCCAGATCCGGTGAAGGCTCTGTTTGGGAATGCCGATGCCGTGATCCTTCACAGAGACAAAGATCTTGTCGTTTTTCTCAGTTGTTTCGATAATAATGGTCGAATCGTTGCTGCTGAATTTCACGGCGTTGTTCAGAAGGTTATAGAGAACCTGCTGGATCTGCTCCATATCGGCCCTGGCGTACAGATCCCGGCCGGAAAGCACCAGCTCCAGAACGATCTTGCGTTTGGTGCAGTCGCCTTCAAAAGCCGCGGCGGTATGTTTAATCACTTCGTTGATGTCAAATGTTTCGATCTTCAGAAGCCGTTTGTGGATGTCCAGCTCGTTAAGCGTCAGGAGACCCTCGGTAAGCTTTTCCAGACGTCCCGCTTCATAGGCGATGATCTTCAGATATTTTTCCTGGCTGTCCGCGGGGATCACTCCGTCCAGCATGGCGTCCACATATCCCTTGATGGAAGTAAGCGGCGAGCGGAAGTCGTGGGAAATATTGGAGATGAACTGCCGCTGATATTCTCCGTTGCGGTTCAGCTTTTCCGCCATATAGTTCAGACTGTTGGCCAGATATCCGATCTCGTCTTCAGAAGACGCGGGGATTTTGTAGGCCAGATTTCCATTGGCGAATTCCCCCACGCCTCTGGTGATCTCCCTCAGAGGATTGTGTACATAATGCCAGTAGATCAGGAGCAGCACGGAGGCCAGGACATATACCGCAAGGAAGAGGATCTGGATGATAAACAGGATCGCGCCCCGTTTCTGGTAGAGATCGCTCATCCGGAAATGGAGGGCGATATAGCCTTTGGGCGTCATATCTTCTGTAATGGGGGCCAGGACGCTTAAATATTCCTCTGGGAAGAAACCGTAAAAATCTCCGATCTGGTAATAGCTGCTCCCCCAGTCGGAAGGATTGAAATCCTCGATCCGGATCGGGTCGTCCGCCGGGATATCGGTCCTTGTGCTGACAATGATCTCCCCCTCGTTGTTGATGATCCAGACGATTACGGAGGGATACTGGGAGAGCATATACAGATTGGACTGGATGCTGGACAGGTTGGAGGAGGAAAGATTACTCTTTACTGCCTGGTTTTCGGCTACATTGTGAGCGTCCTGATACAGCCCTGAACTGATATCTTCTTCCAGCACGGATTCCACCATCCGGGAACCCGCCAGCGTGATCAGAAGAAAGCCGACCAGACCTATGAGGATATAGGCTTCCAGGAATCTGAAAGAAATCCTCCGCTTCATTTATTCTTCACCTCGAATTTGTAACCGATCCCCCACACGGTGGCTATGCTCCAGCGGGGATGGTCCTTGATCTTCTCGCGGAGACGTTTGATATGTACGTCCACCGTTCTGGTATCTCCGATGTACTCATATCCCCAGATGTGGTCCAGAAGCTGTTCTCTGGTAAATACCTGATTGGGCGAGGCCGCCAGGAAATAAAGAAGCTCCAGTTCCTTGGGAGGCATATCCACCTGTTTTCCCATGTAAGTGACGGAATAATTAGTTAGGTTGATCGTGAGATCCGGATAGGAGACAGATTTTTCTCCGGAGGCGCCGGAGGGCTGTTTTACCTTGAAACGGCGGAGTACCGCCCGGACGCGGGCGACCAGCTCCTTGGAGTCGAAGGGCTTGATGATGTAGTCGTCCGCTCCCAGCTCCAGTCCCAGAACCTTGTCGAAGGTTTCGCCCTTGGCGGAGAGCATGATGATGGGAATGTCGGAGGTATGGCGGATCTCCCGGCAGACCTGATAGCCGTCGATGCCGGGAAGCATCAGGTCCAGGAGGAGAAGGTCAGGCTGGAAGGTCTGAAATTCCTTCAGGGCCTGTTCGCCGTCGTTTACGATCTTCGTCTCAAAACACTCCTTGGTGAGATACAGGGAAATCAGTTCAGCAATATTGTTGTCGTCGTCTATGATCAGGATTTTCTGTTTTGCTGCCATAATAATCGAATCTCCTTCCGTTATTTCTTAAACTCCACAATAGTTACTCCGGCGTCCCCTTCTCCGAATTCTCCGAGACGGAAGGAAGCCACGTTTTTCTGGCGCTTCAGATAATTGTGGATTCCCTTGCGCAGGGCGCCGGTTCCCTTGCCGTGTACGATGCGTACGCTCTTCAGGTGGGCGATATAGGCGTCGTCCAGATATTTGTCAAGCTCCGCCACGGCCTCGTCCACAGTTTTTCCCAGAAGATTGATCTCTGTGGAGATACCGGCGGATTTGGACATCCGGATCTTGCCGGCTCCGGTTCTCTGGAGAGAAGGCGCGGTGATCACCGGTTCGTCAACAAGCTCCAGATCAGAGATATGCACTTTGGAACGTATGATACCCATCTGCACGAAAAGGAATCCTTTGGAGTCCGGGCGGCTGCTTACGGTGCCTTTCAGGTTCATGCTGAGTACCCGGACGGAATCCCCGGGACGGATATCTTCTGGGGTGAGCTGTTTCTTAGGTTTCTGTGTTTCCGCAGGGCGGCTCATTTTCGCTTCCGCTTTGCTCATCCTTTTGCGCAGTTCCTGGCGCTCGCGCTCCACGGCGGCTGTGTCCACATGATCCTTCTGGAACTTGTGGAAAAGTTTCATGGTCTGGTCCGCGTATTCCTTGGCGTCTTCCAGAACTTTGTGGGCCTCTTCGTTGGCCTGGCGCAGGATCCGCTCGCGCTGGGAGTCCAGTTTTTCCTGACGGGCTTCCAGCTGGGCTTTCAGCCGGCTGATCTCTTCCTTGTAGCTGGCGATCTCCTGACGTTCTTTTTCGATGGAGATCCGGTTCTCCTCCAGAGAAGAAATCACATCTTCAAAGGATTCGTCCTCCTCGCTGATCTGTTCTCTGGCCCGCTGTATGATGGAATCGGGAAGTCCCAGTTTGGAGGAAATGGCGAAAGCGTTGCTCTTTCCGGGTATACCGATAAGAAGGCGGTAAGTGGGGCGCAGAGTCTCCACATCGAATTCACAGCAGGCGTTTTCCACGCCGGGAGTGGAGAGCGCGTATACCTTCAGTTCACTGTAGTGAGTGGTCGCCATGGTGCGGATGCCTCTCTCGTGGAGATAGGAGAGAATAGAGATGGCGAGGGCCGCTCCCTCTGTGGGATCAGTTCCGGCGCCCAGCTCGTCGAAGAGCACCAGGGACTGCTGATCCGCTTTCTCCAGGAAAGACACGATATTTGTCATATGGGAGGAGAAGGTGCTGAGAGACTGTTCAATGCTCTGTTCGTCTCCGATATCCGCGTATATCTCATGAAAAACGGAAAGCTCGCTCCGGTCGAGGGCGGGAATGTGAAGTCCCGACTGTCCCATAAGTGTGAGAAGGCCCACGGTTTTCAGGGAGACAGTCTTGCCGCCGGTGTTGGGACCGGTGATGATCAAAAGATCAAAATCGTCCCCCAGACGGATGTCTATGGGTACAGCCTTCTTCTTATGGATGAGAGGATGGCGGGCTTTGCGCAGGTTGACGCGGCCCTCCTCATTAAAGACAGGCTCGCTTCCGTTCATATCCATGGCGAGAGAGCCTCTGGCAAAAATAAAATCAAGCTGCACCATAAGTTCCAGGTCAAGGGCGACAGCTTCCCGCTCCGCCGCGATCTGTTCGCTTAAATCCGCAAGGACCGCTTCGATCTCTTTCTGCTCCTGAAGTTCCAGCTCCCGCATATCGTTGTTCAGCTTCACAATGGCCATGGGTTCGATGAACAGAGTGGAACCGGTGGAAGACTGGTCATGGATCATGCCGGGAACCTGCCCTTTGTATTCCGCTTTGACGGGGACGCAGTAGCGTCCGTTGCGCATGGTGATCACGGAATCCTGCAGATAGGTGCGGGCGCTTCCGCTGACCAGGCCGGAGAGCTGGGTGTGGATGCGGTCGTTGGTGATCTTCATGTTCCGGCGCACGCTGCGCAATCCGGGACTGGCGTCGTCGCTGATCTCATCTTCCGAAAGAATGCAGCGGCGGATCTCCCCGGCCAGGGGAGTGAGAGGGGCCAGGTCCTGGAACATGGCGTCCAGGGAATCGGAGGGAGCGTCGCTGCGTTCCTTCCTTCCGTAGGCCTTCACTCTGGAGGTGTTCTCCAGAAGACTGCATACAGCCAGGATCTCCGGGATGCCGAGAGAACTGCCGATCTCCAGGCGCTTCAGGGAACCGCGGATATCCTTTACGCTGCCGAAAGAAACGCTTCCCTTCTGGAAAAGCCGGGTCAGGGCGTCTCTGGTCTGCACCTGGAGAAGCCGGATCTTCTCGATATCGTCGGATGGCGTCAGGTTCCGGCAAAGTTCCTTCCCCATGGGAGAGGACGCTTTCTCTGTAAGCTGCTCTATGATTTTGGGGTATTCCAGTGATGTCAATGCTTTCTGGTTCATAAAAATCTCCTGATGTCTCAAATAAAATCAATTATACTTCAAAAAGGAAATAATATCCCATTTTTACTATGTCTATTCTACATGATTTCAGGCGGAATGAAAAGGAAAATTGTACGATTTTATTCATAAAAAATTCATATTGTTCTGTTAAAATATGATTTAAATTATCAGGTTTACGGGGGAATGGTTATGGTTGAGCGTAATGATCAGGACTATCCTTTTATAAAAGAAACAATTAAAAAAAGACCTGTAAATAAAAAAGCGGCAATACAGAAAATTTTGATGGCGGCTCTGTGCGGGATCATCTTCGGAGCGTGCGCGGCGCTGACCATTGCAGCCACTATGCCGGTCATGTTGAAGGTGCTGGGGAAAGAAGCGCCCGAACAGGAAGAAGTGACACTGTCCCCGCCGGCGGCCAGCCAGACGGAGACTTCTGCGGAAGCGCCCGCTACAGTAAAAGCGGAGACAGCCGCACCGGGAAATGAGGCGGAAGGCGGAGTCTCCGGGGAAACAGAATCGGCAGCCGACGCGGACGGAATGAGAGCGGATCTTGCCGATCACCTGGAGAATATATACAACGAGATCAAGAAGATCGCGGCGGAGCCTCAGAAAGCGCTGGTCAGAGTTACGGGGATCGGCGACAAGGAGAATCTTCTGGATCATTCCTCGCTGACATACGGAGACGAAGAGGGAATCATTTTTCTTAAAAATAAAGACGCGTTCTATATTCTCACCCGTTCGGAAACGCTGGGAGACAGCGGGAAATTTCGTGTGGATTTTTCTACGGGAGATTCCGGAGAAGGAACTCTATGCGGCGCGGATGAGAGAACGAACCTTCTTGTGATAAAAGTCGGCATGGATGAGCTGGACGACGAGACGGCGCAGACAGTTCCGGCAGTTTCTCTGGCAACAGAAGCAGATCAGGAACAGGCGGATCCGGTGATCGCGATCGGAAGTCCCACCGGGGACGCCGGAACGCTGGTTTACGGAAACATCACGTCGGTTCTGGGTAAATACCGGATTCCCGACGCAGAGTATACCATACTCACCACCGACATGGTAGGAAGCAGCAGCGGAGGCGGCGTTCTCCTGGATATGGACGGACAGATGACCGGTATTATGGTCACGGACGGAGAGGAAGACGGAACAGTAGTCCGCGCGGTGTCTGCGGCGCAGCTCCGCCCCCTTCTGGAGATGCTCTCCAACGGTGAGAATATCCGCTATATAGGCATTATCGGAGAGACAGTGACGGAAGAGAAAGCAGAAGAGCTGGAGATCCCCCTGGGAATTTACGTGGACAGTGTGGAGGAGAATTCCCCCGCTATGGCCGCGGGGATCCAGAGCGGCGATATCATCTTTGAACTGGACGGCCGGGAAGTCCGCACCATAGAGGAGTATTCGGAAGTGCTTCAGGATCTTCCGGTGCAGCAGAGAGCAGATCTTTCGCTGTACAGGCGGATGCCCTCCGGAGAATATGAAGAAGTGGATCTTCGCATACTTGTAGTGAAGAACTGACTGGAAACGATACCCCCCTCGATTACGAGGGGGATTTTTTTCTGTATATGATAAATCCAAATATCGCGACCAGGAATTCTGTGATCGGATAAGTGAGCCAGACGCCAGTCATTTCCCACAGAGCGGACAGCAAGAACGCCATGGGAATGATCAGGACCAGTCCTCTTAACAGAGAGAGGATATGCGCGGGCAGCACCCGTTCAATTGAAGTAAAAAAGGTTGCCAGGATAATATTATATCCCACAAAGGGAACAGACATAAAATACAGCTTTAATCCCGTTACGGAAATCTGCTGCAGCCTGAGATCATGCTCGCTGTTGAAAACAGTGGTGATCGGATCGGCAAACACAAAGATGACAAAATAAACGATAACAGAAATCGAGAGCATGGTCGTCAGAGCGTATTTCAGCACTTCTTTCACCTGCCTGCCGTTCCCGACGCCGTAAAAAGTACTGATCAGAGGCTGGACGCCCTGCGCGATACCGGTATATACCGCGACGATCACAAGCGAAATATTGGCCACTACTCCATATGCCGCAACTCCGGTATTTCCCGCCAGGATTAAGATGATCGCGTTAAAAGTGATCATTACGATTCCCGAGGACATCTGGGCGATCAAAGAGGGAAAACCTAATGACAAATCCTGTTTGATAATATATTTCCTGAGTCCCGTCTTTACAAAATGGAAAGTATTTTTCTTCCGGATCCAGTGCGGCAGCATGATGATAATGCTGATGACCGGAGATAAGCCGGTGGCGAAAATAGCGCCGAAAATCCCCATTCCCAGCGGGAAAATGAAAATATAATCCAGCAGGATATTGGCCAGGCTTCCGGTCAGCTGAGCGATCATGGGAAGCTGGGGGCTTCCGTCGTTTCGGACAAAACAGAGGAAGACATCGTTCAGTATAAAAGCAGGCGCGAACAGCATAAGCCAGTACAGATACGTGTTCGTCATTTCCAGTATGCTTGTATCCGCCCCCAGAAGCACTGCGATCCGGCGTGAAAAAAAGAAGCCGCCCAGGACAAATATTCCGGAAAAGATCAGGGCGAGATAGATGGTGTTTGTATAAACCCGGTTCACTTCGTTCGTCTTTTGCTGGCTTTTGCAGATCGAGAATCTGGTGGCGCCGCCCATACCGAGCATAAGTCCCGTACCGTGAATAAAATTATATACGGGGATAGCGAGGTTTAAAGCGGCAAGACCGTTGGTCCCCAGCCCTTTTGCCACAAAAAACGTGTCCGCCAGTATATAGCAGGATACGCCCAAAGTTCCCAGAATACTCAAGATTGTATAGCGGGTGAAATCCCGCAGGCAAGACTGCTGTTCCATATAACTGATTCCTCCTGAAATTACAAAAAAACAGCGTCAGAACTTCCTATCTTCAAAGGCCTAACGATAGAAAACCTGACGCTTAACTTCCTACCCGGCGGCAGGAAGCGGCAATTCATATTTCCCTGTATTATACAATGTAAAAATGAAAAAATCAACAAAATTTTAAGGCATTTTTTAATGCTGTTTTTATGATATAAAGTCATGGAAAAGTGAACGTATATTTGATACAATTATCTCTGTGAATACGAGAACTCTTTGAAGCAGTTAACGGAGGAGGATTGGTTTATGGGATATTGCGGATGGGCAGATACAGATCCGCTCGATAAGGTATATCACGATACAGAATGGGGGATCCCTGTACACGATGACAGACATATGTTTGAACACCTGACTCTGGAATGCATGCAGTGCGGACTGTCCTGGGCATTGATGTTAAAAAAACGGGAAATTTTCCGGAAATGCTTTGATAACTTTGATTATGACAGGATTGCTGATTATAATGAGGCGGACGTGGAGCGGATCCTGAATACGGAAGGGATGATCCGTTCTCCGCGCAAAGTAAATGCGATCATCAATAACGCCCGCTGCTATCAGAAAGTGCGAGAGGAGTTCGGTACTTTTTGCGATTATATCTGGTCTTACTCCGATGGGAAAACCATCCTGTATCAGGGGCATGACGCCGGCAGAATACCAGTCAGCAACGGACTGTCGGCCAGGATCAGTAAGGACCTGAAAAAGCGGGGCTTTAAGTATGTTGGCCCTGTCACAATATATTCCCATCTGCAGGCGTGCGGTATCATCAATGATCACGATAAGGACTGCCCCTGCCGCAAAAAGATCCTGGATGGTTATCCCACTGTGGTCAGGCGGAGAGATGAAGAGGTGTATTGAGCATTTTATCCGCGACAACCTCCCGAAGTACCAGGAAAATAGTACTTTGGCTTATCACAACCAGGCCGCACACACAGCCAACTAACTGCATTGTTTTGCCGATATAGATAACTCCGGAAACCAACATGATCCGGTATGTCGTAAAAGCTCCAATGATACAGCCAGGCACAGCAGGAATAAAATAGACGAACAACATTTGCTTTGTTATAAGCTCTTTTATCCTTTTGCTTTTCATTCCCAAACGCTGCAGATCGTTGTAAACCTCAGTGTCATCCCAAATCATGCTGATAAGTTTTAGACCGATCACCATGACAGCGGACACAAAGGCAACGATAGCAATAAACAGCATAAGCATAAGATAGGTGGCAAAGGCTTCAAACTGTGTAGTCGTGCTGCTCAATTTTGAAAGCGGATATAACGACCATACACGGGCAATTCTTGTTTCGTTTCCCTCAAAGGGAAGAAACTCCGCATGACTTCCTGTTTTTGCAAATGTCGCGCTGTTGTGCCAGTTTGTAAAGATTACTCCGTTGTTGTCGGAGATAACGGCTTTCAGAATATTGTTCTGAAAATCCATCGTGTCTTGCCAATTTTCCACATTTACCATATAGGAAACGGCTCTATATTCGTCAGCAAGTGTAGCCGCGATCGTGCGGTAATCTTCATTGTTCAAAATCAGAAAAGAAGAAAATACAGACCGTGTATTAAAAAGCCTATTGCGGCATATCGGTTCATTTTGAGTTAAGGTAAACTCCTGTTCAGTTGTCGGATTATAAAAAAGGCTGTTATCTGCCGAAAAGGCATTTAGCTTATATTCCATACTGCTGTCATAATAAACTGTATAGCTTCCCTTTGGTACGGATATTGCCGCGTCGGACAAGACATTAAAGTTATCTTCGCTTACGATGATGCGCGAACTCCAATCATTTTCACCGCTTTTGTAATGGTTTTGCACGCCGAGCAATAGGCAGTCTATATGCTTTATGCTGGTAATGACCGTATTGCTTTTCTCGGCTATTTCTTCAATACGGCTTTCGGTCATGGGGTGTTCAGAGGTCGCATATTGATGTCAAGCAGGATAAGATCGGGTTGCTTCGCTAACTTTTGTAAAGCTTCCTTTCCCCCAGTAGCCGTAATTACATGGTAACCCTCAAGGGAAAAATAGCGTTTCAGCATATCTAAGATTTCTGTTTCATCATCTACTACCATGATTGTTTGTGTCATTTCCAATAATTCCGCCTATAATCTTTTTGATTTATTTTCTGAGTTATCTGTTAGCTCCTCTTACCGAACCTGCCGCTTTTCAGACATGATATCCCATAGATTCAGATATTTAAAGTTTGGAAAGCAACGCGACGGTTTCCACTTGTTCTTCGTTGTCCAAACTGATACTCATATCCTCCTCAATGATCGGCAGCTTAAATTTGATGGATTTCAGCCACTGTCCATTAGGTTGACGCTCCGGGTAAATCTGTATCTCAGAGATCAGCGCCTCGATCAGCTGCCGCCGCTCCACATCGTTCATCACGCCGTACAGTTTCTCAAAATAAATCAGGACTTTATAGATATTGTCGCCGGTCAGCTTTTCTGCTTCAACGGCCTGCTTTTTAGCTCTGGCGGCAATCAACAACGATTCTGTATCTTCGATCTTATCATACATCTTGTAGAGACGGTCATCAAGGTCTGCCTTGCGCCGCACATAGTGCCGGTCATCAGGGTCGAGAGAATCAATTTCCTCCGCCAGCTTTGATTTGACAGAATAGTGCTGGCGAAGCTGCTTCTCGTAGTTTGCAATCTCCTGATCGATAGCGGCAATATCCACTTTCATGTTGATTTTTTCCTGCATCATGGCTGCAAATTTTGGATTGCTCACCATCTTTACAATGACTTCCGCCACGGCATCGTCCAGCAATTCTTCCCGAATCTGCTTTTTATAATCGCACTTGTGTCCACGTATCATGGAGCGGTGCTTGCATCCGTAATAATAAAAATCCTTGTACTTGGTGCCATCCGCTTTGCGCTTGATGCTTTTGTTCCCGTACATTCCTGCTCCGCAGACAGGGCACTTTACAATGCTGGAAAGAAGATGTACGTGCTCGTCCTTTCCGCGGTTGACGTGTTCATACTTTTTTGCTTGTGCCAGTAGCTTCACCTGCGCCGCTTGCCAGACTTCTTCCGAAACAATCGCTTCATGCTGCCCGTCTGCAAGCAAATAGTTGTCCTGCTCCACCAGTTTATATTCGTTTCTTGTGCCACGAACTTTTTCTGTCTTGCGTCGGCCATAGGCGATTTTCCCGCAGTACACCGGATTTTTCAAAATCAAGCGAATCAAATGTGCGTCAAACAGGGGATTCTTTCCATTCTGCCGGGGAATTTTACGGATGCCGTGGTTTTCCAAATATTTTGCAATTCCGTTTGCACCGATATCCGTATGCACATATTGATCATAAATGGCGCGGATTGCCTCTGCTTCTTCCTCATTGATAACTAGCTTCCCGTCCACCAGCTGATACCCATAGGGGGCAAAGCCTCCATTCCAGCGCCCCTCCCTTGCCTTTTGAATGCGGCCCTCCATGGTTTGGACACGAATATTTTCCCGCTCAATCTCCGCCACAGCAGACAGGACAGAGATCATCAATTTGCCCGCGTCCTTGGAAGAATCAATGCCATCTTCTACACATACCAGATTGACGCCAAAATCCTGCATGACCTGAAGGGAAGAAAGCACGTCCGCCGCATTTCTGCCGAAACGGGACAATTTGAACACCAGAACATAAGACACTCCGTCTTTGCCAGATTTGACGTCCTCCATCATCTGGCTGAATTGCGCCCGGCCTTCGATAGACTTGCCGGACTTTCCCGCGTCCTCGTATTCACCGACGATTTCATAATCATTGTAGTCGGCGTAGGCCTTCATTTTGGCCTTCTGCGCATCCAGCGAGTAGCCATCCACCTGCATAGCGGTGGAGACCCTGGTATAAGTATAAACTTTTATCTTCTCTTTCTGCATCGTAATCTTCCTTATGTGGTGCGAATCCCAAAATTGGATTGGTCATTCTTAACTTGGGTCAGAAGAATCGTCCTGCTTTTCCGCCGCTGTCTTGGCCGTTTTTCCCAGCTGCTTAATGGTCTTCAGATATTCTTCCTCCACGGGGGAAAGAGTTTGTGCCTGATAGCGTTTATATTCCGCTTTTGCTTTTTCCATCGCCTGTGCATGACTGATTTTCCCTGCATGGGTCAATACTTCTT
>ERZ1090864.22-NODE-22-length-76315-cov-16.232245_pt1 | contig 76315 bp, 46 predicted proteins | sample MGYA00478479_ERZ1090864 | MGnify/ENA primary metagenome ERZ1090864 (study PRJEB33644, sample SAMEA5815743) | chicken gut metagenome | biome: Chicken; feature: Gastrointestinal Tract; material: Caecum | place: Ireland | collected 2019-01-01 | study: A study of the...
CCAGTTTGCCCTGAGAAGCCTTTGTCTTCGGCTCGATCGCGAGCTCGATAACCGGCTCCGGGAATTCCATGGACTCAAGGATAACCGGATGCTGCTCGTCACAGATCGTATCTCCAGTTGTGGAGAACTTGAATCCGATCGCCGCAGCGATATCTCCTGAGTAAACTTTGCTCAGCTCTTCACGCTTGTTGGCATGCATCTGAAGGATACGGCCAACACGCTCTTTCTTGCCCTTTGTCGCATTCAGCACATAGGAACCGGAGTTCATTGTACCGGAGTAAACTCTGAAGTAAGCGAGCTTACCTACGAATGGGTCTGTCATGATCTTGAATACGAGAGCGGAGAACGGCTCTTCATCTGAAGAATGTCTCTCTACCTCGTTGCCGTCTTCGTCAACACCCTTGATAGCCGGGATGTCTGTCGGAGCAGGCATGAATTCAAGAATCGCGTCCAGAAGCTTCTGGACACCTTTATTTCTGTATGCGGAACCGCAGCATACCGGAACGGCTGTACATTCGCATGTCGCCTTTCTCAGCGCGGCTTTCAGCGCATCTACGGACGGCTCCTCGCCCTCCAGGTATTCCATCATCAGGTCGTCATCCAGCTCGCAGATTTTCTCGATCAGCTCTGTGTGATACAGTTCTGCTTCATCCTGCATTTCTTCCGGGATGTCGCATACGGTGATGTCATCACCCTTCTCATCATTGTAGATGTAAGCCTGCATCTCGAACAGGTCGATGATTCCCTTGAACTCGTCTTCTTTTCCAATCGGAAGCTGAAGACAGATCGCGTTTTTACCAAGTCTTGTCTTGATCTGATCCACTGCGTTGTAGAAATCAGCTCCAAGGATGTCCATCTTGTTGATGAACGCCATTCTCGGTACATTGTATGTGTCTGCCTGACGCCATACGTTCTCTGACTGTGGCTCAACACCGCCCTTTGCACAGAAAACACCTACGGCGCCGTCCAGTACACGGAGTGAACGCTCAACCTCTACGGTAAAGTCAACGTGTCCCGGAGTATCGATGATATTGATACGATGCTCCAGCGCACCCTGCTTTGGTTTTGTCTTCTCTTCCAAAGTCCAGTGACATGTCGTAGCGGCTGATGTGATCGTGATACCTCTCTCCTGCTCCTGCTCCATCCAGTCCATGGTAGCGGTACCTTCGTGAGTATCACCGATCTTGTAGTTAACACCGGTATAGTAGAGAATACGCTCTGTCAGCGTTGTCTTACCCGCATCGATATGCGCCATGATACCGATATTTCTGGTTCTCTCTAATGGATATTCTCTTCCAGCCAAGGTTTTTTCCTCCTATTAGAATCGATAGTGAGCAAACGCCTTGTTTGCCTCTGCCATCTTGTGCATGTCTTCTTTTCTCTTCACAGCGCCGCCTGTGTTGTTCGCTGCGTCGAGGATCTCATTAGCCAGCCTTTCTTCCATTGTCTTCTCGCCTCTCTGACGGGAGTACATTGTCAGCCAGCGAAGAGCGAGCGCCTGGCGTCTGTCAGCACGAACCTCGATCGGCACCTGGTATGTTGCACCGCCGATACGTCTTGCCTTAACCTCAAGAACCGGCATCATGTTGTTCATTGCTTCCTCAAACACCTCGATCGCCGGCTTCTCAGCCTTTGCCTCTACTCTTTCAAATGCTCCGTATACAATTTTCTGTGCTACGCCTTTCTTACCATCCAGCATGATGTTGTTGATAAGTTTGGTAACAACTTTATTGTTGTATATCGGATCCGCTAATACATCTCTTTTCTGAGTATGTCCTTTACGTGGCACGGTCCTTCCCTCCTTAATCATATTTTCCGGTCAAACCGGGATTAATTCATCGGTACTCACATGTGTCTTTCTATGGAATCGCATTTCATGTGCTCGCGGCCGCGGGACTCTTGTATATTAATGTCGGCACCAGACTCGAAAACATCTCGTCAAGTGCTCTACTTAAATCCGCAACCCTACGATAATCATAGTTCTGTTTGTGATACGATTTAACTCTCAGTTACTTATTATTTTGCGTCTTTCGGTCTCTTAGCGCCATATTTAGAACGCGCCTGACGTCTCTTCGCAACACCTGCCGTATCCAGTGTACCACGGATGATGTGGTATCTTGTACCAGGCAGGTCCTTAACTCTTCCTCCACGGATCATAACAACGCTATGCTCCTGAAGGTTGTGTCCCTCGCCCGGGATATAGCTTGTTACTTCAATTCCGTTAGAAAGACGAACTCTGGCGATCTTTCTCAGAGCTGAGTTAGGCTTCTTCGGCGTAGCAGTCTTAACAGCCGTACACACACCTCTCTTCTGCGGTGCGGATACGTTTGTCGCACGCTTCTTCAGAGAGTTGTAGCCTTTCTGAAGCGCCGGTGCAGTAGACTTTTTCTCAGAAGTCTGACGTCCTTTTCTAACTAACTGGTTAAATGTTGGCATTCCTTTTCACCTCCTATGAATTATTCGTTACCTCACGGCTCATGCCGCAAGGGGCTGCGGATAACTTGATCATTATCCATTTTGAGCGCACGAAAAGAACGATGCCTTTTCATGCACGCTAGACTAGTTTATTACGTTTATATTGGAAAGTCAAGGGATTTTGCAAGAATTTATTGTAACAGCCTGCAAGAATCCTGTGTTTTTATATTGTTTTTACATTTTTAGTACGCTCTTCCCCAGTAAACCATATGCTTCGCCGGTTTGCCGCAGCACACGCACACATCGGAGAGATGTTCTTCTTCCATTGGAATACATCTGGAGGTTACGCCGCCTGCCTGAGCTTTGATCTCATCCTCGCAAGCTTCTTCACCGCACCACATTGCCTTGACAAACCCCTTCTTATTCTGGACTGCGTCTTTCATCTCATCCATTGTCACAGCCGTACTGATATGGTCGTCAAGGAATGCCTTTGCCCTCGCATAGAGGTCTTTCTGGATAGTCTCAAGAATCTCTCCCAGCTTTGTCGTGATCTCATCAATCTCCACAACGATCTTTTCCCTTGTATCACGGCGCACTACTACGACCTGCCCATTCTCGATGTCCTTCGGTCCGATCTCGATACGCGCGGGGATGCCGAGCATCTCCTGCTCGCTGAATTTCCATCCCGGGCTCTTCTCGGAATCATCGATCTTTGCGCGATAGCCTGCTGCCCTGAGCGCGCCAAGCAGTTCGTTTGCCTTATCCAGCACACCCTCCTTGTGCTGCGCGATCGGAATGACTCTCACCTGTACCGGCGCGATCCTTGGCGGAAGCACGAGACCGCTGTCATCTCCATGTACCATAATGATGGCTCCGATGATCCTCGTGGACAGTCCCCATGACGTTTCATACACACTGTGCAGCTCATTGTTCTTATCCGCATATTTGATGTCAAACGCATCCGGGAAGGAATTGCCGAAGAAGTGGCTGGTCGCTGACTGAAGCGCCTGACCGTCATGCATCAGAGCTTCTATTGTATATGTGTCCTGAGCGCCCGCGAATTTTTCACTTTCAGTTTTTCTTCCCGCAACGACCGGGATCGCCAAGTCTTCCTCAACAAAGCTCTTGTACACTTCCCACATCATCTTTGTGCGCTCTTCCGCCTCTTCATATGTGGCATGGATCGTGTGTCCTTCCTGCCACAGGAACTCCCTGGAACGCAGGAAAGGTCTCGTAGTCTTCTCCCAGCGAAGGACGGAACACCACTGGTTCCAGACCTTCGGCAGGTCGCGGTAAGACTGCACGATTTTGCTCCACACGTCACAGAAGAGAGTCTCAGATGTGGGACGGATGCAGAACCTCTCCTGGAGCTGCTCCGCTCCCCCATGTGTCACCCACGCCACCTCCGGAGCAAATCCCGCGATATGGTCCTTCTCCTTCTGGAGCAGGCTCTCAGGGATCAGCACCGGGAGATAAACATTCTCCACGCCTGTGTCTTTAAAACGTTTGTCCAGATCCGCCTGGATATTCTCCCAGAGCGCATAGCCGTTTGGCAGGTAATTCAGGCATCCCTTTACCCCTGAATAATCGCACAGCTTCGCCTCGCGGACAACATCCGTATACCACTGCGCGAAGTCTTCATCTCTGGAAGTGATCGACTGTACCAGTTTCTTTTCCTTTGCCATTTCCTCTTCTCCTTTGAAATATAGTTTAATGTTTAAGATGCGTTCTGATTTTCCTTCAATACATGCTCTTTTACGCATGCGGCAGCTCGATTCCGCTGCTTCTCAGCTCAGACTTGAAAACAAAACGCCGGGACATCTAAAGTCCCTCACACAAGGGACCGGATATCCCGGCGGTACCACCCTAATTAACTGCGCTTTCACAATTCTTCTATAAAATGATCTGCTTCCGCGCGGTTCGCTCTTTCGCCCTTAACGCAGGCTCTACGCTGCACTTTCATGCAGAAGCTCCCGGGCCGGTTCTATATGGTCCTGCGGAGACTCTCACCAAACGCCCCCTCTCTGAAGCATTCCCCATATATACTAATCCCATTCGTCGCTGTCCGTAAATGTGATTCTAACGGATAACTGTGATGTTGTCAACTTCTTCGTCCCTATCCTTTCTGCGTTTTATCACCAGAAGAATCAGTCCGATCAGTAAAAGCAGGACAAAAGCAGAGACAATAACAAGCGGCAGATTATTTATGTATTGAATCAGCAGATTGGAGGTTACCAGAATACTGATGTCCTCTGTAACCGCCTCATTTCCCGCAGCATCCCACGCCACTGCTTTTATGTCCTGGAACCTTGAGTCACTGTGGAGCATATAAGACAGCTTCCCGCCAGACTGCTGTATAGTGTCCGCGTCATAGTGTTCTGCCGGCGCGTCTTCCCCATTAATATAGAGATCAACACCACCCATCGCAATATTATCCGCCACATCAACAGTCAGCTCTCTGGAATCAGCCCTGTACTGCGCATTGTCTTCAACCCCGGTTATGACAACCGTTGGCTTCGTCTTATCAATTACAAACTCAATAGCGCTGTCTTTCACCTTATTATTCATAAGATTTTCAGCCCGGTCCTCTGAGTCGATGGTCACAGTATAATGCCCCTCCTGCTCAAAGTTTTCCTTATGTATCGTATACCGGTACTCTTTCCATGAAGCCTCAGTGCCGCTTTCTTCAACTGTATAGTCTTCACCTGCCTTCATATTGACAAGCTCACCGTCACGACCGTAAGATATGCCGTTAAATACTAAGGAATCCACATTAATCTCCGTGACAACAATATCCTGAGCTTCTTTTGAGTAGAAATCATTCAGCATTGTCTCTGTTTCATTGGAAAATACATATACTGAGCCAAATCTGTTCACAGAAAAAACAATTGACTTTTCTACCCGGTTTCCTGCCCGGTCCTGCACAGATGCAGTAAGCGTATACAAGTCATCATTATCCTTCGTGTATGCAAAGTCCGCCATCTTGATCCGAGCTCCGTTTTCCACTGCAGTCCGATCTCCCTCAACCTCTCTGGCATCATGCATTGTTCCCTCAAGGACAATACTTACTCCGCTTTCAGAGTAATTTATGTCGCTGTACTGGATTGCGGGAGCCACCGCTCCGTTGTTTGCCGACTTGTCTGCTATGTCAAATATTTCCAGTTCAGGTATGGTCGTATCTACTGTAAAACTGTCCTGGCTGTAATCCTGAGCGGCATTCCCGGCAAGATCTGTATAGCTGATGTCAAACGTATAGTCCGCGTCACTGGCAAAGCTAACACTGGCAGTGTGCACATCTCCCTGCGTGCTCCATTCACTCAATGCCGGGGCAGTCAGACCTGTCCCCTGCAGAGCGGCTGTAATGTACGTGCTGACATCCGCCGGGTTAAAATTATGTTCTGTTATCCGGATAACAGCTGTGCGCGCCGCATTATAATAGCCGGGCTCTCCCTGATCGTTGTTGTCGTAGGCCACTTCTATAACAGGCGTTGTCTGATCGATCGTAAACTCATCAGTCTGACCATAAGAAGCGTGATTGCCGGCAAGGTCCGATACATCCGCCGTAAAAGTATAATCTCCGTCCGCAGAGAACACCACCTGACAGGTATGAGTCGTCTCGTCGGACACACCATTTCCTGCACTATGCGTCCACTCACTGATATAGGGCCGCGTACCATCCGTATTTGTAACATTGAAGGTAAACAATGATTCATCAAAATTGCGCTCTGACACTACCACTGTCGCCGTCCGGGCGGCGTTATAATATCTGCCATTGACAGGGTTGTTCAGGTCATAATAGATGCTGACAGCCGGTGCAGTGATGTCAATCCGGATATCCTTTGTTGCGGTTGATTCATTTCCAGCCCAGTCAACCGCCCGCACCCGTATCTGTACATTGTTGCTGTTGTTAAGCTGAGCGCTGACTGTCTCCCGCTTCGTAATCTCCTTTCTGCGCTGAGTCCGGTCAGAGAGTTCATTTGCATAATTCCCTGCCTGAGTCAGCTGTCCATTCCGCAGTATCTCATAAGACACTTCCTTGAGCCCGGAATACGTCCCACCTGACTGGGGATCCGTCACACGCAGTGTAAACGGCACGTCAGAGCTGTAATAGCCATAAGCCGAAGGCGCAGTCTCAATGATAATCTCAGGAGATGCTTTTGTCGTGTCCACGATCACTCCTGCTGAACTGATATAAGTCTTGTTTCCTGCCTTATCCATAATCTTCGCGTAGATCACAGCCTGCTGCTCGCCCCGCAGAGTCAGCCTTTCGCCATCCTCCCAGACATTGTCCGGAAGATTATCCAGCCTGTCCTCCGTAAGCCCGGCAAACGTTCCTCTGCTCTCCACCGGCGGGACGAATTTATAATACTGTATTGATTTAATGCCTGCTGTATCATCCTGCCCGGAGATAATCACATCTGTCATATTGCGATTCGTGAAAATGCCAAACGTGATCATGTCAACAAACTGTCTCCAGATATTACTCTCAATTTGAATGCTTCCGGCTGGCGCGGTTTTGTCTACGGTAAAGTACCTGCACTTATGAACCATGGATTCCGGCTCGTCTGGGGATGAGTCTTCCGATTCTCCCGCCTCTACGGCCCTGTTGCCGGCAAGATCCTCATAATCAAAGCTGAATGAATAATTCGCATCTTCACCAAAGGTAAATATCTGCTCTTTTGTATCCGTGCTTTCTGCGCTGACCGCATGTTTCCACCTGTCTGTATCCAAAACGGCATCTTTATATGCGCTTACCACATCAGACAGCACATCTTTCCCCGCGGCGTCCGTTGCCGTAAGGTCCAGTTGGATCTGCTCTGGAGCAAACTCATCTTCCTGACAGAAGTTACGCTCGCTGATACTCACAACGACCGTGATCTCTTCTTCTCTCTCATAATAAGTGTCTTCTTCTTTCAGACCCGGCGTTATCTCCTGCTCTCCAGCCTTATACACAACTTTCAGCTGAGGGCGTACTTTGTCAACAGTAAATTCTTCAGATGCCTGCTCTTCATCATAATTCACGCCTTCATCTGAATTATCCGCCATATCTCTGGCATGCAGACGGATGCCATAATCTTTATCTCCTGACTCACCTCCTGAAAAACGAATCCGATACACAATCTCACGCTCATCTGTCCGCTCAGCCTCAGGGATTTCCGCCTGATTATCCTCACACTCAGCCTCAAACTCAAAGCCATCCATTTCTTTTAACTCAGGAAGAGTCACTCCCTCTTCCCATGTCCCGTCTTCCCCTAAGATGTCAAAAGTAAGTCCTGCTTCATCGAAGTTGCGCTCTTTGTATGTGACTGTCATCACCCGGTCGTCTTTAAAATACCTGCCATTGCGGACGTCATGGTTGTCATATTCAACACTTATTTCAGGAGGGGTTGTATCAATCTTTAAAGGAAGCTCAGTTGTTTCAGGATTACCCGCATTATCCTCTGCGGTAACCCGAATAACAACATTGTTGCTGTTGTTATCCCCAGCAGATATCATCAGCGGTTCTTCTCCATTCTTATCCCAGAGCACACTTTGTTGACGGAAATCCGCCCCTTTGTTTGAACCGCTGACTGTGTACTCGGCTTTTGCAGTGCGGTTTCCATCCATGAATATCTCATACTGCACACACTGTATGCCTGAATAAGCGCCAGTTTCTTCCCCGAGAGGATCCTCTGTCAAAATCCTGAACGGAACATCGCCGGAAAAAATCATATTGGCATCAGCAGCATTGCCTTCGGAATCAAGAAGTTCAATCGTTATATCCGGCTTCACGTTATCAACGACGAGCCCCTCTCCTGTATAATATTCTACATTCCCTGCCATGTCTTCCACGCGCAGATACGGAATCTGCTGGGTGTTCGCCTCAGCAGAGTGCGTCTGCTCCTGACCCTCTTCTGAAAAGCCCGCGGATTCAATTCCCTCTTCTAAGAATCGCTTTTTCAGCTCCTCCTCGGTTAGCTGGTGTTCCCCCTCGGACTGAGGATCGTACAGGTAATAGGACTGTTTATGCGGGGAAGTCTGATCATCGCTTGAAAATACGATATTCGTTTTTTCCTGATGGAATACTCCAAAAGTAATGATGTCCAGCACCTTTAGAAGCACTGTCTGAAAATCCGTTTCATTCTCTATGCTGATTGTTCCTTCCGGGGCCTCAGTATCCACGGTAAAATAGCGCAGGCCATAGTCCCCGCTGCCTTCGCCGGAAAACGCCTGATTCTCACCCAGTACCATTGGATTCCCTGCCAGATCTTCATAATCCAGCCCAAACGTATAGTTCGCGTCAGCAGAAAACTCCAGTGAGAGCACATGAGTGTTTTCTCCGTCCAGAGATGAATCCCATTCCCCGGGATTATTGATGAGCCCTTTAAGCGCTGCCGCTGCGTCGTCTTCCGATGACTCTGCGGTTACAGGATTGTCGGCGGCGTCAACAGCTTCCATCACTGCCTCCATCTGACCATCCCCAAAGCCGCCTTCTCTCGAACTGAAGTTTCGCTCCTCAATTTCTATCTTTGCGTAAATCTTTTTGTTCTTGTAGACTCTGCTGTCTTCGTCGTCTGCACTTGCATCAATTTCTGTAGTAATGTTCTCATCATCCGGCGACATAATCCCCTCATCATCCGACAGTATATAATATGATACATTCAGTACAGGCGCTTTCATGTCTACAGCAAAGTCAGCCTGTGTATCCGGGTTGCTCCCTTCTGCATACTCCACATTCTCGTTTTCGTTATCAGCCTGATCAATAATATACGGTACCACATGATAGTCAAACTCTTTGCCATCTTCTCCGAATGTGATCTCGTATTTGTGTTCTTCATTCGTCTCACTCGTATTGTCCGATACCGCTTTAGTAATGGCTATTCCATATTGAGTTCCTTTTGAAGGAGTATCTAAAAGCTCAGCAAGAGAAATTCTGCGCTGCTGCTCTTCCCCATTTTCACCAGCGTCACCCTCCACATTGAGTTCAAGTCCGGCCAGCTCTTCCGAATAATTCCTTTCTATAAAAGTAAGGGTCATCGTTCTTTCAGCCTTGAAATATTTACCGTTATTGGGAAGGTTGCCTTGCTCCTCATCGTCATATTTGACCAAAACGGTCGGAGGCTTATTGTCAATGGTGAAGCTATGCTCTTCGCCATATTCCCAGTTATCAGCTTCATCTTGTATACGCGGAATGACCCTGTAATGGACATCAGACTTTGTTTCATTTAGAAAAGTAATTTTATATATAATTTGCCTGTCTCCATTTTTAAAGCTACTGGAAGAATTTTCTGCAGTATCCGATAGTTGTTCAGCCGTAACACCCTCCAGCACTCCCTCTTCCAACTCCTCAAGGGTGTATTGGCTCAGATAGCTTCCATTTTGATACACATCCAGCCAAACTAATTCCGGATTAAAATTCTGCTCTGTAAAAGTAACTGTTGCTGTCCTTGTTTGATAGACGTTATCCTCATTCGTAACATCCCATTCCCACTCCATCTGGGGATCAACATTATCCACTTGTAACAGCTCGCTGGCAGCCTTTCCCTCATTTCCTGCCTCATCCATAACCCTGGCAATGATTTCCACCTTATTCCCGCTGGTACCGGGAATACGAATTTTCCCCTTAATAGAAAGCTCTCTTTTGTTTTTGAGGTCATCAAACGTATACCCGTTCCCATCATGCTGCGGTATCGCAATGTCGTCTATTTGTTCCTTTGTCAGTTTAAAAGAATTGACGTATATTTCATCTTCAACACCGCCAGATTCCAGTTCTTCATATATTTCAGGGTCCGTACCATACACCCTTACTGTGACTTCCACCTCTTTAATTCCTGAATATATTTCTGAATGTGGATCATTAAAATCTTTTACTGTAAGGTCATAATCAATGTCATCATTATACCATCCATTTTCACCATTCGGTTTGCTTTTGACAGTAAGATTCACTTTCGGATTACACTTCTCAATCACCAGTCCGTTTGAGGCATACACCACATGATTTCCCGTCCGGTCCTCTGCCCGCACCAGGATTACATAATAGCCCCCTTCTTCTGTTTCAGGCACAGATATGACCGCTTCTCCTTTACCGGACAACTCCAGCTTGTCCCACTCATTAAAGCCATTAACAGCCTGTGTGATAGCTTTTGTTACATTCTCGCCTTTCTGGACTTGCAGCAAATGACATTGCTGGTCTGCCAGACCGCTCTCTCCATCTGTAATAGTTACAAATTCATGATATGCCTTGTTGGTAAAATAAGAGAAATTCCCAAACTGAAACAGTCCCTCTTTATATATCTTATATGGGATGTGATCTTCTCCGGTAAATACTATGGAAGGTGCATTGTTGTCAAATTTGATCTCTCCTGCCGGAATCTTGTTATATCCCTCTCCATCCGAGCTTGCAGTCCGGGTAGGGGAATCATCTTCATCCCTGCTGCAGCTTAAATAGACACTGATCTCACTCTCTATGACTGCACTCTCAGAATCAGCGGAATACTCAAGATAAGTGTTAAAGCTGCCGTCTCCTGTCTTCAGCCAGACCTCATCATACAACTGGCTGAGTTCGCTCTCCTCTTTTATCTTGAAGGCCAGTTTTCCCCCTGCCGCGCTCACCCATATGGTATCCTCACTGTCAGCAGAGTAGCTGCAGCTATTCTCCTCGTCAATCTCCAGAGCCTCCCACAATTCATCATCGCTGATCTTCTGGGCGGTAATTTTCAGATCCACCAGAGTGGGGACCGACTCATCCACACAGATCTCATAGTTTCCCGGACACTCTGTCTCATTTCGCTTAAGCATTACAGCATTGGGATAACTCCCTACATACTGCGGAGCATCCGACGGACTTGCATATTCCCCTGCAAAAACAAAGTCCACGTAATCTTTCACATACTCCGGCAGTGCCTCCCCTTCTATAAGTCCCTGATCCTGGGAATCGTCAATACTGCCGTTTTCTCCTGCCAGCTTAACCTCTCCAGACTCCTGAAGAGCCACATTCACATCCTGTCCGTACTGAAATGTAATGTCATCGGCAGGTTCTACATAAAGAGGGCGTTTTTTTATCTCAAAGGTGGTGTCGGGCAGGATTGAAGTGTCAGCAAAATCTTTCCCAATCGTAATTTGGTAATTGGGATTTTCTTCCTCCATGTTCTCGGATGATAAAACACTGCTGATCTTCACACCATTATACCCCCCGGCATCGCCCGGTTTTTTCTCATCAGAGCTTGCCACATCCGCGGTCACAGAGAGGGTGATCTGATCATTACCTACAATCCCATCTTCACTTCCGCTTAACGTACCCTGTATCTCAAATCCGGCATCGCCGTCATACACCTTTACAGCCCCATATTGACCTGTGCTCCATACAAATTTTTCCGCTTGATCGCGCCCGATTGTAATCGACTTTTTATATATTACAAGTTCATGTGTGTCACTGGCGGACGCATAGACCTCATTTTCATGTGCCGTTGCCGTAATTTTTACTTTTCCTGCTCCTGTAACCGTTATTACCCCGGTAGCAGAGTCAATACTTGCCACGTCCCCCGACGCTGATTCGAGTGTTTCTATCGAATAAGATATCTCTCTCCCTGTATCAGTATTCTCCTGTACAGTTATCTCCGGAGCCGGATCCCCATAAGTAATCTCAGAAGCCCCTATTATAGTGATTTCAACCTCCGCCTTATCCGCCGGTTCATCATCAGAACCGGGTGTTTCCACTTCCCCGGAATCTGTGTCATCCCCTGTCTGACTTTCGTTGTCCGACAGGGATTCCTCTACTTTCACATTGACATACGCTTCTTTTCCGTACCGGTACACCTTTATCCGTGTCTCCCCGCTTTTCACGCCGGTAATTGCTTTTTTCACAGTTATCTGATCCGGTGTCCCTGACTGATCTGCCGGAGTATCCTGTACATCAGAGATTGTGATGAGTTCCGGGTTTTCACATTCCCATACATAAGCCTCATCGGGAATATTTTCATCCGCAATTGTATTTAAGATCTCAAGTATAACTGGAGCTCCCCCGGCTACTACATTCAGGGCCTGACCTTCTCCCTTTTCCTGCCAGCCCAGTTCAATATCCGACATTGTCACAGCACACTGGGCAGGCATCTGTTCAGTTCCAAAGTCAGAGGCGGCAAGCTCTATATTCTCCCTGGTACTGTATCCTGTCTTCTCCACCTGATACTTAAATTTTGCGTCTGAATCCAGCGTGCCGGCAGAACAGTTTACAGAAACCATGCCATTGACATCCGTCTGACCTGATACCTCCTCCGGTACTTCTGTGCCATCAGACAAATAAAATTGCCCTCTCACCCTGGCGCCGCTGACCGGAAGCTTCTGAAGCTGTCCCTGCTCGTCAGTATATGTCTCATACACAAAGAGATACACCGTGTTCCCGGCGATATCCTTATGAGGAGCAGTCACCTGAGCCATAGCCGGCACCGAGGGCAGCACACTTGACAGAATCATTAAAACTGCCATCATAATCGCACATATTTTCTCGCGCACTCTCACTTTTTTCATCATGTACGGTCTCCTTTCCCTTTTCTCTTCCCCACAATATCTGTAAAAACTTTTCCGTTTAAAAGAAAGTGAAAATACAGGCTTAGCAGCAGGAAAAATATTGCTCCCAATATGACAGTTCTTTCCACATTCCCGGCATATGCCGCATATCCCGTCACGCCTGCCGATATGAACAAAACCCCATCTGACACCAAGGCTGCCCCGTTGCTGAAGAATTTCAGCACATTCGGTCTTTTGTATTTCTTACGAAAACTAAGCACATAGACCGCCGTCCCCCCTAAAAGACCGACCCAGAACAACGCCCCCGCCGCGTAGGCAAGTCCGTTCATGCTCCCGGTCTCATCAAACGCCGCCGGGACAAACCAGACTGATGCAGCCGACAGGAAAAAAGCTGCAGCCGCAAGTAAAAATCTCTGTTTCATCCTCTCCTCATCCCTTCTGTTGCTTATTCCTCTATATCCTTTCATCCGTGTGAACCCACATCTGCTCTTTTACAATGATGAACCTGCCTGTCCGCTGATGCGCGTCAATGCCGGCCACATCCCGAACATCACCTGGCTGTTCCGGTGACAGAAGCTCCGTGACCGGACTGTGGTCCTCCGGTGACAGCAATTCCGTAACCGGACTGCGGTCCTCCACAGCACGCTGCTGTGCGCCCTCGTTTGGAATCATCCGAACAGGCACCTTTTCATCCTTTAATCTCACGGACATGGCGCTTTTATCTTTCAGCAGTTTTACACTGCGTTTTTCCGCCCGTCCGGTAATATATCCAAACACCCGTCTGATCCTGAACCGGAAGAAAAGCACAGTACTTAACAGACTAAAAGCCACTGTCAGGCACAGGCAGACAAGAAAGCCCATATGATACACAGCGATCAGCTGTTCCGCTTCCCGCATTTTTATTCCCCCTGTTCCGCTTCTTCAGCTTCTTCATATGACCTGGCTGAGAATACCACTTCCACCTCGTTTTGAGCCCATTGAATATTCTGAAGAATGGATTCCCTGAGCTCTTCTGTCTCCTCCCGGTTGCCCCCTCCTGATTCAATGTCCGTCTCAAGCCGGTCCCGCGTATATTCAAGCCGCTCTGTCAGCTCACTCTCTGTGACCCCTGCTGACTTGAAGTTCAAGGCATTCTGACCAATCTGGTACACAAGTTCTTTGTATACGACAAGCGCTGTTTTCACATTATCCATTTTCACCAGGTTTCCTTCTGACAGGCTGGTCAGGTCATTCCAGTAATCCTGATATGTAACTGTGCTGTCTCCCGCCCGGTCGCTGCTGTTGAGCGAAGTATAATATCCTGCAATTCTTCCAAGCCTCTTCGCCCGTTCCACCTGACTGGTATCCAGCGTGGCGCTGTCCGCCGCTGTCTGAAACCATGTTCTGGACATTGGCTTATTTCCCACGTCCTCATAGTAATAATAATAGGCAAGCCCCATCTGAAAGGAAAACGAATCATAGGCACTATTATCTGACTGCAGGATACTTTCGTTTGTCCTGTTGCTGTCTCCCCTGTATCCCAGGATCTCCGTCATTTTGGCAGCTTCCTCCTGAGAGAAATTATCGTCCGCCAAAAAAACATTTGTCAAAAGTCCCTCATAGGCATCAAGCCTTTCAGGTGACAGATTGATCGCATTCTGGTAATTTTGCAGCATCTCTTCTTCCGTTGAGGACATAGAAGCCGCTCTCAGGTGGCTTTCATAGCTGCTCTGTGTAGCAGAGCGCTCTGCAAAATAAAACCCAAGACAGCCGCCCAAAGACAGAACTGACAGGATACAGGAAGCAAGAAATGCCCTCCATTTCCGGGACTGTTTCTTCCTGTATTCTACATCCAGTTCCGTGTAATGCTCCAACGCATACATCAGCTCCGCGCAAGACTGGTAACGGTCTTCCGGATTTTTCTGAGTGCATCTGAGCACAATCTGCTCCAGACCGGATGAAAGCATCGGATTCCACTGCCGGATGGGATACATCTCATAGGGTGGAAGGCTTGGATTGTGCCCGGTAAGCAGATGATACATTGTGGCTCCAAGTGTATAAATATCTGTTCTCCCGTCCGTCTGTCCATGACCGCCATACTGTTCCGGTGCAGCATATCCCTGAGTGCCCAGGCAGGACGTGTCTTCTATGCTGGTTTCTTTAAATTCTCTCGCCGTTCCAAAGTCTATGATCTCGATCTGTCCATCCGGTCTGAGCATGACGTTGGCAGGCTTTAAATCCCGGTATATAATGGGTGATTTTCTGGAATGCAGATACCCAAGCACATCACATATCTGCTTCGCCCACTCCACTACTTTTTCCTGAGGCTGTGCGCCCTCATTTTTCAGCCAGTGGTCAAGCGGTCTTCCCTCAATATAGTCCATCACGATCAGGAAAGAATCCCCGCAGTCAATCACGTCCACAATGCTTGGCAGATTCGGATGGTTCAGCCTTTTTAAGATATCGGTCTCCGCGATCAGCCCCTGTCTGACAACTTCGTAATCCCTGCTCCCATCCTTTCGGACTTCCTTGATCGCCCACTGTTTATTGGCTCTCTCATTCATCGCCAGGTATACAACACTCATGCCTCCCTGGCCGATCTTATTCAATATTTTATATTTTCCGTCTACAATCGACCCGATTTCCAGCATAGTTCCATTCCTCTAGCATATTTTCAAAAGGATTATAGAAATATTGTCTCTCTCCTGACGCATCTTGTTTAACTCTGTACAAGAAACAGCCGCCTCGTACATCTGTCTCTCCGTCTTAAGTACGCTGGGAGACATGGTCTGCAGCATTTCTTCCTCAGTGAGCAGATGCCGGAAGCCATCGGAACAGAGCATATATATTTCGCCTTTTGCGTATGCTCCAAATGTAAATTCCGGAACAACGTTTTTACTTGCCCCCACACACTGAAGAAGGACGTTTCTCTGAGGATGGTTAAGCGCTTCTTCCCGGGACAGCCTGCCCTGTTCAATCTCCTTTTGGACCACTGTCTGATCCGTTGTAAGCCGGCTGACAGTGTCTGAAGTAATTCTGTACACCCTTGAGTCTCCTACATTCATTGTGTAATAATTCCCTTCTGCCATCAGAAGGAGCGCCGCCGTAGTGCCCATCTTCCCATGAAATTTCCTGCTGTATTCTTGTATTTTCCCATTCATATCCTGAACAAGCCCATCAAGCTCCAGCTCCAGCCTGCTCCGTTCGATACCCTCTTCTGTACGCCGGGTATAAAGCAGGTCAGGGAACCGGGTTTCAAACCAGTCTGAAAAAGCCCTGATCAAAGCGGCGCTGGCAACCTCGCCTCTGGAGAGGCCTCCCATACCGTCGCAGACTACGGCCAGCATTACCTTCCCATAGTCTGTTTCAGCCTCTTTAATCAGGACGGCGTCCTGATTCATATCCTTATGTATTCCTGTGTCACTGTGTACAACGCTTAAAAATCCCACTCTGAGTCACCTTCATTATAAATATCGGCACCACTATATGCTCTTATTTTTCCTTATCTGTTCTGTCTGTACAGTCTCCTGCCTGCTATTCCCGCTGCCGCCAGACTTACCGCCAGCATAAACACGTACGGTGAGTAAGAACTATTGTCTCCGGTCTGCGCTGCTCCTGACGGCGCCGGCTCTGTCACCGGTGCGGCAACTGCCGCATTTACGGTAAACCTCGCGTTTACCTGGACACTCGTCCCCTGATCCGTCGCGATCGTTATCATCTCGTTATAGGCACCTGCCGCAAGCCCTGTCTTCGGCTGTACTGTAAATGTTGCTGTTCCTCCCGGCGCAAGGCTGACAGCGGACAGCGCTCCGATATTGAAATTTGTGCCCACCGGCTGCACCAGGTTCACTGCGCTGTTCCCGGTGTTGGTAACTGTCACCTGTCCTGCCGCCGGGCTTGTCCCATATCCTTCACTGACAGCAGCAAAATCCAGTGTGGTGATGTCTGTCGTGATCGTATAAGTCGGCATGACCGTCTCTGCCTGAGCATCGGGCAGCATCAGGGATACATCCCCTGCCGGCGTCCCGCTCACTGTGATCTGCGTATCGCTGTCCCTTACAACGGTAACTCCCGTCTGCCTTGCCAATGTGTTCACATAGTCCGCCGGGAAGTGATAGCCTTCATCGGCAGTGTACACAACAGGCGTCATGGCGCTTCCTGCAGGGACTGTCTGAGTCTCTGCTCCGGAATCCGCTGTCTTTGTCATATGGTTTCCCCCAGTGACTGATACAGAAAAGTCCGATCTGTTCTCAGCCATTACCGCTGTCGTGATCCGGTCTGCATCCGTACTTTCCAGCCAGACTCTGCAGCCACCAAACGAGGTAAGGGATGCGCCTGCTATGGTGACCTCACTGATCTGAACCCGGTCCTGGGAGTTTACAGCCGTTGCCCATGCTCCCTCACTGTTCTGCACTACAAGATATGCATCAGCGGGAGCGCCGCTCACCTCAACAAATGTCCCTGTCGGGTCAATAACCGCTGAACCCTCTCCGCCGGTGTGGCGCAGGGTGAAGGTATTATCTTTGTCAATCGTCAGGCTGCCCGACTCCGCTGTCTCAAGAGTTGAAGCCGACGGAGCGGATGAGGCGAAAGCGACGGTGGAGAGGTCTACCTGAAGGGCAGGATGCACCTGCATAAATTGAGACACAAATGTTCCTCCAACTATATCATTATTAGCAGTTATATATGCACTGGCTCCTGCATATGGCGTCCTCAGCCAGAAAACACTGCCCCAATACGGTGTATCCACGCGTAACCCGCTTATCAGGTCATCCTTTGAATTACTTCCTGCCACAATAAAATTCGCCGTAAGTTCACCATATGGCAGATACAGCTTATCAGACAGAACATAATTATTGACATTGTGAAAATCATTAGTTACGATCTCTGTCTCCACCATCATCTGCTGCTCTGCCAAAGAGAAATAATCTAAGTTCGTCTCCAATGGCTTCAGCACATCAAGCCGCACTTCACTGGCTCCATAATGACTCGCTTTGACAGCATCAGGCTCGACGTCGTAGACCGCTCCCCATGCGGGGTCATATGGTATCTCTTTGAACTGATCTGTCTCGGAATCAAATTTTTGATCATGAATCAGGGGTGTAGATGAAAGCAGCACCAGCCCATTCCCCTCCGTATCCGCCGGGTCCTGTCCCACGATCCACCAGCTCTGAGGCTCGCCCCACAGATCATTCCATCCGAAGTAAATCTTCTTCCCATTAGCCTCACCATCCGTATCATCTGTATCAAAGGATGTCATCAACTGCTCCTTTGTGGCAAACTGTGTCACATCCGGCTGAGCGGCATATACCGTCGTTGTTCCCTGCGGCATAACCGGCATCAGAGCCGCCGCTGCCGCCGCCGCGGTCAGAGCCGCGCCAAATTTTCTAAATCCTCTTCTTTTCATCTTCTCTCTCCTTATTTTCTATTCTATGATCTTTGAACTTTCAGCAAATGCCAGTTCTGCTTCTAACGCAAATTGTAACGGCTCCCATTCCGGATACAGGCGGTCGGTCGGAGCAGACTCTCCATACTGTGGATAGAGCCTCTCTGTTTCCGCACTCACACACCTCTGCTCTGTCCCTTCCCCATAAAAGGTCCGGATTGAGACAGCCGAGATATTATCGCGCTCTCCCCTTTGTTTGTTCAGGCTGATCAAATGTTCCATATTCCGCCCCATTCCTCCGGGGTCTGTCATCACGCCGGGATTGAGATAACGCTGTATCTCCTCCTCGGTAATTTCATGGCGGAATCCGTCACTGCACAGCATATATACTGCATTGTCTTTCGTATCTCCAAAGAACATATCGGGATATACTTCCCTGGAAGCTCCTACACACTGGAGCAGAACGCTTCTTCTTGAATCCCTCTCTGCCTCCGCCTCTGTCATGTTGCCCAATTCTATCTCCCTGGCAGTCACGGTCTGATCCCGGGTCAGTTTTCTGACTCTGTCCCCGATCTCATACACCCTGGTGTCCCCTACATTCAATATGTAATATCGCACCGGCGTGATAAGAAGCGCCGTAACTGTCGTTCCCATGCGCGTCCCATACATCCCTGCATAAGTCTTTATGTTCTCATTGCAGCTGCTTACTATATCCATCCAGTCAGACCGGACGGTGTCATCCCTGATTCCACTCCCGCACAGAAGCGGCAGCCTCATATCCGCCCATCTGCAAAATGCGCATACAACGGAAGCACTGGCGATCTCTCCGCCGGAAAGACCACCCATGCCATCGCATATGACGGCGAACACTACTTTCCCCATACCAGTCCTGTAAACGCGAACATCGTAGCTGTCCTGGTTGACTGTTTTCGTCAGACCGATGTCAGTTGCAGCCGAAACTAAGAAATCCACGCTCCATCCCCCTTTTAATATATCTTAAACTCAAAATCCTCATTGCCCAGCCTGATCGTATCTCCATGAGAGATTTTCACTTCGCTGTTGCTCTGGATCATCTGCCCGTTTACAAAAGTATGGTTCGTAGAGTTCGTATCTACCACGAAATATTCGCCGTCCCGGGTAATAAAATTCGCGTGACTGCGGCTTACTGCCGTATTGTCTCCAATAAAATAGTCCACAAAGCTTCTTTCCTTACCAATGCGGAATACGGCCTTGTTCAGCGGAATTCTCTCATTATTCTTCACCCGGATCAAATGGGGCGCCGCTGTCTGCACCGGATTCTGCCCCTCATTGAGTACTGTGGTCTCTCCGATCCCTCCCCCGCCGAGAACCGTGGTCTCTCCGAAGTTCATCTGCGCCCCCTGATAAGGTGGCTGCGCGGCCGGATAAGGAGGATGGGGCATCGGATAAGGAGACTGGGATGCAGGGCCCGGCTGCACGGGCGGCGTCGTGACTCCTTGATAAGATGGCTGCGCCGTTGAGTATGGCACCTGGGGCGACGCGGCTTGCTGTGCTGCCGGCTGGGGGGGCTGTGTCTCTGGCGGTGGCATTTTCGCTTGCGGTGGCTGACCAGGCACTGCAAATCCTAAATCTGGGACTGCCTGTGTACTCTGTTTTCCCTTTTTCTTTTTTGAAGCCTTTTCCGCTGATTTTTTTTCTTTAACTTCAGACGCAGCCTGCTTTTTTGCCTGTTTTTGTGCTTTATATGCTGCTGCATTTTCTTTATTGTAATGCTGCATCAGATAGAAGAAGCTTATTTCTTTTTCCTGTGGTTCCACAGATGTATTATGATCTTTTTTCGGAGGTATAGTCATTCCTTTAGTATTGAATTTTGCAGAAGGAATTGTTTGCTGGGCAACCTTTTCTGGCGTCGCTTGTGACACAACAGGCAGTGTATGCAACTGCTCTCTTGTCTGATTGACAGGTGCAACAACAGACTGAGAGTTCACACGTGTTTTTGCAACAACCGGCTGTACAGCCACACTCTGTATTTCACCAAGAAGGCTATTAAATGTATCAAGAGAAAACACTGCCGTACTGTTTAAATAGTTTATTATTTTTGTAACATAGTCTCCGTTTTCTTCCGAGTCAAACTGTATATTAAATATAATTTTGCGGAAAAATTCCTTCATATCTGCCATTTTTGTCTTATCGTTTGAAACAGGTATGCAAATCAATACTGTTTCACAAGTAGAAACGTCCGTAAAAATATAATCCAGATCCAAAATTATAGAACTCAGATCCAGCATATAATCCTCTGCCGAAAGCATCGCATTTACAATACCACGGAAAACCGCCAGCAGGCGTTTTTTATTGACTGCACCTGAAAAAAATTGAGATACGGATACCTTTGCCGACACGTTAAACTTGACAAACTTTCTATTATCTGACTGTATAAAAATTGTCTGAGCCAATCCTAAAATCTTGTTATTTGTCAGCATACCAAGACTTATACTGTCCACAATATCCTGATCTGTAACTTCATACACCAGATATGTATTGGTACCCTGATTTTCATATTTTAACTCTCTCATCCACAAGTACTCCGTTCTTTTTAATAATACATGCTGCCCTGATCACTTCCAAAGCCTCGATTTGATAGTTTGTTCCATTGGGATTTCTCCCATTCCCATAAAATCAAACCAGTACTGTATTTTATACTTTATCGTAACTGTCAGGACTTCACCTTCCACTTTAGTCTCAAATGCAATCCCCTCCAGTCCATCAACTATCCCCATCCCCTTTAGCTTTTCTTCGGCTTTGTTTTCATCGCCTCCCGCAAGATATCCGACAAATCGTTCTTTAGCAATCTGGTTTCCTCCGCCGTCAGATGTATACCAGTTATTTCGCGACGAAAAGTTCTCATCATTATTCAATCTGACAATATCAATTACCATATCCTCCAAACCTCCCCAGAAGTTTAACCCTTCTTCTGAGAGAGATTCTACATTTTCTGTAAGATACGAATCCAGAGAAAGACTTTTAGTAGATTGAATAAGGGCATGCGTCATTTGATTCTGTGCTGCAACTATGGCAAACAATCCATATATGAACAAAAACAATAATAAAAAAATCGGGAGAATAATGCTTGTCTCCAATGTAACTGATCCCCGTTGGCTTTTATTCATATACATGCACCCCTTTCTTGTCAATATCCGGTATACTGCTGACTTGTAACTGAAAACAATCCATTTTTCGTTAGATTGTCAAGCTTTAGCATCGGATTAAGTGTGTAATCTACTTCACTTTTAATATAGGTATATGCTTTATCCAAATCGAAATCAAATTCGGCTTCATTTTTAGCAGAAGCCTCCAGTTGAATCAGATTCTGCATCCTTTGCATATATTCGTTCTGGTTAACAGATAGAATCATGAGCAGTAATAGATGCTCCACATATGTAGCTTCAACATATCCTTTTTCAATCTTACCCAAGCTTCCGTAATTACTTTCAATAGACTTTTTAATCTTATCTTTTAACTCATCTGTCATCGCTGTCACGTTCTTTAGGTCTTCCATTAAAAGGGGAATTCCCGAAGGTGTGAGATAAAGAGTTTTCTTAATAATACACACGCTCGACTTATCGCTGTTAATAAGTATATAGGTATCCAGCATAGGCTCTGCAAGGATAACAGCAAGCTTTACTACCCATGCTAATGGTCCGGCTGCTGTAGACATAGCAGTAACCTCTTTATTGGTAAGCGCCGGTTGCAGATCGCACAGTAACCTGAATAAATACAAACTGAAAAAGGCAGCGCTCTGATTCTGGACTTCTGAATTGGAACCTATCAGAATATATTCTGTTGCCGCCCCCTTAAATATTTTATCAGAACCTGATTCCTCATCAAACGTAAGGAAGCTCTCAGCCGCCTTGATGCTTCCTGTCAAAACATTCGTGCTTTCCTGCCCCCCCGCCATATCAAATAGTTCACTGTACTCAAAACCACTCAGTGATTTCCCGCTGGCATAATTGGTTCTATTCGGAAGATTATATGCAGCATACCCATACAGCAGGAGATTATTATACCACTCTGTCGGTCCAGCGGCTATAAATGTTACAAGATTCCCAATTGCTTCTCCTGCCCATGCAACTACCGCCAGTAGAAAATTGACAATTGCCCCAAGAAGTTTTATAATCGCCTCCAGCGCTTTAAGAATACCAGTAATTCCACCCGATGTTAAAAACTCGTCTCCCGCTTTCACTGCATCCGATAGAGAAGTAATGCAGTTGATAACAAGTTTACTGGAAAAAGACATATCAACTTTTGCATAAAGACGTGATGTGTCAAGCACTGAATTCAAGTCTCCATCATACAGTCCACTTAAGTCAGATAATGCTGTCACGATAGCCAAAAGCTCAGAGGTGTCTTCAGAATCTATCTTTGTTGCCTGTATATCTAAATTGGCCTGTAACTTAGTCAATATTGTTAGAAACTCTGCCCCAATGCTAGTGATTGGAATCATCCCATACGCGGAAGAAATATCCTCGCCTGTCCAACTGCTTGTAATCGTTTTTTTGTCTATATCACCTAGAGCGATCATCTGATTTTGCAGTGCCATGGTTTCCTGGTTGATAAGATTGCTATAGTCAGCTGAAATTGCGCTGTTAATCTCACTATTTATACTGGATTCTATTCCCTGCATCCAGTCTTTTGTGGCAATCGTACTTTCATCAGCTTGCGACGCTCCTGATGTTGTCTGGTCTAGTTCGGAAGATTTATTTTGTAATTCAGTTAATGCATCAAGCAGTCCCGTAATATCATCTTTTAATTCTGTGAGCTGTGTCTTTAATGAAGATGCCGCCGACTTATATGTAGCTGCGTCAGACAACAGATTGTTAACCGCCGTCTGGACCGCACTATTATCATATACTGCATCCGGCGACTCGTCTGGCTGCAGATTGCTTTCAGCTTCCTTCAAGGTGTTGATAAGCTCCAGCGCGCTGGATTCAAAATTTGCATAAGCATTCTGATAGCCTATAATGGCATTGGTATAATCTCCGCTGTACTTATTCACTAACCCATTGATAGCCTCTACAACATTTTTCATTTCTGTTGCCACATCGACGGTGTCTTGTATCTCTTCTATCTTTTTATTCACCTGCTCAAGTCCAAGCTGTTCTTCAAGTTCCTCGATGTACTGATCAATATTAAATCCCTGTATTGCCATTTCCGCTGCCACGTTTATTTCACTGTATTCAAGTATCTGCTGCTTCAATACATCTGTGGTAGACAGGGGATGTACTCCAACTGCCGTATAACTGTTTATTGTCACACTCTTTCCCAAAGCAGAGATATTCTCTTGCAGATATCCTGAAAATTCCTGCTGAATATCTGTCCCCTGCGAAACAGACAACAGACCAAACCTCTCATCAAGGTACGGATCATATTCTGCCAACGTTGAGAACGCTGAACTGTCTATCACTTCCCGCATTAGCTCTTCCGCATTCTGATATCTTGATGACTCAACCAGTAAAAGTGAAATGGATAGAAGAGGCGAGACGACCAGAGCCATCAAAAGACTGACCGCCCCCCTTTTGCCATTAACAAATTTTTTGATAAACTTCTTTCCTTTTTTCAGTGTACATTTTGATTTTTTCATATGAATCACCAGTTCTTCAATTGTCAAATAAGGACTTTACCAAGTCAAGTGAAGATTTTATCAAGCTCAGAACATCGTCTCCTAACTGCAGAACGTCTGACCGTTCCGTAATGGCACGGACTCCATACTTTGTAGTCTTTACTGTGTTTACATAATTCAACACATCAGAGCTCTCAACATACACCGTCTCTGACAATGTCTGGAGATCCGACTGGTTGAACACACTGAGCAGTTCCCCCAGCAAAAAAGTATATTTCTGGCTCACCGTAATCTCATAATGCCGACGCCCGATATCATCAACAACTGTTTCTACATCTACAGACAGGTCGCCTTCCTCCTCAGCCAAAGATGCCCTGGAAAGCCGTACATTTGCAAGGTTTTTTGCTTTTGCCTCATTTTTCATATTAAAAGCATCTGCAAAAAACAAATAGCGGTATTTTCCTATTCCGCTGATATCACTTGCACCCACATAAGAACTATCGGAGACCTCGCGCAACTTATATGTTTGAGATACTTCTCCTGCTATTCTATTTGCCGTAACAGTCACAATGGTGTTTTGATACAGATAAAATCCGAAACTTATCAAAAACATAAGCACAAGTATGGAGATTAAGATACAGTATGTTGATTCCAATATAACCGCACCTCGTTCTTCCTTTAATTTCATCATCCGCCTCCCATTTTATTCTTCCCTCAGCGTTTCATCAGGGAGTATACACTCTATAGTCACTATTTATCCCGAATGCTTCTTCGAAGTTCAGGTCTGCCCACGATCCCGCTGTTACATATACTTTTAAATCAGCCCCGCCTAAATTAGTAAATGCATCACCAGTTGTGCTTTCCAGCTCCAGTCCTTCCGGCACGGTAAGTTCTTCAATCACCGTATTCATAAAGCTATAAGCCCCAAGCGTTTTCAAGTTCTCGGGCAGAATGACACTTTTTAGAGAACTGCAGTTTTCAAAAGCATCTTCCCCGATAATCTCCAGGCTGTCTGGAAATTCAACACTGGACAATGACTCGCATATTTCAAAGGCACTGTCCTTGATTTCCACGAGTCCATCCCCTTCGAAAACAAGCTCTTCCAAGGCAGTACAAGCAGAAAAAGCGGCTTCTCCGATTACTGTAACTCCTTCAGGAATGTTAATGTATTCCAGACTCTGAGATGTCCAAAATTCCCTGTCCTCAATGGAAGTAAGACCGCCAGGTAACTCCAGCCGCTGAAGTCTGCTACCTTTGAAAAAACCGTTCAGATCAACATCCTTATCGGACTCAAAGCTTATACTGACAACGCTGTACCCTTCCGGCTCATATCTCCCATCGATAAAATCCAGGGCTCCCTCAAAGCCCTCACAGCGCTCTGGTATCACCAACTCCTTCTGTTTTGCTCCGCTTTCACTCAGGCCTGTGATAATATTTTCATTTGCCTTCCATGTAAAGTACTCCTCTGACGCTTTGGCGCTGCCGACTCCGCCGTCTTCTGTTCCACTTCCACTGCCTTTGCCATCTTCCCCGCTGCTTACACATCCTGCCATGCCAAGGACAAGCCCGGTTATAAGGGTAATGCTCATTAATTTACTCAGTTTCATCATTTCTAGTCTCCTTTTTATATGTTTTTAATATTTTTACGATTCATTATTGCAAATACTTTCTCATGTCATTCTGTAATATTCAGAGATATCAGCTGCCATGCTCCATCTGGTTCGGCAACTACCATACAACTCTTCATGGAATTGAAATAATCAGCTCCAAAGAACGTATAGTCAATCACCAGCTTACCGCTGGCATCTATAAACCCCCATCGCTCTCCATCCGACACGGCAGCAAGCCCATTTGAGAAACTCTTCGCCTCTGCATAGGTTGGAGGAATAAGTTCATTTCCTTCAGTATCAACATACCCCCATTTATCCTCTATGCAAACAGCAATCATGTTATCCTCTGTAATAATGTCCGCATCGCAATACTCTCCTGTCGCTTTTCCGTCTTTGTATAATCGATACATTCCATCCTTTTTGGCTATCATCACGCCGTCTTTAATGTGGGAGCCATCCGCATGGAGAATGATATCTTCATATGTCTCTTCCGAAATCCTATCTCCTTCTTTATCTACGATGCTCCATGTATCCTCCTGCTGTACCGCTGCCTGACCATCAGTAAATGTTCCGGCCATCGTGTAATTTCCAAACTGTTTATCTCCAAATGAGTCATAGTAGGCATAGCCGGTATCATCTGCAATCGCCACAAGTCCTTCCGAAAAAATCCCTGCATCTATTGGATCGAAGCTGAGAATCCCCTGTACAACCTGTTCTGTATTAATCAACTGGCCCCTGTCTTCATCTCTGATTACTCTTATGCCGGATTCCCCAACAGGACCCGCCATTTGTAATTTAGTGAAGTCTGTATTCGTGCCATCTTCTTCAATATAGGTCCAGACACCACTCTCACTTACGGCATAAAATCCGTTTACACATGTTCGGACTTCTGTAAATGATTTCCACCCTGTATCATAGGAATATCTGACCTTTTCAAGCAGTTCACTTACTCTTTCATTATCCATCCCCTGCTCAAGAGCATCATTTAGTACTTTATACGCGGATTCATATTCTTGCCGCACCAGATATAACTCTGCCAATTTTAGCAAATATTCTGAATTATCACTAAAATACGAAAACGCTGCTCTAGCCGCATTCAAATAATTTTCATATATATCCGTATCTTCAGCGTAGCGCTTTTCATACGCGTTCAACACGGCAGTCCACACAGTTTCTGTATTCTGTATCTGAAGTGCAGCATCATATTCTTCAATCGCTTTTTGGTATAAACCACGCTCTGCATACTTGTCAGCCGCCTCAATGTGATCTTCATATGCCTCTCTGGTTTCACTACTATCATCTGACAACACTGAAAGCCATCCTCCAAGCATTAATACAATAAGGAAAATTATAATTAACTTTGATTGTTTCACTTTGCGTTTTAACCATCCTCTAAATTATTGATAATAAGACTGTCACTCCATACCCCAGCCAAATAAACGGGCCGAGCGGAAGCGAATCCTTCAGATGCTTTTTCTTATTCACAAGCATTACTGTTGACACAAACGCACAAAGAAGAAATGCAAACATCAGTGTAAAGCATACGGCTCTTATGCCACACAGGAAACCAAGACTGCTAAATAATTTCACATCTCCCATACCAATGCCACCATGTGTAACCTTAGCCATTACCAGAAGCAGTAGCAGACTTACCGCCGAAGCAATCAGACTGTTCAAAGCCCACACTGCCGCCTCATCTCTTAACCATATGAATTCGGCAGCAATTGTTATCATTCTTCCGCTAATCAGAACAACAGAACATAAATTAGGAATTATCATAAGTTCCATATCTGTAATAAAGCAACAGCTTAATACACACATCGCCAGCGTCATTTTTACTAACCCGAGCACCGATACAGAATGTTCGGACGCCGTGTAGCCGCACCACAATGAAAAAACTGCTGCTGCCAATAAAATGAGCAGATTTTTTTTATTTAAAATATTGCTATTATATTCATACCCTTCAGACAAAACAACTTTTTTCTCTTCCGACTGTGTTCTCTCCTGCTCTTTTCTTTCTTCGCAATCAGAAGAAGGTCCAGAAGCCGATGCCCGGACACGTTCAGATAACTGTGGCACATAATATTTAGTTGTAATCACTATAGTGCTGCATACCAACACTCCCCAAACCAGACTCCAAATTATCGACATTCTGAAACCCTCTCCATTCCTGACTTCATTACAGTCCGTTAATGAAATCCATGACTTTATCGCTGATAGATGTCACGACATCTTTTCCTAATGTAAGGAACAAACCTGCAAGAACAACCACGATACCGATAATAATCAGCATAGACACAAAGTTTGTGTCTCCACGCTCAGACTGCTTAAAGTCTTCAAGAGCGCAGAACGCTTTGATCTGCAGATTTCCCAGCATCTCTTTAATATTCTCCATTATCTTCCACCCCCTTTGATATGTATTTCAAAACAGCGAACCTGCAAAGGCCGCAGTCATGACAATGATAATGATACCTAAAAAAATTAAAACAATAGGTAACAAAAGCTTTGTGGCAGCTTTTTCGCCATTTTGCAGCATATGCTGCCTTTTGGTACTCCACAATTCTGCTGATTGATGTGCAAGAAATCCTGAGAGTTCCGCTCCGCCTTTATCCATACTTTGAACAAGAACACTTGTAAATTTCTTTATTTCAGGCGAGTTTGATGCTTTTCCAAATAGAAAAATCGCATTTGCATCAGACTGTCCATTTTTCATATCTTCAGTTGCCTTCCGCATAAGATCATAGAATGGGCCTTTTCCGCTTTCCCCGATCATTGTCCACGCCTCTCTTAATACCATACCAGAATTAACCAGTACAGCCATAGTGGAAACAACCTCGGGAAACTGGCTCTCACATTCTTCAGTCCGTTTCGTCAATGTATTTTTCATATTTTCCATACAGTAAGTAGCTACCATAATGGACATAAATATCCCAACACTCAGCATAAACATAGCTGAATCAAACATGATCGCTGCTATAAGGAATGTGACTGTCAAAAATAAGTGGACGAGGGTTATTGTCTGCGCCCATGCAACACGCGCATAATACTCTGCATACTGAGGTTCATACAGAAGAGCCGCCTGACCTTTTAACCGAACAGCACTTTTCCCCTTTAACTTTAGAATTTTGCCTGAACTCCATGCAAATCCTGCTCCGTAAAGCTCATTTAGGGGGAATACGCTGCTGTCAAGGTTTTCTATCATTGCCTCATACTTTTTACCCTTTGTAAGTTTGACAATAAACAGAATGGCAAGAATAGAACCTATTCCCAAATATATGTATCGCACACTCTCACCCCTTTACATCCATAATTTTCTGACCTAACTTATAAGCGCAATAGAATAATCCCATAGAAAATGTAATTGCAATAATACCGGGAGCAGTGGCAAAGCTTGCTGCAAAAGAACTGCTCATTAACCGCAGCAAAAGCATCATAATAACTGGAATTACCATCATTGCTGTGAACTGCGACTTATTAGATGACAGTGCAGTCTCAATTTCTTCGGCAATTTCTGTCTTTGTACTGATGATAGTATTTGTGCGTTGCACAACATCTTTCATATTGCCCCCTGCTCTGTAACATATTTCAAATACCACACCAAAATTTTTAATATCTTCTATTTGGCTACGTTCCCCAAGCGATATCATCATATCTTCAATAGGAACATTATTTTGGATACCATCCAGCATTTCCTTCACTTCTATTACAATGTAAGCACTTTCCGAATACTCAGCTTTTAAATCATCATATACGCTCACCAGAGATTCAGACATATTCATTCCACTTGATAACGAAACTGTCAGCGCTTCCAAAAAACCACAAAACTGCCGGGTGAGTTCCTGTTTTCTCTTTTCCTGTAACCGTTTGTTTCGTATTGGATAAATGATGAACCATGCCACGATACCTGACACAACAAAAATCACAATATTACTGATGGACGTTGCCGATGTCGCAATCCCATCCGCATCCCGGAATTGTCCCCCGTAAAATGCCAGTCCTACAATGCCTCCCCCAACAAATGCCAGTAAAAATGTAAATATTTTCTCCTGTACATTCATATAATACTTTTTGTAATTCAACATTGGCGTGTTTAACGCCGACATTATATATTGGGGTTCTTGCACTTTTTTCGTCATAAGTACACCTCAATTTCTTCTAAATATTTTCTTTATACCCAAAGAGTCTGAGTTTAAACGTATTGATCATATCGTTGTCAGTTCTTTTAAGAGAACCCGAAACCTTACTCAAAGTACTGTTTTCATCTTCCTCAAATTGATAAAGCGGATTGAGAATTATTTTCCCGTTCTCATATCCTGCCACCTCTGTAATCTCCATGGTCTTTCTCGATTTGTCTCTCAGCCTTGAAAGATGGATGATGATGTCCACAGCCGATGCGATCTGCTGCCGTATCGCCTCCAGAGGAAGCCCGGCAGCCCCCTGAAGAACCATTGTCTCAAGCCTGCTGAGCATATCTTCTGTGGAGTTTGCGTGACCCGTGGAAAGAGAGCCGTCATGCCCTGTGTTCATAGCCTGAAGCATATCCAGCGCCTCTCCGCCCCGGACCTCGCCCACAACGATCCGCTCCGGACGCATACGCAGTGACGATTTGATCAGATCACGAATCGTAATCTGCCCCGCACCCGCAGCATTTGCGTTTCTCGTCTCAAGGCTGACCAGGTTGTCCACCCCTGCGATCTGAAGTTCCGCAGAATCCTCGATCGTAATAACACGCTCATCCTTTGGTATATAATTTGAAAGCGCATTCAAAAAGGTTGTTTTACCTGATCCGGTACCACCGCTTATGAAGATGTTGTACTTTGCCTTGACCAGCAATTCCAGCCTGGCTGCGATTTCCTTTGTGATCGAACCGTATTCAATCAGCTTTTCTATGGTCATAGGCGTTTTGGAAAACTTACGGATTGTAAGGGTTGGTCCGCACAGCGCTACCGGGGGCAGCACTACGTTGACACGGGAGCCGTCCGGCAGCCGGGTATCACAGATTGGATTTGCCTGGTTGACCTCCCGCCCTGCAAGACCTACGATCCTTTGAATAACATCTTCCAGCTTTCTCTGGCTTTCAAACTGCTTGTCCAGTTTAAACAGGCGCCCATCCTGCTCGATAAAGATATTTTCCGGACCGTTGATCATGACCTCCGTAATGGTATCATCACTTATAATGCTGTCCAGCAGCCCGAACCCCCGGATAGAGCTGAAGATCTGCTGGACAATGGATACCCTCTGTCCAATGGAGCAGTACTGGTTTCCCAGACGGCTGATGACCAGTTCTTCAATTTTCTCCTCCAGGTCCTGGTCCGTCATCTTGCTCAGGCTGAGGTTGTCTGTAACATACTGTTTCAATTCAAGGACAAACTGTTGTTCTCTTTCAAATTCCATGTGAGCCCCCATTGTCAGATTATTTTGTCAAACATACTCATAGGTGCTATCTGCTCTACTACCTGTCTGGCATCCGCATGTACATATACCGGAATCCCGCCGATGTTTTTGATATCTATGCCTTGTGCTGTCCGCCCCGCCTTGCTGCTGAATCTGTTATATACAAGGCAGAGTCTTCTTGATAGCATTTCTTCTGAGTTCTGCTCCATCAGGCATAGCGCCTCATATGCTCTTTGCAGCTTTATATTGGATATTTCCGAGCCATCCCCTACCCATACCGCCGCGTGGGCCTGTCGATATATATCCATTGTGTCTTTATCCATGTTAAAATCCATATCCAGTATTATGTAGTCGTAAGAACCAGTCAGTTTAAGTTCAGAAATAAGCCGCAAAACATCTTCCCGGTCCAGTTCCTGCATATCGAGTGCCACTTGTGATCTGGAATAAAAATACACACCACTTTCGGCCTGTTTAACACAGCTTTCAAGCTTCATGGCAATATTTGACTTTTTGCTTTTGAGTGCAAAAATAACATCACTCATATTGAACATCCCATCTGCCGAGAAGAAAATATCCGATGAACCATATTTTTCAAGATTCAGATACAGTGTCTTTTTATTTTGACGGGCATAATGGACCGCGCAACCTGCCGCTGCTGAAGACGTACCCGCTCCTCCACCCGGAGAAGAAAATACGATCACTTTCGTACTGTCGTCTCCCAGTTTTAGTCCGGATATACTGCCGGCATTATCCGAATAGATACTCAAAATCTGTTTATAAATCAAATCAACTTTCTGAAATTTGCATATCGCCCGCTGGTTACGGCAGGACTCAACGCCAGGAGAATTGACCAGATAAGAAAACCCACAGTATTTAGGAATCAAATCCGTGTCAATATCAAAGACTTCGCCGGAAAGAAAAACATCGATCCTTGACTTGTCCAAAGTCTGGAAGGCGAGCTCACGATCTGTAAAAGAATATACTTCAAGTTTGTCTGCATATTTTGTGCTGAAGACAGAGACAATCCTTTTTAGATAGTTTTGATCATTTTCAAGAATTGCGAGTTTAATACGCATAGCTTTATCCCCCATTACCTTTTGCCTTTCTTTTAATCTGGCTTCCTCGAATAGAATGTGCACGTCTGCTTTCTCAGTAATTCCGCTTTAAATAATACTATATTTATCCAGAAAATGGAATATCTTTTTTAAAATATTGGTAATTTCTGGTATATGATGTCAGGGGTTTTAGCTGGAAGTCCGACAGATTTTTTCATAAAAAGAACCAATATGACCGGGGGCCCGACATATTGGTTCTTCTAATAAGTGATCTTTATTCAAAGATTTATCCCTGTATCTGAAGCAGCTTGTTCTTAAGCTCGGATTCCATATTCTGAAGTTCAGCCTCTGCCGCCCGGCGTTTCTCCCTTCCCTCTCTCTGGATATTCATCACTTCATCCAGGGTAGAGATCAGCGATTCGTTCGTAGCTTTCAGCGTCTCAATGTCTACAATACCGCGCTCAGACGCTTTTGCAGTCTCCACAGTTGCCACCTTGAGCTTCTCAGCGTTTTTCTTAAGCAGCTCGTTAGTCATATCCGTTACTTTACGCTGCGCTTCCACAGCCTGGGCGGAATGCTCCACGCCGAGAGCGAGCACCATCTGGCTCTTCCACAGCGGAATTGTGTTCACGATAGTAGACTGGATCTTTTCCACCATCTGAGTGTCATTATTCTGCACGAGACGGATCTGAGGAGCAGTCTGGATGGAGATCATCCGCGTGAGCTCCAGGTCATGTATCTTCTTCTCAAACCTCAGGCACATGGACTCCAGGTCACGGGCAGCCTGTGCATCTTCCGGAAGCCCAGAGGCCTGCGCTTTATTGGTGAGTTCCGCAAGCTGCGTACTCTGGACTTGTTCCAGCTTTTTCTTTCCCGCCATGATATACATGGACAGTTCTTTAAAATATGCGAGGTTCAGCTCGTACATCTTATCCAGCAGAGCCGTATCCTTCATGAGCTGCACCTGATGTTTCTCCAGCACCTTCACGATCTCATTCACGTTCGCCTCTGCCTTTGCATACTTTGCTTTCATGGATTCTATCTTATTGGAAGCCTTCTTGAAGATCCCGAATAAGCCTTTTTCTTCTTCCTCATCAAAGCTTTTCAGCTCTGTCACAACGCCTGCGAGCAGGTCTCCCACCTCTCCCAGATCCTTAGACCGTACATTTTCCAGGGCAGACTCTGAAAAATCCGCCATCTTCTTCTGCGTTCCCGCCCCATACTGAAGTACGAAAGCAGAATTTGTCAGGTCGATCTGCTCTGCGAACGAGTCCACCATCCTGCGCTCCTCCTCCGTCAATACGCTGTCGTTCAGCCCCTGCTCTTCCGCCTGTATGACAGGCGGCTTCTTCTCCTCCTGAGCCTGAAACGGGTCCAGAGTCAAAGTCGGCGCTGTGCTCATGTCCTTAAATTCATTGTTCATCTCTTCATCCTCCATGTGCTTAAGATTTATTTACTGCTGCCTGTGTTCAGGCCGTCCTCAGTCAGTCCTTCCTGCGCGAGCAACGTATTTAGTACAGAAATATCCGATGACAAGTCCCAGGCTGTATCCTGAAACAGATCATCCAGCAGTTTTTCAAATGCCGCGTTCAGTGTATCCAGCGTTTTTTCTATTTCCTGTTTAGACGAGATAATATTCTCTCCCTGCACGGGCTGCGCGTCCAGTTCTTCATATGCCTCCAGAAGCTTGATGGCCGTGGGCAGATAGTATTCCATAAGCTTCCGGATATCCTCCACAGTATCCGGCTTCTGCTCCACGCGGTCAAAGATCCGGTCTACCAGAGTTTCCATCCGGTATATCTTTGCGGAAATCTCGTCACCCGGTATCGCGTCATTTGCCTCGCGGATCTTTCTCACATACTCATCCCCCGCCTCAATGACCTTCTGTACTTCAGGAGAGAGTCTGGAATATTCCTGCTGCCGTTTCTGAGCGGCCGCATCCCGTTCTGCCTTCTCCCTGCGCGTCTGTTCCATGAGTTCTGTATACTGATGATAAGCTCTGTCGCTGACCATAAGACAGGATTCCCTCTCATCCAGATGCCCCTGACAGAACCAGCCCTTTTTGATCATCTTTTTTAAATCCTTCAGAACAGCCTTCGCAGAACGCCCTGTCTTCTGCGCCAGTTCTTTCACATCGCAGTACTCCCGGTTACCCACAAGTTTGACATATTTTCTGAATCGGCCGACAGAACATGCCATCCTCGTTCCAGTCAACGCCATCATCACAAAAATAAGGGTAAACAACCCAAACGCACCAACTCCGATCCGAAGCATCAGTCCGCTTCCTGTCGCCAGGCCTCCTATGCAGAGAAGAAGCAGGAACACAAGGGATGCAGCTCCGAACACGAATCCTGTGCCCGCCAGAAAGACCCCGCCTACCTTAACGGAAGTCCCCTTAAGATACAGCGACCTCTGCTTCTGCGGGGGTGTCACGGCATACCCTGCACTATTCTGAGCAGGATTATTCTGCCCAGCCCTGTTATGGGCGCTTCCTGCCGGATCCTGGCGATACCATCCGCCGCTTTTCAGCCCCCGGGACACATTGCCCATTGCGCGTCCCACCGTATCTGAAACTGTCTGATTCAATCTGCGGAAATCCCGGGAATCCACCGCGTCCTGTATCGTCCTGCGGATCTCATCCCCAAATCTCTCCCAGTCATTATTTATCATTGAAATCCTCCTTAATAGTCCCGTGCACAAACCACTGCCTGGAAACAATATATCCTTATTTTTGTCTTGACCCTAAAAACCATTTATATGATAATCAGTTTAGCCGCTGCACATAAAAAAGTCAAGAATTTGAGCCCTCAAAAAAACGAGACGGCACAATCTTAAAAAGAGCTGTTATACGAAATTAAAAAAACAGGAAACACCTGAGAAATGGAGTGCGCATGAAACCGGATATCCAAACCTTTATTATATATGAAGACACTCATATCATTGTCTGCCGCAAGCCCGCAGGCATCGCGGTACAGACCGCCAGGATCGGCGCGCGGGATATAGTTAGCCTTCTCAAAAACCACCTTTTTGATATGCAGGGACATTATTCCCCTGGCGCCCGGCCCCATGACCGGCAGGATGGACAGAAGACGAGCAGGCACAGCCGAGAACCCTATCTTGCTGTCATTCACCGCCTCGATCAGCCTGTGGAAGGACTTCTCGTCTTCGCGAAAACCCCAAAAGCCGCAAAAGAACTGAACCGGCAGCTTACATCCCATAGTTTCGGGAAATATTACCGCGCCCTCGTCACCGGGATACCAGATCCGTCTGAGGGCACACTGGAAGATTATCTGGTAAAGGACGCGCGCACCAACACTTCACACGTGTGCGCAAAAGACACGCCCGGCTCAAAACTGGCTCGGCTCCATTACCGGGTGGATGAGATATACAAAAATACTGAGCCTGTCACTTCTCTCGTAAAGATCCGACTGGATACCGGACGTCATCATCAGATCCGGGTACAGATGGCACATCTGGGATGTCCGCTTGTGGGGGATCAAAAATACGGCGGAGTATCTGCATATTCCGGGGAGACCTGCACAAAAAGAACCGAATCCCCGGCACACATAAAAAATTCAGGACCGCTGCGACTGTGCGCATATCGTCTTGAATTTATACATCCGGAAACAGGGAAAAAACTTGTATTTACACTGCCGTAAAATTTATGATAAATCTGGATCTTCAGGGAACTGCCATTGAATAAAACGTCTAAACTCTTGGAACAGGAAAAATAACGAAATCCGGAAACTGTATGCTTCCGGATTTCGTTATTTTTCTTTACAATTCCTCCTCAGCCGCTCCTTCCTCTTCCTCCAGCGACTGCTCATATCTTTCCAGGATCGTTGCCTGTATCCTCTCCCTTGTGCCCGAATTGATCGGATGCGCGATGTCCCGGTATTCGCCGTCCAGCGATTTCTTGCTGGGCATAGCAATGAATAAACCTTTCTCTCCCTCTATCACCTTGATATCATGTACTACGAATTCATCGTCAATGGTGATAGAAACAACCGCCTTTAATTTCCCCTCTTTTGCAACTTTGCGTACGCGCACATCTGTAATCTGCATACTCTCAGCTCTCCTTTCTCATCTGCATCACCGCAGGCTGCCTTCAGGTCTCCTATACCCCGGCAGTTCTGCTCCTGCTTACTTCCTCTGTAAGTCTATAATGCATATCTTTCGTTTTTTTCGACTACTACTTTGACACCGTTTTCTCCGATATGCCTTGTGTTCGCCCTGATCGTGTCACGGCTCTCAACAATACAGTTCTCAATATAGGTATTGTCTCCAAGGTATACATCATTCAGGATAATAGAATTTTTGATCACGCAGTTATTTCCGACAAAAACCTTTTTAAAGATCACGGAATTTTCAATCGTGCCGTTGATGATGCTTCCGCTTCCTACAAGGCTGTTCTTCACGATAGCGCCGGGATTGTATTTTGCCGGCGGCTGGTCGCTTACCTTGGAATATACTGCCGGAAGCTCCTTAAAGAAATAATTTCTCACTTCCGGTTTCAGAAAATCCATATTTGTCTGATAATATGCCTCTACCGTTGAAATGTTGTTCCAGTAGCTGTTTATTTTATAACCGTATATCTTTTTCAGGTTTTTATACCGGATCAGGATATCGGTCACAAAATCATGTCTTTCTTCCTCCGCGCAGTGCTCGATCAGATCGATGAGCTGCCTTCTGCGGATCACATAAATCCCCGTGGATACAGTGTGAGAATGCGCCACCATAGGCTTCTCTTCAAACTCCTCGATCCTGGAGCTCTCATTCATGCGGATCGTTCCGAACCGGGTCGCATCCTCATCCGGTCCCAGCTCCTTGCACACCACCGTGATATCCGCCTGCTTGGCGATGTGGTACTCCAGTACCTTATTGTAATCCAGCTTGTACACCGCGTCACCGGATGTAATGATCACATACGGCTCGTGGCACTTTCTCAAGAAATCCAGGTTCTGGTAGATCGCATCTGCCGTTCCTCTGTACCAGTAACCATTGTCGGCAGTGATCGTCGGGGTAAACACGAACAGGCCGCCCTGCTTCCTGCCGAAATCCCACCATTTGGAAGAATTCAGATGCTCATTGAGCGATCTTGCGTTATACTGGGTGAGCACCGCGACCTTCTGAATATGAGAATTCGTCATGTTGCTGAGCGCAAAATCGATCGCCCGGTAGCTCCCCGCGACAGGCATTGCCGCCACTGCGCGTTTTGCCGTCAGCTCGTGCATCTTACGGTTGTTTCCGCCTGCCAGGATAATTCCTACTGCTCTCATACTCTGTCACCTGCCTTTATCAATGTCTCGCCGCTCTCCAGCACTCCGTTTTCATAATCTTCAATGGCAGTCGTGCCGCTGATGGCGGTGTTTTTCCCGATCTGCACACCCGGCGGGATCACCGAGTTCTCCCCGATCGTGGCCAGTCCGCCGCTGTAAATATTGGGCTTCGTCTTATTCGGCGCCTCGCTTCCGATACCGATCACTACATCATTTCCGATCACAGTATCTTCGGCAATGATGGCTTTTTCTATCACACAGTTATCTCCGATGGTAACGCCCTGCATGATGATAGAGTCCCGCACAATGCTGCCCTTGCCCACTGAAACGCGGCTGCCCAGCACTGAACTGTGAACTTCGCCATAGATCTCAGACCCATTGCTGATAATGCAGCGGTCCACCACGCCCTGCTCTGAAATATACTGAGGCGGGATGCTCGAGCTGTTTGTGTAGATCTTCCAGAACTCCTCATAAAGATTAAACTCCGGAATGATGTCGATCAGCTCCATATTCGCTTCCCAGTAAGAACTCAGGGTTCCCACATCTTTCCAGTATCCATTGTATTCGTAGGCAAAGAGCCTGTCCCCCTTGCCGTGACAGTAAGGAATGATATGCTTTCCAAAATCACAGTTGGGCTGGTCTTTCAGCTTGATGAGTGCTTCCCTGAGCACCGGCCAGCTAAAGATGTAAATCCCCATGGAAGCCAGATTGCTGCTCGGCTTCTCGGGCTTCTCCTCGAACTCTTTGATCCGGCTCTCACCATCCGTCACAACGATCCCGAATCTGCTTGCTTCCTCGATCGGCACAGGCATCGCGGCGATGGTGACGTCCGCCTTGTTCGCCTTGTGGAAATCAAGCATGACCTCGTAATCCATCTTGTAGATGTGATCCCCTGACAGGATCAGGACGTAATCCGGGTTGTATGTCTCCATATAGTTCAGATTCTGATAGATCGCGTTTGCCGTCCCTGTATACCACTCACTGTTCGAACTCTTCTCATAGGGCGGCAGGATAGACACCCCTCCCACGTTTCTGTCCAGATCCCATGGGATACCGATCCCGATATGTGTGTTAAGGCGCAGCGGCTGATACTGCGTCAGCACGCCCACCGTGTCGATCCCCGAATTGATACAGTTACTCAGCGGGAAATCAATGATCCGATACTTGCCTCCAAATGCAACGGCAGGCTTCGCGACTTTAGCGGTGAGCACCCCCAGTCGACTGCCTTGTCCACCCGCCAGCAGCATAGCGATCATTTCCTTTTTGAACATTGCGTCACCTCATTTCTAGTTAGATGTAGTTATTATACCATATATTTATCTTTAGCCAATAATAATTTACAATTTTTTCTTGTTTTTTTTTGACTTTTTATCACTTTTGCATAAAAAGAACTGCTTTTAATTTTTATCATATATAGTATAATATAGTGGACTGAGAAAAAATATGACTGAAAAATTAATTATCAGAAAATAAAGAGAAGAGGAATCTACATGTATAAAATCGATTTTAAGCACCCGATCCACATCCATTTTATCGGCATTGGAGGCATCAGTATGAGCGGCCTTGCCGAGATCCTGCTCAAAGAAGGCTTCACGGTATCCGGCTCTGATACCAAAGAATCTCCCCTGACAAAAAAACTGGAATCAGAGGGTGCGCGCATCTCTTACGGACAGAAGGCGGAAAACATTACCCCCGGCATCGGCTGCGTCGTGTACACCGCGGCCATAAACCGCAGCAACCCGGAGCTGATCGAAGCGGTAGCAAAGAAAATACCCATGCTGACACGGGCAGAGCTCTTAGGTCAGCTCATGAAAAACTACGACACACCTATCGCTGTATCCGGAACCCACGGCAAGACAACGACCACATCCATGATCTCACACATCCTTCTGGAAGCGGATCTTGACCCCACCATCTCAGTGGGAGGCATCCTGAAGGCCATCGGTGGGAACATCCGGGTGGGAAGCTCAGGGACTTTTATCACCGAAGCGTGCGAATACACCAATAGCTTCCTTCATTTCTTCCCGAAGATAAGCGTGATTTTAAATATAGAAGAAGACCATCTGGATTTCTTCAAAGACCTGGAGGACATCCGTCACTCTTTCCATCAGTTCGCGGAACTTCTCCCGGATGATGGGACGCTGGTGATCAATGGTGATATCAAGGATTACCCCAAAATATACAGCGGTCTTTCCTGCAACGTGGTCACTTATGGCTCTTCCGACGATTTTGACTACAGCGCGGGCAATATCAGCTACGATGAGAACGGCCGGGTTTCCTTTGATCTGATACTCCACGGAGAATGCGTTGACCGCATTTCACTCTCCGTAACAGGCGACCACAATGTATCAAACGCGCTTTCCGCCATTGCTGTAGCTGATCTCCTGGATATCCCCATGGAGGTCACAAAGCGGGGACTCCTCGCCTTCACCGGGACGGACCGCCGTTTCGAATATAAAGGGGAATTTAACGGCGTGACTGTGGTGGATGACTATGCCCACCATCCGACGGAAATACAGGCGACGCTCAAGGCCGCGCAGCACTCGCCCCATAACAGTGTGTGGTGCGTGTTCCAGCCTCACACATACACTCGTACCAAAGCATTTTTCCATGAGTTTGCTGAAGCGCTCTGCCACACGGACCATCTGGTGCTGGCCGACATCTATGCGGCGAGAGAGACGGATACACTGGGGATCTCCTCCGCCGACCTTGCAGAAGAGACAAAAAAATTGGGGACGGATACGCATTATTTCCCGAGTTTTGAAGAGATCGAAGCTTTCTTAAAGGAAAACTGCCGTCCCGGGGACCTGCTGATCACAATGGGCGCAGGGGACATCGTGACGGTCGGAGAAGACCTTCTGCAATAAAAGTCTGTGAGCCCGCTGAATACAGAGCCTGCGAGAGTTATCCACACTTTCTGCACATAGTTATCTACAAAAAACCGGGACTTACCCACCAAAAAATACTTTTAGACCCGGAAATAAGGTGGTATATTATTGATGATAACAGAAAATACAGGGGGAAGTATTTTCTGAGAGTAAAAGGGGAAAGCGGAACGCAGTACGTCCGCTTTCTATTTTACACTTTACTAAAGCGAATGAAGAAAGCGGGACGGGATATTTATGAAGACTTTAACACTTAAAAACAAATTTCAAACGAATGCGACTCTGCTGCCCAATGACTTTATTGACAATTACATGATCGATGCAAACGGTGAATTCGTGAAGGTATATCTCTTCCTTCTGCGGCATCTGGACGACCCTTGTTCGTCCCTGACGCTTGCAACGATCGCGGACTGCCTGAACAATACGGAAAAGGATATCCTGAGGGCATTCCGGTATTGGGAGAAAAAAGGGCTTCTGCGCGCGGAGCGCGACGCGGACGGAAAGATCACCGCTCTGGAACTCCAGAAGATGTCTCTTTCCGGAAGGGAGGCTTCCACAGGACAGGCTGAGCAGACCGCAGGGCGAGATGCCGGATCAGATGCGCCAAAGGCCGTACCTGCGCCGGAGACACGCGCTGCTGCCAAGGCGGTTCCCATTGATTCTTTCCGCGCCCAGAAAGAGATCCGGTCTCTTCTTTTCATCGCGGAACAGTATCTCGGCAAGACGCTGACTCATGCAGAGATGGAGACCATCACCTATTTCTATGACACGCTCCACATGTCCGCGGATCTGATCGAGTATCTCATCGAATCCTGTGTGGAGAATGGGCACAAGAGCATGCATTACATTCGCAAAGTCGCTTTCTCATGGGTGGAGGAAGGCATCGAAACGATTGCCCAGGCAAAGGAGCAGTCCGCCCTTTATAATAAGAACTGTTACACTGTGCTCAATGCATTTGGGATCAAGAACCGGGGACCTGCATCCTCCGAGCTTGCATACATAAAAAAATGGGCAGAGGAATATTCCTTTTCCTCTGATATTATAGAAGAGGCATGCCGCCGCACAATCGCTGCTACCCATCAGCCCAGCTTTGAGTACGCGGACTCTATCATGACGAAATGGCATGAGAAGAACATCCGGCATCTGAAAGACATCGAATCTCTGGACGAGGAATACCAGAAAGAGCGCATTGCCGGAAGAGCTTCCGCCAGATCCAGGTCGGCCGCAAGAAACCTGAACAACTTTGAACGGCGCAGCTATGACATGGAATCTCTGGAAGAGCAGTTATTGAACAGTAATTAAAAGGAGCAGACTCATGGCACTGAAAAATTCACAATACTATGCGATCATGCGGGAGTACGAACAACGGCAGCTCAGAAACCATGACATACAGACCGCCCGCTATGAAGAAGTATATAAGAAACTGCCTGAATTCAAGTCTTTGGACGAGTCCATATCCATCCTTTCTGTACAGTACGGCAAGAAACTGCTGAACGGAGATGACCATGCGCTCTCCTCTTTAAAGGAGGAACTGGAAATCCTGCGCAGCAGCAAGAAGAGCCTTCTTCTTTCAGCAGGATTTCCCAAAGACTATCTGGAGCCGGTTTATGACTGTCCCGACTGCAAGGACACCGGTTATATCGGAAATCAGAAATGCCACTGCTTCAAGAAAGCAGTCATAAATCTCCTGTACGAGGAATCCAATATCCGTGAATTCCCCACAGAGGCGTCTTTTGAGAATTTCAGTCTTGATTTTTACTCGCCCTCCCTTTATGATAAAACAACCGGGCGTTCTGCCCGGGCCATGATGGAGGACACACTGAAAATATGCCACCGTTTTATTGATGCTTTTGGAGATGAGTTTCAGAATCTCTTTTTTTACGGCAGTGTAGGCGTGGGGAAAACTTATCTTTCCACCTGCATCGCCCGCGGGATCATGAACCGGGAATATTCCGTGCTCTACTTCTCGGCGCCCCAGCTGTTCAGCGCGCTTTCGCAGTCAAAGTTTGACCGGAACGATGTGGACGCCAAAAATATGAACGAGTACATTTTCAACTGCGATCTCCTGATCATCGATGATCTGGGGAGCGAATATACGAACTCCTTCATTGCCGCGCAGTTTTTCACCTGCATCAATGAAAGGCTCATACACAGGAAATCAACGATCATCTCAACAAACCTGTCTCTGGAATCGATCGCCGACCTCTATACAGAGCGTTCTTTTTCCAGGATCACCAGCAGCTATGCGTTGTTGAAGATCATCGGTGATGATATACGCATCAAGAAAAAGTTAAAACACAGGGAGGAACATTAATGTTACGCCGAACAGAACGAATCTTAGAAAACATCCCGGTAGGAAGTCTCGGGCTCATCTCGCTCACAGGATGTGAACAGCTTGGCAAAAAAGTTGACGACTATCTTGTAAAATGGCGCCACGAGAGCGGAAACGAATACCGGGATGACATTGCATTTTCCGGATATGAGAGAGATACCTTTCTCATCGATGCGCGGGTGCCGCGTTTTGGATCCGGGGAGGCAAAAGGCATCCTGGGTGAATCCGTCCGCGGGAAGGATCTGTACCTCATGGTGGATGTGTGTAATTACAGCGTCACCTATTCTCTCAGCGGCAAGGCAAACCATATGTCACCGGACGACCATTTCCAGAATCTGAAGAGGGTCATCGCAGCAATCGGCGGAAAGGGCAGACGCCTCAACGTTATCATGCCTTTCCTGTATGAGAGCCGCCAGCACAAAAGAAGCTCCCGGGAATCACTGGACTGCGCCCTTGCGCTCCAGGAGCTTGTGCGGATGGGCGTGGAAAATATCATTACCTTTGACGCTCACGACCCCAGAGTCCAGAACGCCATCCCTCTGAGCGGGTTCGAGACAGTCTCTCCCACTTACCAGTTCATTAAGGGACTGCTTCGCACAGTGAAGGATCTTCAGATTGACAGCGACCATATGATGGCGATCAGCCCGGATGAGGGCGGTACGAACCGCGCTGTATATCTCGCGAATGTACTCGGACTTGACATGGGTATGTTCTATAAGAGACGCGATTATACAAAGATCGTAGACGGACGCAACCCGATCGTGGCACATGAATTCCTGGGCAGCTCAGTGGAGGGCAAGGATGTGATCATCATCGACGACATGATCTCCTCAGGAGACAGCATCATCGAGGTTGCCACAGAGCTGAAGCGGAGAAAAGCAAAAAGGATCTTCGCAGCCGCCACATTCGGCCTGTTCACAAATGGTATGGAAAGATTCGACAAGGCCTACGAGGACGGCGTCATAAGCGGCATCCTTACGACCAACCTGATCTACCAGACTCCGGAGCTTCTGTCCAAACCTTACTATATCAACTGCGATATGAGCAAATACATCGCGCTCATCATCGACACACTCAATCACGACGGCTCCATCAGTTCCATCCTAAGCCCGAACGAGAGGATCCAGAATGTCATTCGGAAATATAAGAACGGAGAGCCGGTATAACCGGCTCTTTTTTGGATGATCCAGCACCTTTAGACCGTCTGCGCCTGAACAATAAACATTTACGCATATGAAGAAAAAAATCTTATTTGAAACTGTTTTGACCATATTGATACTGCTGGCTGCCACGGTGTTCTCTTTTGGCTTCTTCCAGCTTGGGAATAAAAACATTTCCAACATAACCGTCATTTACACTCTGGCACTTATACTTATCGCGTTGGGGACTACCGGGTACTGGTATGGGATCACATCATCGCTGTACTGTGTGATCGCGGTGAATTATTATTTCTCTTACCCATACTTTCACTTTAACTTTTCCCTTGACGGCTATCCGATCACGTTTATCGGGATGCTCGCCATCTCACTGCTCACGAGCGCAACAACTACTACCCTGAAGAAACAGCGCCACGCCATGGCGGACAGGGAGAAGGCTCTGGCAGATGCAGAAAAGGAAAAGCTGCGCGCCAATCTCCTGCGGGCAGTATCACATGACTTGCGAACGCCTCTGACCAGCATCATCGGCTCGTCTTCCTCTTATCTGGAAAATTATGCAGAGCTTTCGGATGAGGAACGAACAGAGCTTGTATCCAATATTAAGGATGACTCACAGTGGCTGCTCAACATGGTAGAAAACCTGCTTACAGTCACTCGGATCGACGATAACTCCACGGATAAGGTAAAGAAATCCCCCGAGGTAGTTGAGGAGGTCATCTCCGAGGCCATACAGCGGCTGAAAAAGCGGCTTCCGGACATCCGCATCCGGGTCAGCATGCCAAATGATTTTCTTATGCTCTCTATGGATCCCACCCTGATCGAACAGGTGCTCATCAATCTGATGGAAAACGCTTTTATCCATTCGGGCAGCCAGGAGCCCATCGACCTTATCATCTGCGGATCAAAAGACAGTATTACCTTTACTGTCCGTGATTATGGGAACGGCGTGGACGAAGAACAGCTCCCCTATATCTTTGAGGGGCAGCGTACAGCATCCCGGACAAATGACGGTCATAAGGGGATTGGCATAGGGCTTTCCATATGCAAGACGATCATCCGGGCACACGGAGGAACGATCACTGCAGCGAATCATACAGACGGAGCGGAATTTACATTTACACTCCCAAAAGAAAAGGAGAACAACGACAATGCCTAAATGTTCAGTTCTTATTATAGAGGATGAAAAGAATATACAGACTTTCATGGGTAAGATACTTAAACGTCATGAATACCGGGTCCTATACGCAGATAACGGACAACAGGGACTGGAGATCATCCGTTCCCAATGTCCGGACATCATCCTGCTGGATCTGGGCCTTCCTGATATGAACGGAAGCGAGATCATCAGGGATGTCCGGACCTGGACAAGCACGCCCATCATCGTGATATCTGCCCGGACTGCGGAACAGGAAAAGGTCTCCGCCTTGGATCTGGGCGCTGACGACTATATCACCAAACCCTTCGGTACATCAGAGCTGCTCGCCCGCATCCGCGCTTCCCTGCGCCACAGCAATCGCCTCCGCACAGACAATACACACTATCTCCGCCCATACCGCCATGGAGATATGACGCTGGATTTTTCTAAGCGTCTGCTCACCGTCAACTCTGCAGTTATCCACCTCACCCCCATCGAGTACAAGATCGTGGCCTATCTGGCGCAGAACTCAGGGAAAGTAATCACTTACGCGTCCATTTTGTCCAATGTGTGGGGGCCCTATGCAGACAGCGACAACAAGATACTCCGTGTAAATATGGCTAACATAAGACGGAAGATTGAAGACGATCCCGCCCAGCCAAAATATATCTTTACTGAGGTCGGAGTCGGATATCGAATGGCGGAGGATGAAGAAGAATAAAGAAAATATGGGCCCGAAAAAGCCTGAAATGCGGAAACAAGCGTTAACATTAGCAATGGAATTGTCTGAGACAACGTCGAGTTGTTTATTCCAATCTTCGTTCTTAGCTTGTTTCCGCATTTCTTGGTTTTCGCTGCTTATGAAATCCTATAACCGACCGTATTCCTGTGCAGAATACGTTTTCTATTTACTTTCTCCGGTGTTTTCGAACCTTTTGCCCAATCTCCCGTTCCCCGGCAAATTCGTATTTTGCTATCTGTATTTTCTGCGGATAACTGCAGCGATTCCCGCCAGAACTGCCGTCCACATGATAGCGGCAAGCAGTGTTCCGATGAGAACTGTATCGCCGGTACTAACCGCTTCATGAGGCTTTTCCGGATTTTGAACATTACCAGGATTTTCCTGCTGCTGTACTGGCTTCAATCCGTTAACTGCATTCTCCAGATTTTGAAGAGCAGTGTCTACTTCTGCCTGTGTTGCATTGGGATCTGTATAGACAGCCCCGGCTGCGGACAGAGCATCCTGGAATACCTTCCATGTCTCTGCCGTATAGTCGCTCTGCAGTCTTTTGTCTGCCGCTGCGATGGCGTTTTCAAGAGCCGTCTTATCCGCTGCTTTATTCTTTAATACAACATTTACGTTTACATCTTCCCCGGGCATGGTGAAAGTGTACACAGATAAGCTTACCTTTGTTACTGCCACCGTTCCGGACGCACCTGTCACTGTCACAGTATCGACCTCTTTGGCGGAGTCTGTGACACTGACTTTAACTGTTACTTTCTCTCCTGCCCGGCTCTTTCCCGGAACAGTGATATCCACACCTTGGGTAATTCCCTCTGTAATAGAATACTCTGGTTCCGGTACTGGCTCAGTCTGACCTTCCAGCGCTGCCACAAGTCTTGCGATCGCCTGCGCTACGTCGTTTCCTGTAGCAAGAGCATTGTATCTCACTGCTCGCGCCTGTACAGCGGCCTCAAAAAGCTCTCTGTCTGCTCCAGCCCCTGTCTCGAATCCGAGTCCTTTATCTGTAACAATTTTTTCTGCTTCCTCCAGTTTATCCCCGAGCAGTGTCTTATCCGATATTTCATAAACCATAAATTCCTGGATCATGTAGCCTGACGCTGAGTTTGAAGTAATCCCCTGCATCCTCACATAGCGCGCATCCGCCGGAGCGTCCGCAAGAGATATGACAGTCAGAAAATCCTGATTATCGCGCACTTCCTTCAATGTTTTCCAGTTTGCTCCATCGTCCGATACCTGAATGTCAAAGTCTTTTCCCTTTCCTCCGTATCTCCACTGGATCACAACTTCACTGAGAGTCCGTCTCTCTCCCAGGTCGATGCTCAGAGAGCTGTCCGTGCGGTTTCCTTTCCAGTAAGAATAAATGTCCGAGGTGGACTCGTCCATCTTGTCAGCCGTATTTCCGGCAAGTGTAAATCCATCACCGTCCACAGCCTTAAACGCCACGCGCACACGCCCGTCAGCGTTATCATAGGCGGTTCCGTCTCCTACTATCCTTGAACTTCCTCCTGCATATGCGTTTTGCGCCACGTTAACCTTTGACGTTTCCGATGACCACGCATCTGTATAATAAGCCGCTGCCTCCTCCGCAGAGAAAGCTCTGTTATAAACCTGGATATGCGCAATCTCACCGTGCAGCCCTTCCCCTATCTTTTCAAGTGGAAGAAGGAAAGAGGAATACATGGATGTCACGCTGCCCGGAGCCACACCATCTTGATCAGCTTTCTGAGACAGGAATGTCTGCGGCTGACCGTTAATGTACAGTTTTGTCCCCTGGAAAGTTCCTACAAGCATCACATTTACTGCTGTCCCGTCTGTCGGTATATTATAATTAAAATCTCTTGTAAAGTAATTTACATTTGCTGAAAGACTTCCGGCCTCTGTGCCTGCGATCTGAAGCTGTCCGTCATATCCTGAAAAAATGGATGAAGCCGTTGTATTCTGCGCCGCCTCTGCCTCATCAACACGGACAGTAAATGCCGCTGTGTACGGGTAAGAGAGCGTCTTAAGAGGCGTGGTGAGCACTCCTCCATCAAAGGTTAGATAGCCGTCCTCGCTTACAGAGCCTGCTGAGCTCAGCATACCGTTGTACCCGTTTCCGCTAGTATCATAAACAGTCCTTCCGTCTGAGGACAGGTTGGCAAAATCATAGTCAAGTACAAGTGATGTTTTGGAGTCCGTATCCATCGCAATCTCCGTACCTGGCCCTTCTGCAAGCCGCGCTGCGCGCTGTTCGAACCTCTCAAATGTATCACTTTCACTTGTGCTGCCCCACGTCTTTTCACTCACGATGGAAACCGCCCTGAGCACTCTCTGATTGACATCACTCTCTGTCATTCCCTCCTGACTCTGATCACCCCAGATCACTGTTTTCGCCCCGATAAGATTTGGCTCTCCAAGTAGTGGATTGGACCCGGTGCCTGGCTGAGGTGTATTATCCTGAAACATTGTCGGATTCCACTCATTAAACAAGTATTCCGCATTTGGTACATCACGATTGGTACGTCCCGGATTTCCGTACAAATATGCATCACGGCAGTTCACCACTTCGTACCCTTCCGCTGTTCTTGCTTTTGCATCCTCATACCCGTGATACCAGACATCAAGCTGGTAGTTTGCAGGAAGATCTACATCAGGAAGAACGGTCCCAGCTGTGGAAAACATAACGGATCCCGCTCCCCACATGCGGATCTTAGTATCTGATCCAAGATTTTCCTGTATCACCTGGCGCAGGCTGTCCGTAAATAGTGCAAATTTATCTCTGATGCCCGGCGTGCTGTGATCCCAGTACTCATCTGCTCCAATATGGACCACATCTCCATAAATTACCGAACCGCCGTCTCTGGACGGATCTGTATATTCGTCCCACAATGTCTCAGCGAACCAGAGCGCTCTCTCGGCATTTTCTCCTGCCAGATCCAGAAGTTCTTCTCCGCCATTGTTGGAAAGTCCGCCCGCCGTGTATTTGACACCGCCTTCCAGTTCCGGAATATTATCCGGATTTTCCTCAGCATACTTATTGTAAAGCAGGGAGTGTCCCGGTAGATCAATCTCTGTCAGCATGTTGATCCCCTTACTTTCACACACAGCCTTCAGATCTCTCCACTGTTCTTTCGTGTACACTGGATTTCCCTGATAGTCTTCGTTATTTTCATAATAATCTGCATTAATAAGCTCCGAAGGCACCCCGGCATGTTTTACCTCTGACTTAAGAGACGGGAATGTCTCGGTCTCAAGTCTGTGGAATCCCGAATGGTCTGCCACGGATGCTGATATATTGCAGTTGTCATTGTCATTGATATGCAGGTGATACTCATTCATCTTATACCAGAGCAGTACCTTTGCATAATCCTGAAGTTGCTGCAGCCGGTAAGGAGTTCGGGCTACGTCCAGCATAATACCTCTGACTTCATATGCCGGATAGTCCCTCGTAATCCCCTTTGGTACTGTACGGTTCCCGTCTGCCTGATACAGGATCTGCTCAACAGAAATTGTGCCGTAAAGACAGCCGGTATAAGACGGAGCGTAAATCTTAAGACCACTGTCGTCTGTTACCATGAGATATCCTTCATTCCCGACTTTATATGTATCCTCTGTCTGAGACTCGATATAAATATCATTTTCCCCTGCGTCCGCTGCTGTTCCTGCCTTTGCTGTAAGATCCAGGCCTGTAATCTCAAGGAGATCTGTCTTCATATTGGCAGCCGCAGCCTCAATGCCCGCTCCAGCGGCGTCATTGTAAATAATCTGTGATGTCTCCGTAAGCTGGAAATCTCCGCTGTACCCGTGCCACTCCTGCAGGGAGGGGATCACCTCCGGCTTCGCATTTGGATCTGGCACAGCGGGAAAATATTCGTCCGGATATGCAGAACTGTTGTCCGGAACCGTAACAGTCAGATTCTTTTCCGCATAACGCTCAGGATTATTTTCACTCTCCACACGTACGATCAGGGTAACTTTCCTGTCTCCAATATTATAGCCGCTTAAATTGCCGTCATTGTCAACAACATTTTCAAGGTCACTTCCTCTGATGTAAATCTTTGCACCCTGAACTGCTTCCGATATCATAATTTTTCCATCCGCGATCACAAGATCTTCCTCTGTGATCGTGTCGAGAACCGCATCGACGTCCACGTTCACCGTGTCGTCAAAAATCTCGATTTCCCTGAGATTTACGTTATTTCCCGGAGCCTGGGCATTTACCTTTGTAATATATACAAGGACATATCTCTGGATCTTTACACCTTCGTTCAAAGCCGGTGTCGTATCCTCTGTGATCGTATCCGTATTGGCATCCGTGTCTGCAATATTCTGCCCTTGTCCGTTTGCCGCAAACCCATTGGAAGACGGACGCTGAACAGAAACTACTTCTGTCCACTTCTCCAGATCCACAGAAGTATCGGCCGGATCAGCGGACAGATCTGATGTCTGGGCTGTCAGAATCTTGTACTCCATAGGCCAGACTTTCATGTTGTACCAGAGCTTGATGGATGTAACTGTCGCCGGCTCGGCATTTTCTCCCCGGTCAATCTGGATCCACTGTGGAGTCTGGGCGTCTTCGTCCTTCTCCGTACCCGAAGCATCACCCCAGTCTTTCATATCTGCTGAGTTCCACTGCTGCGGCCGGTCTTTTACACCGTCTACAGTCAGCTCAGGACCGGAATTATTTGCTGTGGAGGAAGCGATTACATCCTTGTTAAGGACGATATTTTCCCCGGCAGTTCTCACCGGATTCGCCTTTACTTCCTCTGTCCAAAGTCCTAGCAGACCCGGTACTGTCAGAATCGATGCAAGCAGAAACGCTATAGCTTTCTTTTCTCTTTTTTTCATAACCTTTTCCATCCTTTTCCTGAATTGTATCTCTGAAATTTCATCTATTTATACGAGAATATCATTTTTGTTATTTTTTTACAATTATTTTTTTAATTTCTTTTATTTTTATAATAATTATATTGTTTTCATATTAGAAAAGCCATTCCATCATCAAAACCGACAACAAAATGGCTTTCTTTTCCCTATTTTTTATCTTCTTATTTTCCCTTATTATTCCTCACTCAGAACAAGCTCTTCTTCCTGAACCGGATCCTCTGCCGTGGTATCCTCCTGATCCGGAATCTCTACTGCGGCATCTGTCTCCGCCTGGCTCTCTGCGCCATTCAGGATCTCTTCTGATACAATATCATCCTCAGCATCGATCTCATCATCCACGCTCAGCTCGATCATCTCCGACATACGCGTATCTGTATTGAGCGCCACATCACGGTACTTCTTCATACCTGTACCTGCGGGGATGTGTTTACCGATGATGACATTCTCTTTCAGACCTACAAGGTGGTCTACCTTGCCCTTGATGGCCGCCTCTGTCAGAACCTTTGTGGTCTCCTGGAAGGACGCAGCGGACAGGAAAGAATCTGTCGCAAGAGACGCCTTCGTGATACCCAGCATGATCTGCTCGCCGACAGCCGGAGCCTTGTCTTCTGCTTCCATCTGTTCATTCACTTCATTGAACACAAGCACATCCACCATTGTTCCCGGAAGGAATTCTGTGTCGCCCTTCTCCTCGATGCGGACTTTCTTCAGCATCTGGCGGACGATGACCTCGATATGCTTATCGTTGATATCAACACCCTGCAGACGGTATACCCTCTGTACTTCCTGGAGCATATAGTCCTGTACGGCGCGGAGCCCTTTGATCTTCAGGATATCATGCGGATTCACGCTTCCTTCAGTCAGTTCGTCTCCTGCCTCCAGCATAGCGCCGTCCTGCACCTTGATGCGGGATCCATATGGGATGAGATAAGCTTTAGACTCACCTGTCTCGTCATTTGTGACGATGACTTCGCGTTTCTTCTTTGTATCGGAAATCATCGCCTTTCCGGCAAACTCTGTGATGATCGCAAGACCCTTTGGCTTTCTAGCCTCAAAGAGCTCCTCCACACGGGGAAGCCCCTGTGTGATATCATCGCCGGCAACGCCGCCGGTATGGAAGGTACGCATGGTAAGCTGTGTACCCGGCTCGCCGATAGACTGTGCAGCCACGATACCGACTGCCTCGCCGACCTGCACCGCCTCTCCTGTAGCCATGTTGGCGCCGTAGCACTTCGCGCACACGCCGTTCTTACACTTACAGGTAAGGATGGTGCGGATCTTCACTCTCTCAAGCGGATTTCCATTCTCGTCCACCCCCCTCTTGGTAACGCGCTCCGCTCGGTGAGGGGTGATCATGTGATTTGCCCTTACAAACACATTGCCGTCTTTGTCCTTGATATCCTCGCAGGCAAAACGTCCTGTGATACGCTCCTGAAGGCTCTCGATCTCCTCATTTCCATCCATGAATGCATGCACATACATTCCAGGGATCTCCTGCCCCGGCTCCACGCAGTCAGAGTCGTGGATGATCAGCTCCTGAGATACGTCGACAAGACGTCTTGTCAGGTACCCGGAGTCAGCGGTACGAAGCGCCGTATCGGACAGACCTTTACGCGCTCCGTGGGCGGACATGAAGTATTCCAGTACGTCCAGACCTTCACGGAAGTTGGACTTGATCGGCAGCTCGATGGTACGTCCTGTCGTATCCGCCATCAGTCCTCGCATGCCGGCAAGCTGTTTGATCTGCTTGTCAGAACCACGGGCTCCTGAATCCGCCATCATGAAGATGTTGTTGTATTTATCCAGACCGGAAAGCAGCGCCTCTGTCAGCTTGTCATCGGTTGCTTTCCATGTCTCAACGACTTCTTTATAACGCTCTTCCTCTGTGATGAGACCACGCTTATAGTTCTTTGTGATCCTGTCCACAGTGTTCTGCGCTTCCTCGATCATCTGCGGTTTCTGCGGCGGCACCGTCATATCAGAGATTGATACGGTCATAGCCGCTTTCGTAGAGAACTTATATCCGATGGATTTTACATCGTCCAGCACTTCCGCTGTCTGTGTAGCGCCGTGCGTATTGATGACTTTCTCAAGGATCTGTTTTAACTGTTTCTTGCCCACATGGAAATCCACTTCCAGAAGCAGCTCGTTCCCTTCTGCCTCCCGGTCCACAAAACCAAGGTCCTGAGGAATGATCTCGTTAAACAGAAGACGTCCCAGTGTGGCATCGATCTCTCCGGTCTTCACCGTCCCATCCGGCATTGTCTTGGACATGCGCACTTTGATCCTGGAATGAAGAGTAATAAAGCCGTTCTCATATGCGAGGATCGCCTCGCTTGTGTTCTTGAAGAACATGCCTTCGCCCTTTGCTCCCGGTCTCTCCTGCGTCAGATAATAGATACCGAGAACCATATCCTGTGACGGAACAGCCACAGGTCCTCCGTCAGACGGTTTCAGCAGGTTGTTCGGGGAGAGCAGCAGGAAACGGCACTCTGCCTGCGCTTCCTGTGACAGAGGCACATGGACCGCCATCTGGTCGCCGTCGAAGTCCGCGTTGTACGCTGTACAAACCAGAGGATGAAGCTTGATCGCCTTACCTTCCACAAGGATCGGCTCAAACGCCTGGATACCAAGTCTGTGCAGCGTGGGGGCGCGGTTCAGCATTACAGGATGCTCTTTGATTACTTCCTCGAGCACATCCCACACCTCCGGCTGGAGCCTCTCCACCATCTTCTTCGCGTTCTTTATATTGTGAGCCGTGCCGTTGGCAACGAGTTCTTTCATAACAAACGGCTTGAACAGCTCGATCGCCATTTCTTTTGGCAGACCGCACTGATAGATCTTCAGCTCCGGTCCGACAACGATAACAGAACGTCCGGAATAATCGACACGTTTTCCGAGCAGGTTCTGACGGAAACGTCCGGACTTACCTTTCAGCATATCCGAAAGAGACTTCAGCGCACGGTTCCCCGGTCCTGTAACCGGACGTCCGCGGCGGCCGTTATCGATCAGGGCGTCCACAGCCTCCTGGAGCATACGTTTCTCATTGCGCACAATGATGTCCGGCGCTCCCAGCTCCAGAAGTCTCTTCAGACGGTTATTTCTGTTAATGATCCTTCTGTACAGATCATTTAAGTCAGACGTCGCAAAACGTCCTCCGTCCAGCTGCACCATTGGGCGCAGATCCGGTGGGATCACCGGGATGGCCGTGAGGATCATCCACTCCGGACGGTTGCCGGACTCGCGGAACGCCTCTACGACTTCAAGACGTTTTACGATCCTCGCGCGTTTCTGTCCTGTGGAATTTTCCAGCGCTCCCTGCAATTCTTCATACTCTTTGTCAAGATCGATCGCCTCGAGCAGTTCCTTGATGGCCTCGGCGCCCATTCCTACACGGAAAGCGCCGCCGCATTTTTCCTTCTGCTCCTGATACTCTGCCTCAGAAAGGATCTGCTTGTTCTGCAGGTCTGTCTCGCCTTTGTCAAGTACGATATAAGAAGCAAAATACAGCACCCTCTCCAGAGTTCTCGGAGAAATATCAAGGATCAGCCCCATACGGCTGGGTATCCCTTTGAAATACCAGATATGGGATACCGGAGCAGCCAGGGCGATGTGCCCCATACGCTCACGGCGCACGCTCGCCTTTGTAACCTCCACTCCACACCGGTCGCATACAACGCCTTTATAGCGGATCTTCTTATATTTACCGCAGTGGCACTCCCAGTCTTTGCTTGGTCCGAAGATCTTCTCGCAGAACAGGCCGTCCTTCTCAGGCTTTAACGTTCTGTAATTGATCGTCTCCGGCTTCGTAACCTCGCCTCTGGACCAATCCAGGATTTTTTCAGGTGAAGCCAGCCCGATTTTGATCGCATCAAATGTTAACGGCTGATATTGTTGTTCATTATTATTTGGCATATATACGGCTCCTCCTATTCTTCATCATAACCGGAATACTCGTCGAACCCGATCACGTCAAGGTCGCTTTCCTCCGGCTCTTCGTCTTCGGGTTCCACATCCTCAAGCTCTTCGCCCACAAACTCCTGCTCTGTAAATCCATGATCGCCAAATGATTCATTCTCATCGCGGTACTTTCTGTCGCCCTCGATGATATGGCGCAGGTCTGTCTCACCGTAGTCCACGTTCTCCATGATTTCCACTTCCGTGTTGTCGTCACGCAGCACGCGCACATCCAGAGCGAGTGACTGGAGTTCTTTTAAGAGCACCTTGAAGGACTCCGGAATGCCTGGCTCCGGAATATTCTCTCCCTTGATGATCGCCTCGTAGGTCTTCACACGTCCGACCACGTCGTCAGATTTCACGGTCAGGATCTCCTGAAGTGTATAAGACGCACCGTAAGCCTCGAGAGCCCACACCTCCATCTCTCCGAAACGCTGTCCACCGAACTGTGCCTTACCACCCAGCGGCTGCTGTGTGACAAGAGAATACGGACCGGTGGAACGCGCATGGATCTTGTCATCTACAAGGTGGTGCAGTTTCAGATAATGCATGTGTCCGATGGTTACCGGACTGTCAAAGAACTCTCCGGTACGTCCGTCGCGCAGACGCACTTTTCCGTCTCTGGAGAGCGGCACGCCCTTCCAGAGCTTTCTGTGCTCTCTGTTGTCAGAGAGATACTGGAGCACCTCAGGGAGCAGCTCCTTGCCATGCTTCTTCTCAAATTCTTCCCATTCCAGATTCACATAATCATTTGCCAGGTCAAGGGTATCCATGATATCCACCTCGTTGGCGCCGTCAAATACCGGTGTGGAAATATTGAATCCAAGCGCTTTCGCCGCAAGGCTTAAATGAATTTCAAGCACCTGACCGATATTCATACGCGACGGCACGCCCAGCGGGTTCAGCACGATATCCAAGGGACGTCCGTTGGGCAGGAAGGGCATATCCTCTACCGGGAGCACACGGGAAACGACACCTTTATTACCGTGACGTCCCGCCATTTTATCTCCCACAGAGATCTTTCTCTTCTGCGCGATGTAGATGCGCACTGCCTGGTTCACACCCGGGGACAGCTCGTCGCCATTCTCCCTTGTAAATACCTTTGCGTCAACAACAATACCATACTCGCCATGAGGTACTTTGAGAGAAGTATCCCTTACCTCCCGCGCCTTCTCGCCAAAGATCGCCCGGAGCAGTCTCTCTTCAGCAGTCAACTCCGTCTCACCCTTCGGGGTCACCTTGCCGACAAGGATATCTCCCGCGCGCACTTCCGCGCCGATGCGGATGATCCCCCGCTCATCCAGGTCTTTCAGGGCATCGTCACCCACACCCGGGATGTCTCTTGTGATCTCCTCAGGTCCGAGCTTTGTATCTCTTGCCTCCGCCTCATATTCCTCAATATGGACAGAAGTATAAACATCATCCTGTACCAGTCTCTCGCTTAAGAGAACGGCATCCTCATAGTTGTAGCCTTCCCATGTCATGAATCCGATGAGAGGGTTCTTGCCCAGCGCCATCTCGCCGCCGGATGTGGACGGACCATCTGCGATGACCTGTCCTGCTTCCACCACATCACCCTTGTTGACGATGGGGCGCTGATTATAGCAGTTGCTCTGGTTGCTGCGCTGGAACTTCGTCAATTTATACGTCTGCTTCGTGCCGTCCTCATGGCGGATCACGATTTCCTTAGACGTAGAACTCTCAATGGTTCCTGCCTGCTCTGCCACCACACACACGCCGGAGTCAACAGCAGCCTTTACTTCCATACCTGTTCCGACCACCGGAGCTTCCATCGTGAGCAGCGGCACGGCCTGACGCTGCATGTTGGATCCCATGAGGGCGCGGTTCGCATCGTCATTCTGCAGGAATGGGATCAGAGCCGTAGCCACGGAGAATACCATCTTCGGGGACACGTCCATGTAGTCAAATTTATTTTTCTCATACTCCTGTGTCTCTTCACGGTAACGACCGGACACATTCTTGTGTACGAAATGTCCTTCCTCGTCCAGAGGCGTATTCGCCTGAGCCACATGGTAGTTATCTTCTTCATCTGCTGTCATGTAGACAACTTCGTCCGTTACCCGCGGATTCTCCGGATCGCTCTTGTCGATCTTGCGGTACGGAGCCTCTACGAAGCCGTACTGGTTGATCCTCGCATAACATGCAAGGGAGTTGATCAGACCGATGTTCGGACCTTCAGGCGTCTCAACGGGGCACATTCTTCCATAATGAGAATAATGTACGTCACGCACCTCGAATCCTGCACGGTCTCTTGACAGACCGCCCGGTCCGAGCGCGGACAGACGTCTCTTGTGTGTCAGCTCGCCCAGCGGATTGTTCTGGTCCATGAACTGAGACAACTGGGAAGATCCGAAGAATTCTTTCACCGCTGCTGTCACCGGCTTGATGTTGATCAGTGACTGCGGGGAGATCCCCTCCTGATCCTGTGTCGTCATGCGCTCGCGCACGACTCTCTCCAGTCTGGACAGACCGATCCTGTACTGATTCTGGAGCAGCTCGCCCACCGCGCGGATACGGCGGTTGCCCAGATGGTCGATATCGTCGTCATTGCCCATGCCGTACTCAAGATGCATGTTATAGCTGATAGAAGCAAGGATATCGTCCTTTGTGATATGCTTCGGGATCAGGTCGTGGATGTCACGCCGGATCATGTTCTTCATTTCATCGATATCCCCGGCAGACTCTTCGATAATGCCTGCAAGTACCGGATAATATACCTGCTCAGTCACTCCGACTTCCAACGGATCAATGTCAACAACGGCCTGAAGATCTACCATCATATTAGAAAGCATCTTAATGTTCCTGGACTCGTCCTCTCCTTCTACCCACAGGTACGGCGCGGCAGAGTTCTGGATCTCATCCGCGATCTCGCGGGTGATCTTTGTCCCCTTTTTGGCCACAACCTCTTTTGTCAGAGGGCTCACTACATCTTCCGCAAGGATCCGACCTGTCACACGGTTTTTGAGCATCAGCTTTTTATTGAATTTATAGCGTCCTACTTTTGCCAGGTCATAACGTCTCGGATCAAAGAACATACTGTTGATCAGGCTTTCCGCACTGTCTACTGCCAGCGGCTCGCCCGGACGGATCTTTTTGTACAGCTCTAACAGACCCTCCTGATAATTCTCAGCAGTGTCCTTTCCGAAACTCGCGAGGATCTTGGGCTCCTCGCCGAATAAATCTATGATCTCCGCGTTTGTCCCAATGCCAAGGGCACGGATCAGGACAGTGATCGGCACTTTTCTCGTCCGGTCAACGCGCACATAAAAAACGTCATTGGAGTCTGTCTCATACTCAAGCCACGCGCCTCTGTTCGGGATAACGGTCGCCGAATAGAGCTTCTTTCCGAGCTTGTCATGGGCAATGCCATAGTAGATGCCCGGAGAACGCACAAGCTGGCTGACAATGACACGCTCTGCCCCATTGATGACGAATGTTCCGGTCTTTGTCATCAGAGGGAGATCTCCCATGAAGATTTCATGTTCATTGATCTCATCAGTCTCTTTATTGTGGAGCCTTACCCTGACTTTCAGGGGTGCCGCATAAGTCGCGTCGCGTTCTTTGCACTCGTCGATCGTGTATTTCACATCATCTTCGCAGAGTGTGAAATCCACAAATTCCAGACTCAGATGTCCACTGAAATCTGAGATTGGGGAAATATCGTCGAACACCTCTTTGAGACCTTCATCCAGAAACCACTGATAGGAATCCTTCTGAACCTCAATGAGATTTGGCATTTCCAATACTTCCTTCTGCCTGGAATAGCTCATGCGGAAGCTTTTTCCGGTTTTAATGGGACGGATCCTGTTTTTCTCCATTGACGTTTCACTCCTCTTGTTAATCTATACAAATATGAAAAGAGCCGATTCACAGTAATCAATACACGGAATATGGCATAGCTTTCCATAATAGTGCATTTTTTACTATAACACACAGCTCTTTTTATTGTCAACAACCTTTTTCAGATTTTTCTTGACATTTTTCCCCATATATGATATCATTGCGCCCTTATACGACATTTACTCAACGGCATTCGGGTTTTACACCGCCACATATGCGGCCTGAAGCATTTTTCGTTTTGCTTTCGGAACAAAAAAGACCACAGAAGCATTCCTGCTGCCTGCGGTCTTTCTTAAGGGTTGATTATTTCATGTTGACTTCAGCGCCCTCAGCCTCAAGTTTTGTCTTGATCTCCTCAGCCTCAGCCTTAGAAACGCCCTCTTTCAATACCTTCGGAGCGTTGTCAACAAGCTCTTTCGCCTCTTTCAGTCCAAGACCTGTGATCTCACGAACTACTTTGATAACTTTAACCTTGGAAGCTCCAGCGGATACAAGCTCTACATCAAACTCATCCTTCTCAGCAGCTCCGCCTGCTGCTTCTCCGCCTGCTGCCGCAACTACAACGCCTGCTGCCGCAGATACGCCGAACTCTTCTTCACAAGCCTTTACAAGCTCGTTTAACTCTAATACTGATAACTCTTTGATCGCTTCGATCATCTCAGCCGTTGTCAATTTAGCCATTTTAATATCCTCCATTTTCTATAATTTCTGATCTTCTTATGCTGCCGGCTGTTTTTCCTTCCGGCATTCTGTATTTACCTGATTTTTACTCCTCTGTTGTCTCAGCCGGAGCTTCTGCTGTCTCAGCTGCCGCTTCCTCCGCCGGAGCTTCCGCTGTGTCTGCCGCGCCGCCCTGCTCTGCGATCTGCTTGATAACACGAGCAAAGTTGCTGATCGGTGACTGCAAGCTTCCAAGCAGCTTGGAGAGAAGTTCTTCTCTTGATGGGATCTTGGAAAGCTCTGTCAGTCCAGCCACATCATAAGCTGTTCCTTCGACTACACCGCCCTTGAGTTCAAGAGCCGGAGCGTCTTTTGCGAACTTGCACAGGATCCTTGCCGGTGCGGTCGCGTCATCCTTGGAAATAGCGATAGCGCTTGGCCCTTCCAGGCAGCTCTCCAGAGCTTCACACTCTGTTCCTTCGAAAGCTCTTTTCATCATCGTGTTCTTGTAAACCTTATAGACGATGCCAGCCTCTCTGAGCTGCTTACGCAGTTCCGTATCCTCGGCAACTGTCAGTCCGCGGTAGTCTACGAGAACAACTGACTGAGCGTCTTTGATCTCTTCTGCGATCGCCTGAACGATCGGCTGTTTTAATTCAACCTTTGCCACTTTCTGGTACACCTCCTTATTTATTTTGCGTGTACTGCCAAAGTTTTACTAAAAAAGCCTCTGTGCGCAAAGACACAGAGGCTCGTAAATTCATACTTGCGTAATAAATCTGACTTTCCTCGGTAGGCGGGTTATCCTTACGCTTTACAGCACCTACTGTCTTCGGCAGTTGCCAGTATAAAATAGCACAGTTTTTTTATTATGTCAAGAATTTTTCGTCAGTCTTCTCTTATAGATAACTGCCAGTACCGCCGCAGCTCCTGCCATGGCGAAAAGCGCGGCCGGCACATTCGTCTCATCGCCGGTCGCCGGAGTCATCCCCTGCGCAGCGCCAGACTGAACATTGCCCGCAGAGGTCTGCGTGCCCGGCTGGTTCACCGTGCCTGATGGCGTCTGGGCGCCAAGAGGCGTCTGGGTTCCCGGCTGCTGCGTGCCTGTTCCCGGAGTCTGTTCCGTCTGCTCCACGGCAAAATTCACAGTGTACACTCTTGTATCGCCGTTTAACGCAGTGACCGTCAATGTGGCTGTAGCAGTCCCCCCTGAAATGACAGCCTCATCGGACACTGTGCTTGCAGCGCTGCTCTCCGCGGTTCCTGAAAGCTGGATCGTGCCTGTCGTACCTGTTGGCAATGTCACGGCATAGGACAGTGTTTCCGGCGAAAATCCCGGAACAGATACCGATGTTTCCCCATTCAGGGAATAGCTGAGGGAGGTAAGGTTGTTGCTGCTGTCCTTCTCACGGAATACTTTAAAGCAGTCGATATTAAATCCGTATCCTGTGGACGAGGGATTCTTGACACCGGTATTTTCCAGCCGGATCGTATGTTCTCCCTCTTCCTCAAATACAACTGTATAAGCGCGTTTATTAAACTGCTGCGTGGAAGTATACTGATCATCTACCCCGACCTGCTCTCCGTCAAGGATGATAGCAGCCACTCCGGCCCCTGCCCCTGTCTTGGTATATACAGATATTGCTTTTCCTGTGAATGTGTACTCAACATATGCCGTGGTATCCTGGAAATAAACATGGGTATTGTTATATCCCTGGGACTGATCACCCGAAACTACTCTGTATCCGTCACTCTTTTGGACAACATCGCTCTCGGCTTCAACATACTCCACGTTATATTCGTCTTCCGAAGGCTCTTCGTCACTTCCCGGCATCGGTCTCATTCCGGGCTCTCCCTCATCTGGGATCAGGTCCACAGATTCTCCATTGTAGATACCTGCGTTAACCGTTCCGTCCGAAGCTATCGCCGGATTTCCATAGAAGTCCTCCTCCACACTTCCCGCAGTAAGGATTGGCGTATCCCCCATCTTAAGCGCTACGGAACCATGGACAAGCTTTACCATCTCCTTTGCCTCTTCCAGAGTCTCAGAGCCATAGAAGGTTCCCGCCAGCGGGGATATATCAACGTATACATTTCCGCTGTTTTCACCTGCATTTTGCGGTTCGCTGGAAGAATGGGAGCCTGCGAACACATTATTTTTGAAAGAAGTATTCACTCCTATATCATAAGCGTCATTTCTGGATTCCATTCCTGTATTCGGGAAGTAAAAAATATTATTCTCGAACAGGATTTGGTCTCCCTTGTATACAGGATGCACTGCATTATTGTTGATAAATGTGTTGTTATATACTCTTGCGTTCTGTATCTTTGTATCGACACCCTCGCCGACACACACGATAACCGCCTGATGGCAGCATAGTTAGCTGTGTCATTCACACTGAGATTATAACGCACTGTATTATTTCTGTTGTACGAGTTCGTCCTTATATGGAGCATGACCCCGCCGCCCACATTATTATGGGAATAGTTATACTGGATGATACCATTCTCCGTCATGTCGTCAAGATTGAATGCCATTCCATCCATAGTGTTCTTGCCGTTGCACACTTCGTTATACTGGAATATCATATCATTCGCGCGGTCGCACCAGATCCCGCATCCATAGCCTTGTGTTGTCTGCTGGAATGTATCGACCAGATTGTACTCTACAAGGCATCCTGATGTGTACAGAGGAATAATTCCCGCGCGCTGTACATTGCGTATCACATTATTCCTGATAACTACTTTCGTATGCCGATTTTCCCTTTCATCCAGCGCTCCTCGGACATTTGTTGTGGTGATACCGTTTGCATAACAGTTTTCAACTGTGTTGCCTTCGATGAGCACATCGTTAAAAATCGTAGGTTGTTCGTCAATAACATCGCCGGCAGTTGAAGAGCTCGTGGCATTTGTCAGGTCTCTCATCGTATGGCTTACAATATTGATACCGCCTGTACGATGCGTCGTCCTTGAACCATAGAAAGTCGTACCGCCTCCCTCCGGCACTACATCCCATATGGAGTCCTGTCCATTGTAGCCGCGGACATCGAAAATATTACAGTCTTTGATATAAATATGCTCATATGTACCGCCGCCGTAAGCTTCCACACGGATACCGCTGCGTTCCTTATCTCCCGGAGCGAAGGAAATGTTATTGACATCATCCAGAATGACCTCGAAATAGTCGAAATTGAAATTAGACCGAGCTCCACTCATTGTCGTAAGAACGAGAGTATGCTCTTCATTTACATCACTGAGATTCAGCGCCTCAAACAGCATCTCCTGAAACTGAGCCGTATTGCTGTTTATGTATCCATCAATAGTACCCTTTTCCTGTCCGTCAAGTGTAACAGAAAGCAGCCCTGCACCATTTCCCTTTTTAGTGAAGAAGCGCACACCTGTACCTTCAAACGTCAGCGTTACCGTGGCGCCGATCTTTGATGTCTTGATATGAGCGCCGCCGCTGGATTTACTTTCATTCTCTACTACAAAGCTGTTTGCCATGTCAGACCCAATCCCGGGATCCAGCGTCACATACTCGGTGTTTTCCGCCTGAATGTTCGTCGTCACCTCTATTGTTGTGTCCGGTGTTTCCGGCACATCCGGCTCTTCCACAGGAACCTCAGCGTCTAAGCTGATCACCTCAAAGTAATCGAAATTAAAGTTCGTTCTGTCGCCGTCCAGTGTTGTAAGAACAATCGTATGAGACTCATTTGTCTCACTCAGTTCCAGATTCTCGTACAGCTTGCTCTTAAACTGCGCGGCTCCGCTTGTGTACTCATCAATCGTCTCCGCCTCGCCGTCATCAATCTGCACGGACAGTTGTCCCGCCTGGTTTCCAAGCTTCGTATAGAAACGGATACCTGTGCCCTCAAACGTCAGAGTCACCGCAGCGCCTATAGCGGACGTCTTGATGTGTGCGCCGCCATCAGAGTTTGCCTCTGTTTTTTTTACAAAATCAGTTCCTACATTGTCTCCCAGGGGCAGACTGAGAACTGCATCCTCCGCCTGGATTTTTGTCGTGATCGTCTCTGAGACTGTACTGGTAGAACCTGACGAATCATCTGTTGTGCCCGATCTCTCCTCCGCGGCCAGCACTTGCCCCATATCTCCCATATACCAGCCCGATACCGGAGCTGCCAGCGCCTCGTTCATTGCAGTACCGTTGGCAAAGTAAACGGTCTCGATCTTGAAACCATTCTCCTCATCCAGCCCATTCTCGATCATATACTGCACGGGCAGGCAGTTCAGGAAAGGCATGACCGCCACTTTCAGGACAGGCAGGTCACCGCCATCCTCGCTTCCTGAAGAGGCGTTCCCTCCACTCTGGTCCGAAGAGGATCCGCTTCCTCCACAGGCTGCCAGTCCCAGCACCATACCCATAGTCAACATGAGCGCTACAAGTCTTTTCTTCATAAAACGAGCTCCTTTTCATTTTTGATGATAAAATGGTATCAAAGTTTGTCCGGCCCGTAAATTTGATAATCATACATTGTCTTTCACTTTTTTGACATCTTTTGATAATTTTGTTTAACTTATAATAAATATGATCTGCTTATTTGTGCAAAAACACATATCCCTCAACAAAAAACAGGCATCAATGCACAAAAAGCAATATGCTCTGCGCATTGACGCCGTAATATCTGACTTATATATTACTGATTTGTAGCCCCATTCTCCATAGGCTAGTGCTTCACAAATGTATTTTTAAAATCAGTGAGACTGTCTTCTGAATCTCTTTCCGACAGCGCCTGCCGCACCAGCCACAGCCATAGCAATACAGCCCACCCACATCAGAACAGCCAATCGACCTTCTGCCTCACCTGTGCGAGGCACACCAGAGTCTCCTTTTCCGGAAGTCCTCACCGGAGTCTGTACATCCTGCACATTTTGTGCATTTCCTCCTGTGTTCGTATTTCCTCCAGTCCCGGTATTGGAGCCTGCGCCAGGGTTCGTATCCGTACCTGTTCCCGAACCTGGTGAGGCAAGATTCTCCTGGCTTTTTTGTTCAGCAGCAGCCAGGATCGTCTGAACTTCTTCCACAGTTTGGGCCGCTCGGATCTGGCTGACAAACTGGCTTTTTTCCTGTGCGGAAAGTCCAGCCAGAGCATGGATCGCAACATTTGCCTGTTCTTTTGCAGCTGTGAGCACTGCCTCTGTCTGCGCCGCAGAATTTTCCGCGATCGCAGCATCAAGTATAATGGCAAGCTCTGCCTCTGAAGCTGCCGCATCTATCTGTGCCGTATACGCCTGTTTTGTCTGCTCACTCAGATATTCAAGCGCATTGATCCTCGCCTTCGCAGACACTTTTGCCTCGTTCAGGTTTGCTGCTTCTTCAAGAGATGCATTTTCTTGCCGTGCTGCTGCCAGCAATGTATCCACAGCCTCCATTGTAAGAGCAGCATCAATCTGATCTTTATAGTTCTGCTGTGCCGCTGCATCCAGGTATATAAGTGTGCCAAGTTCATTTTTTGCAGTTTCTTTCTTCTGTCTGAGCTGTTCTTCTAGCTGAAGACGAGCATTTTCTGCATTTGCCTCTGCCAGGATCTCGCTGACCACATCTACATCCTGAGCCTCGCTGATCTTGGTCTGGTAGAATAGCATCCTCTCATCGCTCAGATATTTCAGGCCCATGAGCGCCGCGTTCGCTGACTCCTTCGCCTGTTCCAGAGTTTCGGCGGCCGTGATATTTTCCTCTTGCGCTTCCGAAAGGATTGTGTCAATCTCCTTTATTGTGGCAGCCGAAGAAACTCGGTCTGCGTATGCCTGCTTTTGTTCATCCGTCAGATATGTCAAATTACTGATCGTTGCAGCAACCTCTGTTCTCCTTGTTTCAAGTGCTGCTGTATCAGCCGCCTGTGCTGTCTGGAGCACTTCCTGGACTTCACTGATGCTCTGTGCCGCTTCCACTTGGGACTCGTATTCGGATTTCTGTATCTCGGTCAGGTTCGGTAACCCGGCGATAGCTGTTTTTGCAGATTCTTTCTTCGCCCGAAGCGCTGCAGCCCCGTCTGCCATCTGCGCTGCCACAACAATCTCCTGAACAGCGCTGATGCTGTCTGCCGCTTCTACCTGAGCCTTATAATCGGCCTTTTGCAGATCAGTCAGGTTTTGCAGTCCATCGATCGCTTTTTTGGCCTCTTCCCTCTCCGCCTCAAGAGCCGCCGCGTCTCCCGCAGCCTGGTCTGCCGCTTTCGCTTCTGCAAGTATTACGTCTATGGCTGCGATTGTCTCTGCTTTTTCCACTTGAGACTTATATTCCTGTCTCTGCTCTTCTGTAAGATTTGTCAGCGCCTCAATCTCTGCATTTGCAGCTTCTTTCTTCGCTGTCAGGGCAGCTGCGTCCGCTGCTTTGGCTGCCTCCAGCGTAGTTTCAACTTCCTCGATATCATTTGCTTCTTCTACCTGAGACTTATACTCTGTCTTCTGCTCATCGGTCAGATTTTGCAGCTCATCGATCGCTGTTTTGACCTCTTCTTTCTTCGCTTCAAGAGCCGCCGCGTCTCCCGCAGCCTGGTCTGCCGCTTTCGCTTCTGCAAGTATTTCATCTACGGCTGCGATCGTCTCAGCTTCTTCCACCCGAGTCTTATATTCTGCCTTGTGCTCTTCTGTAAGATTTGTCAGCTCCTCAATCTCTGCATTTGCAGCTTCTTTCTTTGCTGTCAGGGCAGCTGCGTCCGCTGCTTTGGCAGCAGTCAAGGCTTCTTCCACCGCCTGGACTGTCTGCACATTATCTACACTTGTTTTATACTGCGTCTTCTGTGTTTCTGACAGGTTCACCAGACCTTCAATTTCCTTTTTCGCTTCTTGTTTTTTATGCGACAATTCTTCTGCAGCATTTTCCTGTTCAGCTGACTCAACAATATCTTCCACGTCAGATACCGTAACTGCATCTGCGATTTGGGTTAAGTATTCCTGTTTTTTCTCTGTGCTCAGATACTCAAGGTCCTGGATCACAGCCTGTGCATTTTTCTTTGCCTCATTCAGAACGCTGTCATTGATTTCAAAAGTTTCCGGTCCAGTAAAGCTGTGAACCGCATAATTTGTATCAGAGATCTGAACGCTTATCGTATAAGAACCCGGTGTTTTCGGCAAATCTGTCTTGCCATTGTACAGGACTACTGCTTCCTGAACCTGTCCATCCACATCCTCATACTCGGCCTGCAGCCCTGTAATATTGGATATATCCTGCGCAGCATCACCTTTTACAGTGACCACTACACTTTTTGCTGTTATCACTGGCAGTACATCCTGTGTCACTGCTTCATACTGATCTGCATTTTCGGCAGGAGTAAATACTGCCGTATAATTCTTAGTTCCATTTACAACAGGGCGCTCATCGCCGGAGAGGGCTTTCTCCCATGCCCACGAACCATTCACAGCTTTCTGTTGGTCATCCGTCACAGTAACATTCTCTGATGAAATTTTAAGCTCGCTCAAGGATATCCCATATTCTCCTGACGCGCTCAAATTCCCATCAACACTAAGCGCTGCTTTTTTCGTTGTGACCTCAGCAATGTCGCTTCCCTCAGAAATCTTATAATTTTCCGTCTCCGGGTAGTACGCCTCAAACTCGTACTTCACGTTTGGCGTAAGATCCGCAAACTCAACCTCTGACTGCCAGTCTCCCCACTTTTCCATACCTGCTTTGCGCATACGATACTGTGCATTCACGCCAGATTGAGAAGATGTCTGAGCCTCAAGGGTTATGGACCGGGCAGAGACAGTTTCCGCACTCGGCGCATCGGGCGCTGTCTGCTCTGCTTTTTCTACTGTAAGAGTAACGGTAAACTCCTGCGGTTCCGTCTCAGCAGAATCAGCCCGAAGCGTCACTTCGTGATTCCCAGCTCCTAAGCTCTCTTTTGGAGCGATTTTCCATGATTCGTCTGTTGAGGAGACTCTGATCGTAGTGTTCCCCTCCGTGATGACAAACGAATCTGTCTCTCCGCTTACCGCAGTGATGGTCACACCTGTCAGCTGGCTTGCTCCGGTATTTTTCAAAGAAATCGCTGTTGCCACCGGGCTTTCACCGTAGACAACTGGTGCCAGCTCCATATTACTGACTGCCATTTCGTACTGTTCTGCCTCGGCAGTACGGATAGTCACTGTGTCTGATTCCGGGGAAGCATTGTAGTTCGTATCCCCGGAGAACTTGATCTTAAAGCTGTACTCTGTATCCGGGTTTAATCCTGTAAATGTAGGGCTCTCTTGCCATGTGGTCGTCCCATCTTTTACCAGACCATAATTGGCAGTGCCCTTACCGCTTTCGTCCCCGGGTTTCAGGGTAATGCTCGTTGATGTAACTGTATCTTTAGCCGGCGCGGCTGGTTTTGCCTGACTTGCTTTTCTAATATTAACCGATAGCAGAACTTCATTATCCGTAACACTCTGTGTCTCGTCATATTTTACCACAACATATTCATTGTGCTGACCAGCTCCAGCATCAGGAAGCAATCCAACCGTATAAGTCTCGCTCACTCCAGGAGCAATCTCTTTGACTGCATTTTCAGCGTTGAGCCACCCAAAATTCCCGCCTGTAGAACTGATATCAGAAATCGTACCTGTGTCCGTACCACTGTTTGTTACCGTGACTTCCACAGTATCCAACAGTTCCGCATAATCAGCCCCATAATCAGCATATCCAAGCACGGCCAGGCCATCTCCCCAAGGATCTTCAACTTCAATATTCAGGATCGCCCCTGACGCCTCGTCATCATCTATGACCACCTCCGCCGAGGCAGAAGCAAATTCATTGTTGAAAAGTTTCTCATTCTCTTTGTCCCAGCGCGCCTGATCATCCACCTGTGCTTTATAACGCACCTCATATGTACCCGCAGAAAGTCCGGTCACTTTCCCCGGATATATGACAGACGTCCACGCTGTCTCACCTTGCTTGCGATATTCCATATCAGTGGTCAGACCTGTGAGCGCACCGTCACTGCGCCCGGGGCCGCTTGTCTTCTCAGAGCCGATCTTCTCCGGCGCTTCTCTCCTGAGCGGTATCTTTACCGGAGTTGAGGCGGATGCAACGCCCGCTGCATCTGCCGTGGTCTGGAGATAGAGAACAGTGCGCTCCTCTCCGGCGTCATTGATATATTCCGTGATAGAATCCCCATTGTAGATCATCGTTCCAGAAAAATCCTCTTTTGTATTAGCAAGATGTACCTTCACTCCAGCATCTGACACCAGCAACGTGACTGTCTCCTCGTTATAATTGATCCAGAAATCCTGGACTGCCGGAGGCGGAGTGGTTGGAAGCTGAGGTACACCGTCAATCTCTCCCCAGTTAAAGTCCAGGGTCGTAAAACCTTCCAGCCCGGTCAGGATATAGTTCGGGTCACTGACCTCCACGTTCAACTGATACCGTCTCGGATGCAGCCCTGTGGGATACTCAAAATAGGTGCTGTAATTATAAAGCACCGTAGCGTACTTTGTCTCTCCGTCAATGCCCTCATATGTAGCCTGCATGGGACCGTCCCAGTTTTCATCAAACTCATCGTCATTGGTCGGGTCATCGTCTTTCAGTTTTGCCCAGTTCGTGTCCCAGCTGTTGTAGTATCCTTCCTCCTCTTCCCAGATAAGGGTCGCCCACATGTGCAGCTTCAATGGCTCTGTCTCATCTTGCTCCCACTCCACACCCGGTTTTGCAGCCACGGTCACAGTCACCGGCTTCGGGCTGACCGTCATCCTCATCCCGGCAGTTGTTTCTATAAGCTCCATGCCTCTCCGGTAAGAAATCGTGACCACAGCATCATTGACGCCGCGGCTGATGCCAGCTTTCGGGCTTATCTTCCACGAGGTGTTGGTCCCTCCGGCTGTGACAGTATTATCCCCGGTCGCAGAAACTTCAAATCTATCTTCCGGCGTAACTTTGACACTTTCAATCTCTGCATCTACATTTCCAACATTTTCAATGACAAGCGTGGATGCAAACTCACTCATATCATCGCCGTAAACAGAAGCATAGCTTCCCAGATGTGATGTCGAGAGCGCCGGTCCGTCTTCCTCAGGAATGATCTTGACAGGGATATCCACCGGATGGCTGGCATAGTCGCTGCCCGCCTGTTCCGTTCCGTAACCCACCTTCTCCGCGAATATCTTCAATGTGTAGGAGCCTTCTTTAAGATCCTCCGGCAGTGGAACCTGGTATTCTCCATCCTGTGCTGTACTACTGATCGCACCATAAGCCACAACTGACCCTGAGGAATTTACCAGCATAGCGGAAATGCGGTCATACCCTCGCTCTGTATCAACGCCGCTGACTTCTGCCTGCAATTGGTCTCCGGCATGGACGCTCACCGAGCTTGCCGTATTCGTGATCTTTGCGTTCAGCTTGTTGTCATCATTCAGCAGAGTCACATCCCAGTCTTTACGGTCTGATGCTGCCGTGGGTTGGAATATCCCAGGCTTTTCCGAACTGTGTTCTGAAACAAACAGGACAGAATCCCATCCAATGTGGACCACAGGCGCCACCCCGGCAATGGATATGTCCATGATATCGAAGTCATTAAACATCTGGATACCGGACTGCAGCATCCCCGCCGTCTCGGAAAAATACGAACCGTCCACGCCTACCATGCCTGGGATATAGTAGCCCTCTCCCCACCCCGGATCCGTTACCGAGCGCAAATAATAATTGGAGAATCCGATCGAGTTGACAGCAACGCCCTGCGCTCTTGCATAAGGTGTGGACGTCATGCGTGTAGTGGACTGCACAACGCCGGATATGCCATAGTGATAGAATCCATATTCCGCTTTGTCCATCTCTCTTGCAGCAAGGAGAAACACCTTCTCATTCACTGCTGGTGTGTCAAGATGCATGAAGTTTCCGGTGTCAGGCCAGGTAGTAGTCTTAACCGCGCTCTGTTCCACCTCATCAAAGGCATTATTAAGGAAACCGCCCTCTGTATAAGAACCGCTGTACTGCTCAGAGTTCAGCCATTTTCGCAGGTTGCTGTCAGGCCAGCGCACCTGATATGTATTGATGTTCTCATTATACAATACACGGTCCACAATCTGATCTGTCATCAGCAGGAAGCTGTCCTCCGTCGCGTTGTCACTGGGGGATGAGCTGTCAAGCACCCTCCATTTAAGCGGCTGCTTTGTTTGACCGTCATTGTAGTAATAATTTCCAAAATACAGCCAGCTTGCGTCTCCATTTGCCGCCCAGCTCATAGTCGATGATGTGGGAACAGCCGGGTCCTTTATGCCTGCCGTATAGCCGTCCTCCTGGACGAGATTGACTGTTCTTGGCAAAGGATCCCATGCCGCTTTGACCGCGCTTTGATCTGACAATGATGTATCCGCAGACTGAGAAGTCTCTGCAAAAAGCAGCATCGGGCTGCCTCCTGACACTACCATTGCTGCTGCCATAATAAGAGCACATGCATTTTTCATCTTCATTTTTTCCCTCTCCTTAACATTACTGATAATTTAAAGATCATGTCTAATTAAAGTTTCCAATTTTTGTCTATTATAGATTATTTTAATTTGTCAGTCACTCCTTTGTCAATAACTTAACAACATTTTTTAAGCAGAAGCTGTTAGTTCGTCAAACATATGTTACCACCTGCCGAATACACTCCTTCAAGACAGTCTGTGGGGATTATGCATGCGCATATCATGTATTGCAGCAGTTATAGTCTAAAACTCCTTAATAAATGCCATAAGAAAAACAGGAAACCTTTCAAAGATCTCCTGTTTGGCACTGCCGCTGGCAGGCGGCGAGCTATTTAGTTATTTATAAAGATATTGGCACGCTGGTCATTTTCCTTATTTGACTCTCCAGATATGCCGCCAATATTTTAAACTTAATATAATTCCGCAGATGGCAGTAACAATATCAGCAAGAAGATACTTGACTCCAACTTGTTCCAAAGGAATGGTACGCGGCAAAAAGAAAATGGAAAAAATCATAGCAAGGCCAATGATAATCTGCAATGGTTCGAGTTTATGCTTTTTACCCATATCCTTTGATGTGATAAAAAGTAAGACAAATCCGGCTGCCAGAAGCATTTTTGAATTTTTATGGTTATCCCTATATTTCTGCTCTTGCGCTTGTTGACCTTCAGCATACTTTTGAGGATCAACAAGTTCTGAAATGCTCATTTCAAATAGAGAAGCCAACTCCGCTAAATTGACCGCTGTTGGTCTGCTTTTTCCTGCTTCCCATTTTGCAACGGCCTGTCGGCTAATGCCTAATTGATCGGCAACATACTCTTGGGACATGTTGAGCTGTGTACGCCGTGCATTAATATTCTCGCTCAGTGCCATATCCAGCACCTCCTTTCACTCTGATTTTAACTTATAATGCAGGTTGCGTGCTGCCAACTAATAGGCAACCATCAATTACGATCACGACATTTCCTTATTTTCATTATATTAGTACCAGTAATTTTTGTAAATAACGGAGGCTCCTGTTGAACGAAAGAGCGTGGCATTTTATCTGGACTAGGGTATTCTACTGTTGAAAACAGTTATTGAATAGAGTGAGCAAAAATGATAAATGTATATAACAGGAACGATGTCTTTCACCGCGACAATTGGGGCTCTGGCAGCATATATCCAAAGAACAGATGGGGTCTATTCCTCAAACAGGTCGTTGCTTTGGGTTAGCCAGGGTCTGTTTGACCTGGCGCTTATCATAATCGCTGTTTACACGAAAACGTGCAGGCCTTGTCAAAGGAAAAGAATAGCAGTCCCGAAATGTGAAGAGGCAGTACTATTTTTCGCCCAGCCCTTTGGGGGTTGCGAAAAATAATCCTGCCTCGCTTTACTATGCCAACGGTCAGTACAGCTTCCTCTGGAAGGCTCCCTCTGGGCCTACTCGCACCGGATCAGCCTGTCGCCTTCCTGATATCCCTCCACGATCTTCTCGGTCAGTATCACCCCGGACTCAAAGGAGGCGAATGTGACGGCGCTGACATACCCGAATTTGGCGCTGTCAGCCAGGACATAGCACTTCCAGCACTGACGCATGGCTGTCCGTTTGACCTGCGCTTCCCCCGCGTCAGGGGTGGTAAAGCCCTCCTTTTTTGTGACTCCGTTTGTCCCGAAGAATCCTTTTGTAAAATGATACCGTTCCAGCATTTCCATTGCCTGAGCGCCGATGACTGCCTCGGTGGAGCTCTTCAGTTCCCCGCCCACAAGAAAGACCCGGCTCCCCTGAGCAGCCAGTTTCTGTGCGTGCGCCACCGCGTTGGTGACAAAAGACGCTTTTGTCCGTCCAAGAAATTCAATCATATACCCGGTGGTCGTCCCTGCATCCAGATAAACAAAATCCGTATCCTCGACCATGGTTGCCGCCCGCCGGGCAATCTGTATCTTTTCCGCCTTATGCACTTCCACTTTCTGAGCGACCGTGAGCTCCTGTGTAACAAAGGAGCCGCTGCTCGTCACGGCTCCTCCAAATACCTTTGTCAGTCTCCCGGCCCGGTCCAGAGCCGTGATATCCCGGCGTGCAGTTGATTCGGAAATACCAAGGAGTTCTGTGACCTCTGCCACTGTAATGCTCTTCTTCTCCTCCAGAAGACCGAGTATCCTCGCATATCTTTGTTCTGATAACATCCCCATCTCTCCCATAATCGTATTTTCTCTATTGTACGCCTGTTTTTCAGATTATTCCACCTTCTTTTTGAGCATTCCGAGAAGAACTGTGGAAATCAGCGTCCCCACAACCAACGCTGCCAGATACATCGGCGGATTTCCCACTACAGGGAATACGAAGATTCCGCCGTGGGGAGCCATCAGCGTGCATCCGAACGCCATAGACAACGCGCCTGCTACCGCTGATCCCGCGATACAGGACGGAAGCACACGGAGCGGATCGGACGCCGCGAATGGAATAGCGCCTTCTGTGATAAATGCAAGTCCCATGATAAAGTTTGTCGGCCCTGTCTCTCTCTGTTCCTTAGTAAATTTGTTCTTGAACAGCAATGTTGCAAGGGCAATGGCGCAGGGTGGCGTCATTCCGCCGATCATGACTGCTGCCATGATTTCATAATTTCCAGCCGCAATGGACGCTGTGCCAAACACATAGGCAGCTTTGTTGAACGGACCTCCCATGTCGATCGCCATCATGCCCCCAAGGATAAGCCCCACCAGGATCTTGCTCGTCTCTCCCATGCCGGAAAGTCCGGTGTTGAGCGCGGTGTTAATGCCTCCCATGACCGGCTCCACAATGAAATTCATCAGCAGACCCATAATGAGGATTCCGAATACCGGATAGAGCAGCACCGGCGCGATCTTCTCGATAGCCTGAGGCAGCTTCCCGCACAGTTTTCTGAGACCCAGGATAAGATATCCTGCAGCAAAGCCTGCCACAAGCGCTCCGAGGAAACCGGATTTCCCGCCGGATGCCATCATGCCTCCCACAAATCCTACCGCCAGCGCCGGTCTGTCCCCGATCGCCATGGCGATAAAGCCTGCCAGCACCGGAAGCATGAAGCCAAACGCCGTATCGCCGATGCCTTTGAAAAGCGCTGCCAGCGATGTGAGCGTTCCAAAGTCTCCCCTCTGGTCAGCAGGCAGTGCGTTCAGATCCACTGAAAGACCGTCGATGAGAAATGCAATGGCGATCAGGATGCCTCCGCCCACTACAAAGGGGAGCATATGTGACACGCCGTTCATGAGCTGTGTATAAATCTTGTGTCCAGCCCCGCCGGATTTTGCGCCGCCTGACGCGGATGCCTCGCTCTCTCCGGTCCCATGATAGATGGGAGCGTTTCCTGACATTGCCCGCTCCACCAACTGGTCTGCCTTGCTGATGCCGTCAGATACCTGGCACTGGATCACTTTCTTTCCGTTGAAGCGCTCCATGGGGACTTGCGCGTCTGCTGCAACGATGATGCAGTCTGCGTTACGGATTTCTTCTGGTGTCAGCACGTTCTTTGCCCCGCCGGATCCTCGTGTCTCCACTTTTACAGAACAGCCCTTTGCCTTTGCCGCTTTCTCGATCCCCTCTGCCGCCATGTAAGTGTGTGCGATACCAGTGGGACAGGAAGTAACTGCAAGTATGTGAAATGCTCCCGCTCCGATCTGGTCTCCGTTTGCCAGCCTCTCGTCAATGCCTCGCTCCTCCTCGTCCGCCCTGTCGATGATCTGGAGAAATTCATCCACACTCCCGGCATTTCTTAGATTGTCTGCAAACTTCTCATCCATCATGAGCACAGACAATTTACTCAAAACATCCAGATGCACGTTGTCTTCTGTGTTGGGAGCCGCGATCAGGAACATGAGCGTGACTGGTTTTCCATCCAACGCGTCAAACTCCACGCCCTCCTTTATGACCATGGCTGCCAGACCTGGCTTTGTCACTGCGTCACACTTGCCGTGAGGAATGGCGATCCCCTCCCCGATTCCGGTCGTGCTCTCCTGTTCACGCTCGTACACCTGCTGCCTGTACGCCTCCCTGTCACTTATTTTTCCGCTCTGTACCATCAAGTCAATGATCTGGTCCAGCGCCTCGTTCTTTGTCTGAGGAGTTCCTATAAGGGAAATGCTCCTCTTATCCAGCAAATCTGTGATCCTCATTTTATGACCTCCCTTTCCGAAGATATTTTCCATTCATTTTATATGATCCGCTCATACAGATCCATGATTTCCTCTCTTGTAGCCAGATACTCCGAAAAAGCGCTTGCGCTTCCCGATGCAACGCCCATGTAAAACGCATGTCTGTAATCCTGCTTTTCCATCCAGCCCGCAGTAAACCCTGCTACCATGGAATCGCCGGAGCCCACAGCATTTACAAGAACTCCTTTCGGAGCAGGCGCATCGTACACACTGCCATCCTCCGCCGCCAGCACCGCTCCTTCTCCTGCCATTGAGACAAGCACATTTCTGGCGCCCATTTCCTGGAGCTTCTTTGCGTAGGGGACTACATCCTCTCTGGCCTTTAACTTGACCCCGAAAATATCTCCCAGCTCATGGCTGTTCGGTTTGATAAGGAAGGGGTGATATTTCAGCACATTCAGGAGCAGGTCCCCTGTGGCGTCCACCACGGAGGTAACGCCTCTGCCCTCCAACTGCTCCAGAATCCAGCTGTAAATATCGTCCGGCATTGCCGTCGGGATGCTTCCCGCCAGGACGATCACATCGCCCTGCCCCAGAACCTTCAGCTTCTCCATCAGTTCTGCCACCTTGTCTCTCCCAATGTCCGGTCCCATGCCGTTGATCTCTGTCCCATCAATGCTTTTCAGCTTAACATTGATCCGGGAGATTCCCTCTTTCACCGGAATAAAGTCAGAGCGTACCCCCATCTCCTCCACTTTTCGGGTGATCTCCGCCCCTGTGAATCCTGCGACAAAGCCAAGAGCAGTACTCTCTATCCCCAGGTTCTTCAGGATGACTGACACATTGACCCCTTTTCCTCCCGGAAGGAGCAGCTCGGATCTGGTACGGTTCGTAAGTCCCAGCTGAAAATCGTCGACAGAGACGATGTAATCTAAGGACGGATTAAAAGTGACTGTGTAGATCATTGCAATTCCTCCATTTCATTTCCTCCAACTCCTTTGATGGTTTCATTATACAGTCATATTCATTCAAATTCAATCAAAATAATTCACATATTTTGTGACTGAATTTGGTTTATATTGCACAAATTTGATTTTTAGCTTCCTTTCCGGCATAACAGCGCAAAAAAGGCTATACCTCTGCCACATTCTGAAATAAATGCGCATAATCGGTATAGCCTGCTTTACCAGTGACAATCCTTTTATACAAGCAATGTGTATCACCTGCTCCAAAGACTGTCAAATATTTCTTTTATTTATTGATCATTATGCAAGTTTCAAGGGGTTGACCTTTACGCCCGGTCCCATTGTGGATGTGAGCGTAATGCTCTTCAGGTACTGGCCCTTAACTGCTGCCGGTCTTGCCTTGTTGATCGCGTCAATAAGCGTCTGGAAGTTGTCCGCTAACTGCTCCTCGGTAAAGGAAGCCTTACCGATCGGCACATGGATAATGTTTGTCTTGTCGAGTCTGTACTCGATCTTACCGGCTTTGATATCGTTGATGGCTTTCGACACGTCCATTGTAACTGTTCCCGCCTTCGGGTTCGGCATAAGCCCCTTCGGTCCGAGAACACGTCCGAGACGTCCTACAACGCCCATCATATCCGGTGTTGCAACAACTACGTCAAAGTCGAGCCATCCTTCGTTCTGGATCTTCGGAATCAGGTCGTCTCCTCCCACGAAATCAGCGCCTGCTGCTTTCGCTTCCTCTGCCTTTGCGTCCTTCGCAAATACAAGGATGCGGACTTTCTTTCCTGTTCCGTGCGGAAGTACGACCGCGCCGCGGATCTGCTGATCTGCGTGACGTCCGTCACATCCTGTTCTGATGTGAGCCTCGATGGTCTCGTCAAACTTTGCCACTGCTGCTTTTTTTACTAATGCAACTGCTTCTTCCTTATCGTAGAGATTTCCTCTCTCAATCAGTTTTGCAGCTTCGATATATTTCTTTCCTCGTTTCATTTTACAATAACCTCCTTGTGGTATTGGCGGGA